>QQTW01003156.1_pt1 | contig 12116 bp, 8 predicted proteins | sample 1904831 | NCBI WGS metagenome assembly QQTW01 (sample SAMN09435610, study PRJNA476489) | Subsurface metagenome, whole genome shotgun sequencing project. | reverse complement strand
TCAACGAATTTAGAAGCTTTGTTCGAGACAACCGTGAGCGAAATTCGCAAAACCTTACGCAGCGATCGCGTGTTAATTTATCGGTTTGAGACAAACAACCAAGGAATAATTGTAGCCGAAGCGATCGAGAGAGAATGGACACCCACTTTAGGAGAAAAGCTCCCCGCTACCTGGTTTGGAGAAGATGAATCTCATACCTACCTCAGCAAACAAATTGTTGAAATCATAACCAATACAGGTACGACACCTTACCAACAACAGTTACTAGAGCGCTTTCAAGTTAAAGCTAGCGTGAGTTTGCCAATATTAGTGGAGCGCGAAGTATGGGGGTTGCTGGTCGTTCAGCAATGTTCCACCCCGCGTTACTGGGAAGAAGGAGAAATTAATTTATTAGAGCGTTTAGTTCTAGAACTAACGCTTACCGTCCAAGCGGTAGAATTTCGCGCCAAACAAATTCGCCAAGCGGAATTTACCCGTACCTCTACCCAAGTAGCGGCTAGGGTAATGGATAAAATTCGTCGCTCTTTTGATATTGATACAGTTTTTCGCACGACTACAAGCGAACTATTGCAATTACTAAAAGCCGATCGCGTAGCAGTTTATAAATTTTTACCCGATTGGAGTGGTGAATTTGTGTCGGAAGCTGTCACTCCAGGCTGGATTCCTTTTGTCGGAAACAGCGTTCCAACTTGGGTTGATAGCTATCTACAAGAAAATCAAGGCGGAAGATACAAGCACAACGAAACCTATGCAGTAGACGATATTTATCAAGCTGGTTATACCCCAGCTTACATTCATAACTTAGAGGAACATCAAGTTAGAGCCTACGCGATCGCGCCGATTTTCTTTGGTGGCGATTTGTGGGGATTGCTAGCCGCTTATCAAAATTCTGCGCCGCGCCAGTGGGAAGAAGTAGATGTAAATGCCCTAGCTCAAGTAGCGACGCAACTAGGTGTAGCCTTGCGTCAAGCGGAGTATTTGCAGCAAGTTAATGCCAAAAGCGAAGAATTAGCCCAAATTGCTCAACAAGAACGTACTTTAGCTAAGGTCATTGATAAAATTCGTAAATCTTTAGACATCAATATATTATTTAACACGACTACCCAAGAAGTCCGCCAATTGCTCCAAGTAGATCGAGTAGTAGTATACCGATTCAACGCCGATTGGAGCGGTGAATTTGTTGCCGAATCGGTAGCACCCGGCTGGACTTCAGTAATTAGTAAAGGATTTCAAGAACAAGTAGGCGATTGTGCTGGCTTGCAAAGCCTTAAGCCTGGTAATACTTCTATTTATCAGCAACAAGGTTTAGCGGCTCAAGATCGCAACAGACAATCATTTTCGGTTGACGATATCTACCAAGTTGGATTTTCGGCTCAATACGTAGAAGCAATGGAACAGATAGAAGCTAAAGCCTATCTAACAAATTCTATTTTTGTGGGCGACAAGCTTTGGGGATTGCTTGCAACTTATCAAAACTCCGCACCGCGCCAGTGGCAAAAATCAGAAGAAAAATTGCTAACTCAAATTGGCACTCAATTTGGAATTGCCCTACAACAAGCGGAATATTTACAGCAAGTAGAAACAAAGACCAAGCAATTAGCCCAAATAGCCGAGCAAGAACGCACCGTAGCTAGAGTAATTGATAAAATCCGCACATCCCTCGACTTGGAAACAATCTTTAGAACCACTACCCAAGAAGTGCGGAAGCTACTAAAAGCCGATCGCGTCGCCGTCTATCGATTCAATGCCGATTGGAGTGGAGAATTTGTCTGCGAATCCGTAGGTGCGGGCTGGATGCCTTTAGCTGCCCAAAAGCTCAACAGCGATGTTACGGACTGCGATAGCGTGCGCGGTTTAGCCAAGGGAAGCGATCGCTACGAAGACACTTACCTTAAAGAAAATCAAGGCGGGAGATATCGTCAAGACAAAGAAGGCTTTAGGGTTAATGATATCTACGAGGCAGGCTTTTCGCCTTGTTATATTCAAAGCTTAGAGCGCTTTGAAGCAAGAGCATACATTACTATCCCAATTTTTGCTGGAGAGAAATTGTGGGGCTTGCTATCAACCTACCAAAACTCCGCCCCGCGTCAGTGGGAAGAATCGGAAGAAAAGTTAGTAAATCAAATTGGCACTCAGTTTGGTATAGCCATTCAACAAGCCGCCACCCTAGAAAAAGTCCAAGTGCAAGCGCAAAAACTACTGGATGCGGGCAAACGAGAAAAAGCTGCTAAAGAAAAACTCCAACAAACTGCCGTTCAACTATTAATAGCTGTTCGACCTGCTTTGGAAGGAGATTTGACCGTGAGGGCAACTATTACCGAAGACGAGGTAGGCACGATCGCCGATGCTTACAATAACACAATTCAAAGTCTCCGCAAGCTAGTAATTCAAGTTAAAAATGCGGCGGATAATGTGGCATTAACATCTAATAATAGCGAGTCGGCAATTGTTAATCTTTCCACCCAAGCCCAATACCAAGTTGAAGAACTCACCGACACTCTAGAACAGATTCAAGAAATGGTTAACGTTACTCAAGTTGTCAGCCACCACGCCCAACAAGTAGAAGTAGCTTTGCACCAAGCAAATCAAACCGTAGAAACCGGGAATGCGGCAATGAGTCGCACGGTAGACGGCATTTTAGAGATTAAAAAGACTGTCACGGATACGGGTAAAAAGATTAAGCGCCTCAGCGAATCGTCGCAGAAAATCTCGCGAGTAGTAAGTTTAATTAGTAATTTTTCAACTCAGACCCAACTACTAGCATTAAATGCGGCAATTGAAGCCACGCGCGCAGGCGAGTACGGGCGAGGGTTTGCAGTTGTAGCCGATGAAGTGCGTTCCTTAGCTCGCCAGTCGGCAAAAGCAACTAGCGAAATTGAGCAATTAGTCCAAGAAATTCAAGCAGAAACAATTGATGTCGCCGCCGCCATGGAAACAGGGATCGTTCAGGTAGCACAAGGAACAGATTTAGTCAACCAAACGCGCCAAAGTTTAAATGCGATCGCCTTTTCTACCGCACAAATAGGTCAATTAGTCCAGGGAATTACTAAGTCAACCTTGGCACAAACTCAGCAATCTCAGGCTGTCACTCAAACAATTGCCGATTTAGCTGTAGTTGCAACTCGAACGTCAGAGGGATCGGTACAAATTTCTCAGTCTTTCCAAGACTTACTCGCCACGGCTCAAAACCTCCAAGCCAGTGTTAAACGATTTAAAGTCACTTAAATAAGTGAAGCTACCCTCGACAATAAACAGGAACGAGATCGCCCCTAACCCACGGCAATAAAGCGAGAAGCTATGCTACACGCTTTTTGCCTCCCTTTAAAAAGGGAAAATTCTGAAGTTTTGAGACTAAAAAGTAAGCATATTTTTGGTGTTCGCAAGCAATTTATTATTCTCTACCCCAATGACAACCGATCGCACTATCAATGACGAAACTCGTGATTTATTTTTAATCGAAGCGCCAGAACTATTAGAAAATATCGAGCGCGATTTGTACAGCTTGAACGAAAATCGCAGCAGTGCCAAGGTACACAACCTGATGCGAATGACTCATACCCTCAAAGGCTCGGCGGCTTGTGTAGGGTTAGAGACAATAAAAACTGTGGCGCATTATTTAGAAGATGTATTTAAAGCCCTTTATAACCCAGCCGCAATCATTGATTCGGAAGTAGAAACCTTGCTATTTCAAATTTTTGAATGCTTGCGCCTGCCTTTAACTGCCGAACTTACAGGTAATACCATTGATGAAGCAGATATTCTCAATCGAGCCGCCAATGCGATCGCCCTACTACAAGGAAAGTTAGGCGACTTCTTTGACAACGAAGCCGCAATGCCCACATCGGCAGAGTTGGGATTTGATATTACTAAGTCAATTTTTACAACCGGAGTCAGCAAAAGGCTAAACGCTTTAGCTACAGCACTAGCAGAGCCAGAATTAGAAAACATCAAGGCGCTATTGCAAGAAATGGCGGCGGTATTTATTGGACTAGCAGAATCATTGGGATTGCCTGGTTTTGGCGCGATCGCTTCTACTACTTTACTTGCCTTAAGTGCCAAACCCGACGAAGCGATAACTATTGCCCAACTTGCCTTAGCTGATTTTGAACGAGGACAAGCGGCGGTAATAGAAGGCGATCGCACGTCCGGTGGCGAACCAAGTCTAGCTTTGCAAGAGTTGGCAAGTATTAGCAACCAACTACCAAAATTAGATACTTTGCCTGACCCGGCGCTTTTAGAGCAGTTGCTTGGTAGTATAGATGACGAGCCTTTTGCTACCAATTCCGACGATTGGGACTTTGGGGAAGAATCTCTAGGATTATCCATGGATGGGGTTTTTGGTAACTTACTAGACCCCCTAGGGTCAGAAAAAGAAGCTGTATACTCCCAAGAACAAGTAGATGACTTCGCCAAAACATCAACCGAACGCGCCAAAGAACCTCTACTACCGCAGCCCTCGGCCCAAATCCGCGTTGAATTAGCCAAACTGCAACACCTCAACTATCTCTCCGGCGAAATGCTTACCAACCAAAATCGCCAAGTTGTTGCCGATGAAAAAATCCAAGAAACCATCCACTTATTGCAGCAGCAATTAGCAAAACATCAAAAAAATTTGAACCAAATCCGCGAATATTGGTCGGATTTGATGTTAGAACCCCAACCTACCACCGCCTTACCCCCAGATATTTATAGCGAATTTCAACCTTTGTTAGATACAGCTTGGGACGATACGGTACAAATTGCCGAAACAATTGAGGAAGTCGATTTATTTAGCTTTTCCTCTAGTCAAATCCTAGAAAAGCAACAACGGTTATTAACTAACGTCCGTAACGAACTGCTATCTGCCCAAATGTTACCTGTGGGAGAAATATTTAACCGCTTTCATCGAGTATTGCAACAATTAGTCGCCGGACATGGAAAACAAGCAAAACTAGAAATTAGTGGGGCAGAGGTATTAGTAGATAAAGCGATCGCCGAAAAGCTTTACGATCCGCTACTGCACTTAGTTCGCAATGCTTTCGATCATGGAATTGAAAGTAGCGACAGCGCCCGCGCTGGCAAATCCGAAGTTGGCAAAATATCTATCCAAGCCTACCAACAAGAGCGCTGGACAGTCATCGCCGTAAGCGACGATGGCAAAGGTTTAGATTTTGAGAAAATTGGCGATCGCGCTCTAGAACTAGATTTACTTGCCCCAGAACAAGCTCAAAGTATCACCGAAGACAAACTAATTGACTTGCTGTTTACACCAGGATTTAGTACCGCCTCTCAACTAAGCGACTTATCTGGGCGCGGAATTGGTTTAGATGTAGTCCGCACCCAAATTGAAGCCTTGCAAGGTACAATTACCGTGCGATCGCAAGCAGGGCAAGGAACAACGTTTTTACTCCAAATTCCCATCAGCCTAAAAATTGCTAAAGTCTTGGTCGTGGAAGTAGGCGATCGCGTTTGCGGTTTTATGAGCGAAGCCGTAGAGCAGATTGTCCTGCCCAAAACTGACCAAATTAAACATTGGCATAACGGTCAAAGAGTTTGGCAACAAGCAGGAAAGGAAATAGTACCTATCCGCAAACTATCAACAATTTTACAGTCTGAAGAATGCCCAATTTCCGAGCAACTCCCGATACTTTTAGTGCGTCAAGAAACAGAATTATTTGGGCTAGAAGTCGATCGCATTTTAGGCGAACAGGAATTAGTTATTAAACCTGTAGGCAAACTTATCGCTCCACCAAGTTATGTATTGGGGTGTAGCGTCCTAGCAGACGGGCGCTTGAGTTTGATACTAGATACTACCGCCTTAATCGCCCAATTACCACCCGTTGTTGTTGATAGCGCAACTACTACAAACAACAATCCAGCCCAAATTTTGCTAATAGATGATTCGGTTACTGTCCGCTACAACTTAGCCTCAATGCTACAAAAAGCAGGCTATCAAGTATGGCAAGCTAAGGATGGTAGTGAAGCTATCGCGCAATTTTTACTGCATCCTACCATCAACTTAATAATTTCCGATGTCGAAATGCCTGGAATGAATGGATTTAAGTTTTTAAGCCATCGCTTGCAAGACTCTATGCTGCAACAGGTTCCTGTAATCATGCTAACTTCGCGTAGCAGCCAAAAGTACCGCCAGGTTGCTTTAGAATTAGGGGCTAGTGCTTACTTAACCAAGCCCTATATCGATGGAGAAATTTTACAAGTAATCGCAAATTTAATCGAGTCTATTCCTAAGCCCGTAGTTTAGCTTTAAAATTTTCTCAAGTAACCCAAATTAATATGCTTAATTACCAGCAAAATAATATGTTTAATTGGTTGCCACTAGCCGCGACTCCTTTAGTAGTATTTGGATTAGCATTAAATTCAGCTACGGCGGCATCTGTGCCGTCTTCTTATCGCAACGATTATCGCTTTTGCGCTGCTCGGTTACTAGCTCTCAACCTCCCGGCGGCGGCGGTGTCGCCAGCTTGTGCCAATGCTTTGGAGCCAAAAAGACTATCTACTTGTGTCTATGATATTCAAAGGCAAACAAACATTTTAGCTGCCGATGCCTTAGCTACTTGCAATCAAGTTAGACAACCTGACCAATTGGCCACTTGTGTGGTCGGAATTAGTACCAATAGTCAAGAGGAGACAATTCCAGAAGTTCTCAATTATTGCCGTCTCAGCTTATTACCAGTCCGCTTTGCTGAATGTGTAGTAGGTTTGCGCCGAGAAATAGACGTAACTCCAGTTCAAGCAATGGATACCTGCATTGATGGTAGCGATCGCGCGATCGTACCTGTAATTTCTAGACCTTAATCAATAAACACAGCAGCGCCAAAATTCCGCTAATTCCATAAAAGGTAGCAACTACCTGAGTTTCTGACCAGCCCGAAAGTTCTAGATGATGGTGTAAAGGAGCCATTTTAAATAAACGCTTACCTACGCCATCCTCGCCTTTTGTGGCTTTGTAATAACTTACCTGCGCCATTACCGAAAGAGTTTCGACAAAAAATATCCCACTTAACACAAATAGCGCCCACAATGTATTAGTTAGTAGCGCTACCGAGGCTAAAGCACCGCCCAAGGCCAAAGAACCCGTATCGCCCATAAATACCCGCGCTGGGTTGCGATTATGAAACAGAAACCCCAAACAGCTACCGCTCGTACAAGCACAGAACGTCATTAATCCTGGAGAACTTGGTGCTACTAATATACCCAATCCTAATAGGGCGATCGCGCTAGTCCCTGTGGCTAAACCATCAACTCCATCGGTAAGATTGGTTGCATTACTTTCTGCCACCAGTACAAATACGGCTAAAAGCCAAAATAGCAACCCTAAAGGCAATACAACTTTAAAAGGGATTGCCACATTTGTAATATTACTTGGTTGGTTCCACGCCAGCCACAAGCAATACAGCACTGCAAAGCCAACTTGCAAAGCTAATTTCATTTTGGGTGAAATGCCTTTATTTGACTTGTAGCGCAAAATCTGCCAGTCGTCCAACCAGCCAATCAGCGCGTAACCCATTGTTAAGGCTGATACCGCAACAACATCTCTATTTGCACCAGACAATAATATTGCAAAAATAATTGCTACAGGTACAAAAAACACCCCGCCCATGGTTGGAGTTCCAGCTTTTTTTAAATGAGCTTGCGGCCCGTCTTCTCTAATAATTTGCCCAGTTTTTAGTCTAACTAGCATGGGAATTACCCCGTATCCCAGCACGGTGGTGACAACGGTGCAAACTCCAAAAGGCAAAGTTAGAGAATTGATTTGCCAAGGTAAGCGATGGGCTACCAAGTCGCAAGTCAACACCCCACCGCTCAACACTACACCAAGAGCTATAAGTAAGCTAATTCCTGACTGGTTGAATAAACGAGTAGATGATTTGGCTTCCACAATATTTTTTATCCCCACACTGCATAGTTAAAAAGCTTTGAGCAATTACTCAAAGCTTCTTATCATAATAAACTTGTATCTACCCGCAGTTAGCCGACTTCTTCTTCAACTGGCTCGTCACTATCTTCAAAGTCATCATCGTAGCTAGGATCGTCAGGATCGATAATATCCGCAATGTCAGACATGGGTTCGCCTTGAGCCAACAAATCCGGTTCGCTGCGATCGCGCGCTACTAATCTACCGCTAGATTTTAACCAGTCTAAGATTGATAACTCGTTCTTAGCAGGAATTACCGCAGCTACTCGATTGCGGGGCTGTTCTTGTAGAGGCGAATTGGGCATAGAGAAATGTTTAAATAAACGGCTTCAATTATAGTACAAAGTCTAACATTATTTAGCTATTCATTATTATTTACTGGTTAAGATGATAATGAGAGCAGCATAATTACCAGTAAGGCGATGTTTGGAAAATTAGCATTAATAGAAGCGATCGCCGGAAAAAATCGCGGCTTACTAGCCACCGAGTCGGAGAAACAGGCAATATTAATAGCGATCGCGATCTTAGAGGAGCGCAACCCCACACCACGTCCTGTAGAGGCTGTGGAGCTACTAGAGGGCGACTGGCGGCTGCTTTATACGACAAGTTCTGGCTTATTAAATATTGATCGCTTTCCCTTCCTAGAACTCGGTCAAATTTATCAATCAATTCGCGTTAAAACGAGCAGCGTTTACAACATTGCCGAAATTTACGGTTTGCCCTATTTAGAAGGATTAGTCAGCGTAGCGGCTCAGTTTGAACCCCTTTCCGAGCGCCGGGTACAGGTAAAATTTCAGCGCTCGATTTTGGGTTTGCAACGCCTAATTAGCTATCAATCCCCTGCTAGTTTTATTCAACAAATTGAGCAAAGTCAAAAGTTTGCAGCCCTTGATTTTGCTTTAGATAGCCGCGAACAACAAGGGTGGTTGGATATAACGTACTTAGATAGCGATTTGCGAATTGGGCGAGGTAATGAAGGCAGCGTATTTGTACTAACTAAAGTTTAAGCTATGAGCGATCGCGAAGTTGTCTCACTTTTTTCTGGTTGTGGAGGGCTTGATTTGGGTTTTTCTCAAGCTGGCTTTGATGTTGTGTGGGCAAATGAATTTGATAAAGAGATTTGGGAAACTTACGAACAGAATCATTGCAACACATTCCTAGACAAGAGAGATATTAGAAAAATTGATTGTCAAGAAATTCCCGATTGTATAGGAATTATTGGCGGGCCACCTTGTCAAAGTTGGAGCGAAGCTGGTACTCAAAAGGGAATTAACGATGAGCGGGGGCAACTTTTTGCTGATTATGTAAGGATTTTGCAAGATAAACAGCCTTTATTTTTCTTAGCAGAAAATGTCTCAGGAATGCTGCATAAAAAACACAGTAGCTCAATTGAAAGTATTGTTGAATCTTTTGAGAAAGCTAATTATATTGTCTCTTTCAAATTACTCAACGCTGTGAGTTACAACGTTCCTCAAGATCGGAAACGGGTGATTTTTGTTGGCTATCATCAGAGTTTAAATAAGCAGTTTAATTTTAATTTAATAGAAAAAACACTTTCTGTACCTACTTTACGCAAAGCAATATGGGATCTGCGGGAAACAGTAACTACCAATGATTTAAAGAACCAAGACTGTATGATTGCAAATCATGAGTATATGCAAGGCGGATTTTCAAGCATTTATATGTCACGAAATCGAGTTCGTACTTGGGATGAACCCTCTTTCACAATTCAAGCTGGCGGCCGTCATGCGCCTATTCATCCGCAGGCAAGTAAAATGATTCATGTAGACGTAGATAAGTGGATCTTCGATCCAGAATCTCCCGCACCCTATAGAAGATTATCTGTTAGAGAATGTGCGAGAATTCAAACTTTTCCTGATAACTTCATCTTCTATTATAAGAATATAATTGCTGCCTACAAAATGATTGGGAACGCTGTACCTGTGAATTTTAGTTATGCGATCGCCCAAGCTATAAAAGAAGATTTATTTAGTAATAAACACAAACAAAACAACCAACGTGAGAGCTATTTGCCGCTACAGCTTAGTTTAAATCTTATATAAATATGACAAATATTTTGCAAGCAGTTCAGGTAATAGTTAATAATCACATTCCAGATGTAGTAAGCTTTTACCGCAGCAAAAATAGAATTAATGCAGCAGGTGATGCTTTAGAAGCTTATATTAAAGATATATTTGCTAATACAGTAGGTGAGACTAATGAAAGTTATAGAAATGAGATTTATAGTAACTTATTTTCCTATTCTGGAAATGCTAATAACCCCCCGGATTTGATGATCAAAGGAGGAGATGCAATAGAAGTAAAAAAGGTAGGTATAGGAACAGCTAAAATTGCTTTAAATAGCTCTTATCCTTCAGCAAAGTTATTTGTTGATAGTCCAATGATTACATCTAATTGTCGTAATTGTGAAACTTGGACGGAAAGAGATATCATTTATGCCATTGGATCTTTTCAAGATAGCAAACTAAAGCTATTATGGCTAATTTATGGTGATTGTTACGCGGCAAGTAAGGAGACTTACGAAAGAATTAGAAAGAAAATATCCCAAGGGGTGCGTGAAATAAAATTGATTGAGTTTAGTTTTACAAAAGAACTAGGCAGAGTTAATAAGATAGATCCTCTAGGAATAACCGACTTAAGAATACGAGGGATGTGGCATATAGAAAATCCTAAAAAAGTATACAACTACCTCGATCTTAATTATCAGTCAAAGAGAAACTTTCAATTATATGTTTTAATGCAAGAAGCTAAATATTTATCTTTACCAGTTGAAGATCGAGAAAAAATTGAATCCCTAAATAATTTAGGGCTAGTCATCAAAAATATAAAGCTCAAATCGCCAGACAACCCTATTCAACTTATTCCAGCAAAATTCATAAGCTATCAAATCTAAAAATAACTACAATAAATATTCAGTCTTGAAAAAAAAGTAACTAAATTCCATTCAAGTGCTACATAAAGTCTGTAAATATCTATTTTAATAACTTAACTATAAACTTTGTAAGATTAAGTTTACAACTTTGCAATTAAAATTGGCGCTCCAGCGTGCTTTTGAGGAGCCGCCGCATCTTCCATCGTCACCGCAATAGCTGCAATTAGGTCTTTGGTACGGTAGGCTTCGGGTACGGTAATTTGTTTAGAAACGTTCCCCTTAGTATCCACCTTGAATACTTCCGTCAAAATGGCGTTTTTGTTGTCTGTGGTAAAAGGCGCATTTTGTTTTAGCACTGTCCATAAAACGTATACTTTCCCTGTTGGCAATGGTGGTAAGTTTTCAACATTTAACTTAGCTTCTAACTGGTGGGGATTCACAGCTACGGTAGCTGACGAGATACTGGAATTTTGTGCTTTCAGGGAGTAAGTTAATAACTCCGACGGTTGAATTTGCGCTTGGATAACTTGTAGATTTCGCCACAAACGATAATTGCTGATACCTAAAGCAACTATTAGCAAGGCGGCGACAGATCCCATTATTTGAATTGAGAAGATAGATAGGCGGTTGCTAGTTCTTGACTTACCCTGATGTGCTGCTATAACTTGCGATCGCAAATAACTAGGCGGACTAATTTCTGGTGGCGCGTAGGACATCTCTAACGCCTGTTGCATTCGTGCGACTTCCTGAGCAATTGCTGAATTATTTGCCAGAAGTTGCTCGAACTCCTTTACTTCTTCGGCATTAAGATCGCCGAGGACGTAACCAGCAATTAATAACTCTAACTGTTCTGAAGGCATCGACTAAACCACAGGTAGTATTAACCAATATAATCGGCGAGAGCTTGACGCAGCTTGAGCAAACCTCGCCTAGCTCTAGCTTTGACTGTACCTAAAGGAACTTGCAATTGCTGAGAAATTTCCGACTGACTAAGACCATCATAGTAAGCCATCTGGAGAATTTGCTGCTGCTCGTCAGATAACTGAGAAATCGCATTTCTAACTTCTTGGGACTGTTCGCTGCGGGAAACTTGTTCAAAAGGAGCATCTGTAACCGTTGGCTGTTGGTTATCTTGCCATTGTCCCAAAACCCTGCGCTTGCTGCTGTGCGATCGCACTTTGTCTATAGCTCGCGATCGGGTCAAAACTGCTAGAAACGTTCTTAGCGACCCTTTCTTTGGCTCGTAAGAAGACCCTTTAGCAATACTTAGAAAAATATCTTGGGTTAAATCTTCCGCTTCTTGAGCAT
>QQTW01003155.1_pt1 | contig 12120 bp, 14 predicted proteins | sample 1904831 | NCBI WGS metagenome assembly QQTW01 (sample SAMN09435610, study PRJNA476489) | Subsurface metagenome, whole genome shotgun sequencing project. | reverse complement strand
TTTGTTTATTAAAACTAAAGCTAGTAATGGGGATACACGATTATACACATTTAACTTCCGAAAAAGTAAAGGAACACCAAATTATAGTGGTATAGCTATATCGAATCAAAATCCCAATCCTGGGGGAGTCGAGCCGACATTACAAGTTGGTTCTTTTCGTAAAGCAACACTTAACGATATTGAACGCGGTTTAATTGACGCTATTCGTAAGGGTTATACTACGCTATCTGACCCTGTAGTTAGCAAGGTTAGGGAATTTATTGCATTGGCTCGAAATAGTTCTGATAAATCTTTGCTTGAAGTTGCTCAAAATGCTAAAGTTTCTCTACCTTTGCTGACCGAATTGGGATTGCTGGGAATTGAAGACAGTTTTAAAAACCCCCCACCAAATCTAATGAATTTACCAAAACTGTTGCCCAGCCAACCGATAATAAATAATTCATCTAAAAAGCAGAATTAATTTGCTTAGATATTTTGAACTAGTGAATAAGTATTACCCTGCCATTTTTTATCCGCCTTTAATACTCAAGTTTTTGGTAAATAACCCGATGCCAAGTTTTAAGGAATATTCTAATCAAGTAAGAAAGCTATCAAATCAAAAAGGTAATCGGGGCAATTATGATTTCACAAAATTATCTGTTCTAATCATTTATATCATTTTGATAATTTCGATTTTATTATCTGCCTTGAGGTTATCTCCTCTTTGGTTAGTTGCTGTTATTTGGGCATCAATTGGTAACGGTATTTTTTGTTTTATATCAAATTATGACAACAAAACAGCTAATAGAAATACTTCTAATCCTCGCCAATGTCAGCCTAAACTAGAGAGTAAAAGTAGGCGGCAGCCACCCACTAGGGAATTATCGTTGCAACGTCAAGCAAAATTATATCGTTGGCTTCAAGGTAAAATTTTACAGCCTTCGGGTAAAAGTGAAGCTCCTGCAGGTGTTTCTGAAAAAGCCTTTTATCAAATCATGAAGCGTATTTTTCCAACTATTGTTCAAGGTGTAGCATTTCAGAACCCGAAATTTCCTCATCCTTACTCGGCTGATTTTATTTTGGTACATTCAAGTGGCTTAAGTATTGATGTCGAAATTGATGAGCCTTATGTGGGTAACACTAAAGCGCCACACCACTGCATTGACCAAGGTAAAGACGATATCAGAAACCAATTTTTTACTAGCAATAATTGGGTCGTGATTCGGTTTAGTGAGAAGCAAGCGGTCAAATATCCCTATAGTTGCTGCAAAATAATAGCTGAAGTTATTGACAGAGTTGCAGGAGATTATACTTGCCTTATCCAGTTAAAAAATGTACCTAATTTACCTCTTGAACCCATGTGGACTATCAAACAAGCAAAAGTTATGGCAAAGCTTGATTACCGAAAAACTTATTTACCATGAATTAAAGATGGTAATGTAAGCTATCATTAAGTTATCACCTAGAGAGGAGTTAAATCAATGCAAGAAAATAATCTCCAAATAGATGAAAAACTTCTCACTGAAGCCCTAGCTTTAGGTAACTATCAAAGCTCTAGCGCAGTCATTGAAGCTGCTTTACACGAGTATATTCAACGTCGTAAGCAACTTAAAGTTATAGAATTGTTTGGCACAATTGACTACGACTCAGATTACAACTATGAGCAGCAGCGATAAAAAGTATGAGTGTGATTGTAGATACATCCATTTGGTCGCTTGCTTTACGTCGAAACACACCAGATGATGCTGCATATACCATCAACTATTTTCGCAATTTGATTGCTGATGGACGAGTTGCTTTATTCGGAGCTATTCGTCAAGAGATTCTTTCTGGTATCCGCCATGCTGAACAGTTCACACGATTGCGGGATTATCTGCGTGCTTTCCCCGATTTAGAACTCAACACCGCAGATTATGAACTAGCCGCTGATTTTTTTAATACCTGTCGTAGTAATGGTGTTCAAGGTTCAAATATCGATTTTTTAATATGTGCAACGGCAGTCAATCGTAGCTATAGCATTTTTACTACAGATAAGGATTTTGATAATTTTAAACTACATATTCCAATTGTACTGTTATAGGTTAAATACCAAGTTTGAGAATTAGTTTATAAAAATATGATGTTCAATTATTAATGTGATTTTTTAGCAATTAATCATGGATTTTAATAATTTATTAATTCTGTTTGATCGAGGACAGGCTGTTATTGCGCTGGAAACTCCGATTACAGAGCGAAAACAAGTACTCATATTTCTAAATGAGTTAGCTAAAAACCGTAGCTTACCTCTATATTTTTGGAATCAAGGCTATTCTCAATTGCAGAAAGTTAATGATTCTGTGCGATTTATTTCTAGTAATATTGAGTGTACATCAGGGTTAACTTGGTTGTTACAACACGGTGACATACCGGGAATATTTGTTTTTGAAGGCGTAATTTCACCCAATGCTGTCACGGGTATATTTCCTCAACAGACAGTGCTGATGCTGAGTAACTTAGTTTACGACTTCACCGCAAATCCCATACCAAGATTTCTTGTGTGCTTAGAAAGTTATGTTGAACTTCCTGTTGAGTTAGCACCTTTAATTCCTGTGCTAGTTAACCCGTTACCAAGTGCGATCGCGGTTGAGGCATCTGTTCGAGATTGCATTAGTCAATTCGATATAAATAATAACAACACAGAGCAACTTGAGACTTTAATCAGAACCTGTTTAGGTTTGCCAATGGGCGAATTAGAAATGCTATTTTCTCGTTTATCGGGTTTTCGCCGTACCCTCGAAGAACTGACATTAGGGGTATTGGATTACAAAAAGGGTAAACTCAAAAATCAAGGTGTGGAATTCCTGGGAGAACCAGATGTACAGCAAGCTGCTGGTTTGGATTTACTCGAACAAATTTTAGAACGTGCTGCGGCACTACTCAAACCAGAAGCGAAACGCCACAATCTTAGCTTTCCCAAAGGGATGATTCTTTGGGGACCACCAGGAACGGGAAAGTCACTCAGCGCAAAATTGGCAGCTTCTAAAATGGGTGTACCAATGGTTGCAGCTGATTGGGCTGGGTTGCGGGGTGCAACTGCATACGAGTCGAGGAAGAATTTACGAGAGTTTTTGCAGTTTTGCGATGCGAATGGAGAACATGGTCTGGTTCTCTACTTTGACGACTTCGACAAGGGTTTTGCTGGTTTTGATTCAGATAATGATGGTGGTGTATCGCGTCAATTAGCGGGAAAGTTGCTTACATGGATGCAGGAGAGGACATCTCAAGTATTAGTGATGGCGACCGTTAACAGGTTGGAGTTTTTACCACCCGAACTGGTACGTCGTTTTGATGAGATTATTTTTGTAGACCTTCCCCATGCTGGTGCGAGGTATGAAATTATAAAATTGCACCTAGCTAAATACTTTCCGGGATTGGATTTTTGCGAAAAAGATTGGTTGCGCTTGTTGAGGGAGACTAAGCTACTTACTCCGGCTGAAATTGCGCTGATGGTGAGGAAAACAGCAGAGGAAGCGTTTTATCGAAATACGCACGAGTTTTCTAACCCTGACCTTGGGGAAAAACCTCTAACTGTGACTGTGAGGGATTTTTTAGAGACCAGAAAGCATTTTACTCCCAGCATGATTCGGGAGGAGGACAAAATTGTGGAGATTCGTAACAAAGCAGTTTATGCCCGTCCGGCTGCGTCACCGGATACAAGTTGCTGGGCAAAGAAACCAGAGGTTTTGTTTGGGAATTAGGAGTGTGTAAATGGCGAGGCTCGTTGCATCTACGCATTGAAATTGAGTATCAATCCATACGGAATATGACTATTGAGGTAGAATCATTTACGTCTTTAGTCAAGCACAATACTGTCATAAATTAATCGACAATTATCGGTGAAAGCCAGAGGGCAGAAAAATAGAAGTAATAAATTCCTAATGTTGAAGGAAGAAGGTATCCACATTTAAAAACCTGGGATTGAAACAAGGATTCAGTATTTCGTCACACAGCGTGTCTCAAAATACATTTTATTTTTTAGCGAGCTTTATACCCACAACTAAAGTTTTTAATTATACTCTCAACTTCTTGCAACTTCGGTTCTAACTTCTAGCTGATGGCAGTGCCAAGGGCACACCTTCTTTGTAAAAGACATATCCCGCCTCCAGCAAAGCTGCCTGAGTTCAATCATCATTCAACCTCAAGATTGATGTATGAAAATTATTCGATTTACAACTTTAATATTCTTATCAACTTGTTTAGTAATACTTAGCGATTTTACTAACTTGTTTTCACTTCCATCTCCAGCACAAAATCAAATAAATTTACCCACTCGCATAATTACAAATGGCACAAACACTCAAGTTTTAGTCCCTGACTGGCAGAAAATCCCATTTAGTAAAATGCCATCAATACAAAAAAGCGGCTCGATAAAAATTAACGGATTTTCTCGACAATGGAATGCTGACGACACACCAGACAAATATTTAACTTTAGGCGATATTGAGCTAGCACTAAAACCTCAATTATTTAGCCCCAGGAACATCACCCAAATTATCAACAATCCTGAGTTCAACACTGGCACCTTAGATAGCTTTCCATTATTAGGGAAACAGACACTCGAACATTTAGCAAAAATCGTGCCAAATTTAGGAGAAACTAATACAGCCAAAATAAAACCTATCGCAGAACTATTAAAAGCTAAATCTCCTCGAACCAATATCAACACACCACTCTCGGACTTACTATCCCAAAACCCAGCACTAGGAAAACTCAAACTCAACCAAACTGACCTATCAAAGACTATAATTTCAGACATTCCCAACCTTGATGCAGTACAGCTATCAAATTTCGCTGGTTGGCAAAATACCTTAATTAAAGATATCCCTGGACTAAACACTGTACCCTTAGCTTCATTTCCCGTTCCCCTGACAGAATCAGGTAATACCGTAGCAAGGATTGATTTTATCTGGGGTACAGCCGAAAAACGCCGCCACAGAACAGTATCAGGTTCGGATGTTGCAGGTTTTTCTGTACCCTGTCAGGCAGAAAAATGTCCCTACATCGAACTCGATGACCTAGAAAATTCAGGACGCAACATCAGGGGGAAATTTGAAGGACGTTCTTGGATTAGTGGCAAGTATCAGCAAGTAGAAGGTGGTTGGGGTTGCTTAAAACCTGTAAATGGGGCAAAAGAACCTACGGGCAGGTTGCCCTATGGAAGTGCTTTTAAGGTAGTGGTGATGGAACCTAACGAAAAAACTGATACCGTTGACACGGCTTTATTCTTCCGCTTCAAAAATGCCTGTGGTGCAACACCATATTTTATTGGTCCCGTTCCATTTCTAACTTATAAAGTCAATTCGCCTATTTTTATTGGCAACACCCAATAGCAACGTAGAACTAACCACTTATTAGCCATGAAACCTGATTCCACCCCACCAATTTTATTTGTGCGCTTAGTTGTCCACTTTAATTTAGGTTTAGGAATTTTCATGCTCATTACAAATCTAGTGTTAAACGGTTAAATTCACAAAGCTTAATACCGAGAAGATGTTCCTCAAATGAATCAACAATTTACATCAACTACTAAAATTCAACCTGTAACTTTACAAAAATCAAATGAAATAAAATCAAGCTTTGACGTTAACGGATTGTTTAAAACCTTTGCTAACCCCGAAGGGTTGACAATGATAGGAATTTTAGTATTCCTAATTTTATTAAGTCAGTTTTCTGGTGGTAAAAAAGGCAAGATTTCCACAGGGCGGGTAGTCGGTAGAGGAGAAAAGCTTGCAGCGACTAACCTCGCTCTTAAACAAATACGCGATCGCAAACACAACAAAGTCACTTTTTGGTGCGGTTCACCCCGGTACTGGTTTCCTGGAAAATTCTTTCAAGCAGGTGCTAGATTTCAAACCATGCTTGGAGCATCCCCCACCGTTTGGATTCCCCATGCCGAACGTTCGACCCTAGTTCTTGGTGCCCCCGGTTCTGGTAAAACCTTCGGGACAATCGATCGCATGGCCGAAAGCTGCATGATGCAAGGTTTTCCCCTGATTGTTTACGACAAAAAGGGCGACCAGATGAAATTACTTGCACCCCTGGCAGCGCGTTACGGTTACGATGTGCGGATATTTGCCCCTGGAGAACCATACAGTGAAGTGATTAACCCACTTGATTTTATGGAGAATCAAGAAGATGCGGTGACAGCAGCACAAATTGCCCAAGTAATAAATGCTAATGCAGGTGGAAGTGGTAAAGGTGATGAATTTTTCTCCAAAGCTGCTGATTTATTAGCTAAAGCATTAATTCAATTGGCTAAGGGCAGCGATTGTCCAGATTTAGCGATGGTTTACTGCATCCAATCAACTGATAACTTTATTAACAAGTTACACGCAGCGGTACAAGCTGGTAGAGTTTCTCGGTGGGTTGCTGCTTCTTTTCAACAATACCTCAAAGCCAAAGACAGCGAAAAAACTATAGCAAGTATTGACACAACCACAGTCGGAATATTTTCAGGATTTATCCAGCGATCGCTCCTCCCATCCTTCATCGGCAAAAGCACTATCCCTACCAAACTATCGGGAAAGCAAATCCTCATTTTCAAATTGGATGACCCCAGACGGGATGTGGTTGGACCATTACTTGCAGCTGCTTTACACATGACGATTGTGAGTAACCTCTGTACGCCAAGAAAAGACCCACTCGGAATATTTATCGACGAATTGCCCTCACTTTACCTAAAAGCATTACCCCAGTGGATTAATGAATACAGAAGTAACGGTGCTTGTTTTGTATTGGGTGTCCAGTCTTTGGAACAATTAGCGAACGCTTACGGGGAGAATTTAGCGGCTGCGATCGCCAGTGCTTGCAGTACTAAAATCCTCTACAACCCAGCGAATTATTCGACTGCGGAAAATTTTTCTCAATCCTACGGCAACAAGGAGTTTATTATCAAAAATAAATCCATCAGCAATTCTAAGGAAGGACAAACAGTTACTTGGACGGATAATTTACAAACAATGCCCATCCTCACCGCAGATGAAATTATGCGTTTTCCTCAAGGTAAATGCGTTATAACTAACCCCGGTTACACGTCGAACAACGAAGGTTCGATTCCCTACCCTCTAACTATTCCCATCCCCAAATTAGATATCCATCGAATATCGAGAAGCGAACAACTTTGGGAACAACAGGTTTGTCCGAGGTTGATAATGCGTTCTACTAGCGTTGATATTAGTCAATTAGATGAGGCTATAGATTTGAGAAAACAAATTGCAGAGCAGCTTTTGAAGACTGGGAATATCGAGCTACCCGTAGAGGAGCGAGTCGAAACCGAGCAAATTGAATTAGTTAGTCCTACTTCGGAGCCGGCTTGGTAGGACATGGAAAATTTTTCTCTTAGATATGTTATTCCTAATTTCGTCCACTTTTTAGTTTGCCCAGTACAAGAGCGAAAAGGCGGTTATCTAAGAAAAAACGAAAATGCTACTAGGATGCAATCGCACTTCCTTCTTTAGCTTCTTTGGCTTCTTCGTCTAGTTCAAATAAATCCCGAATATCAACGTTAAGCTCTTGACACACCTTCAAAACCCTTAAAACAGCACCAAGATTCCTCCCATTTTCCCAATTTTGAATCGTAGTTTTAGTTAAACCAGACAACTTAGCCAAGTCATCCTGGCTTAAGCCTCTGTTTTTTCTATATTTAGAAAGCTTAGAAATCACTTTAGGTTCTTCGTCTTTTTCAGTAAACATAAATATTTTAGCCAAATTGAGTTAGCTACGTCAGGTTGACAATGGCTAAGTAGATTTGGTTAAATTAATTATTAGGGCGATAGTTCCTGTCCTGAGAAAACAAAGCTATCGCCCTAGAACCCTAAACTACTTAGCTAAAGGCACTTAACTAATTATGGCATTAGCAACCCAAAAACCTCAAGTTGCCAGCAAACCTGAACAATATCTGGCGCTACAAAACCAACAACTTGCGACCGAATTGGAAATAGACTGGACAGAGGATGCTGACTTCGGGACTTTATATCGATTGTGGAAAAACTCTCACTTCGTCGGCAGTTTTTACCAAGCATGTTTATGGTAAATGGGTAGCACAAAGCAGTTGCGGTCAAGTTAATGGCAAGTTTGATACCGAAGAACAAGTCATTTTAGCTCTTGCTATACTCACTCCGGGAGTGGCCGCCATCGCAACTGGGAATTTGAACACAAGCATAGACAACTTGCTAGACAAGCCATTTGATGAACTTACCGCTGCCGAGTGGCAGCATTTAAAGACCATTACCCCAAGCGAATGCCTCGAAGCCGTTGCTTCATAAGTTGAATTTATCCATTACAGAAAATATAAGCCTTGCGTCTGTTGCTCAAATAAAGTTTGTTTAGGCATCGAAGTGAAAAGGGGACTATTAAACCAATAGATAATACCCTTTCCTTACGGGAAAAGCTTCGCTTAAGGACAAGAGCGTTTTTATAATGGGGATTTTACAGCGATGCTCCATACGCGCTGCCGTTCTTAGTTACTTGGGCATTAAATACCCCAGCCTAGTTAATGAATGGCAAATCACTTTTTACTTGTGACTCCACAATATTGTGGAGTCACTTTATAACACAGTAAATAGGTCGATTTTATGGGAAATATTATAATTAACGCAAAAGATGAAATGGGATTCTATACTCGCCAAGATGGGGTGAGCGGAATGACCGTAACCGCTTTGTCTGATTTTTGCGGATTAGCGTCGGGGTTCTAGTTCTGCTATCTCAAATTTACTAACACAAATTGAAGATTCTGACCCAGAAACGAATACTCTACCAAAGACCCTAAAACCGTTGGTGGGTAAAGCTCTGAGGTTAGAAACGAACGACAGTCAAAATAGCTTGTTCGTAATTGACGAAGTTTGTCACGCAGTCTTGTCGTATTACGCACTAGATGCTCGCTCGTATAAAGGAAAACATATTGCACGAAATAATTATCGAGCGACCGCGCAGGCTGGGTTAAGAGTTTTCATCTGGTCGCAAACAGGTTATTCTCCTTCAACTTTAACGGCAGAACAAATCGAATTAATCGAATCTATTCCGGGCTTAATTGCAACAGTAGAGCGACTTCAATCACAAATTCAAAATTTACTTCCACCCGATTCAACCGTACCACCACCGGGATGGGATAAACAGACTTGGGATAACTTACCATCTCCCGATAAACGACATTTTCGCTTCTTACACCGCCGTCGCGGCTTTACTCCTTCCACATCCCAGATGTCGAGCGACTCAATACAAGAAACGCGCAACGCAGTTAAACAGAAGCAGCAGAAAGAACTCCAAGCAGTAACCAAGCCACTATCACCAGAAGAGACAGCCAGATTTGAGCAACTCAAACAAAAAGCACGATTACAATCATTTTAGGAGAGTAGAGACATGTCCAGTAAGTTAATTACTCCAGAATCGCCTCTGTTAGTTCCTCCCAAACTAGCCGCAGAGATTGGTCTTGAGGAAGCATTAATACTTCAGCAAATTCATTACTATTGTTTATCCTCAAAGCACGTAAAACAGGATGGTAGACGGTGGTTTTGGAAAACCTTGGATAGCTGGAGCCAGACTTTACCGTTTTTGAAGCCTTCAACAATTCGGCGTGCGATTGCAAACTTAAAGAACAAGTTCAAATTAATTGATGTTGAGCGGCATAGTCAAAAAAGTTGGTATCAAGCCAATTGGTTTACCGTTAACGTTGAAGCGCTGGAAAACCTGTGGAATCGCATTTGTCAAAATCAGCAGATCGATACGCAATTTTTAAACACATCGATATGCTCAAAACCGACAAATCATATCAAAGATTACTCTACGAAGACTTTCTCTACACAACAGCAAGCTGCTGAGGCTCCGTCAGTTCTTGAAGAAATTGAACCGGACTGGGACGAGAACGCAAAAAAAGCAGCCTCCTGGGAGTCTTCTATACTGGGTGTTGAGATCGAGCAACCAAAGTCTGTCAACTTCGTTGAAATATCAAACCCAAATTATGCTACTAACGAACAAGACAGCCATGAGGGTCATTGTGACGCGCCGGATGAGAATAACAATCAAAATCAATTAACGAGGTAACGGTTTTTGGAGGGGTTGAGTTCAAAACTATTGCTAATCCTGAACCTCTATCTCCAGTGCAATATGCCGCTATAAGCAACTTGATAGAAGGGGAAGACGCAATTGATAGCATTAGTCCCTCAATCATCACCCAGGAGATGCGGGATATAACTTACCAACTTCGATCAATTAAGTGTACTCCCGCTTTCCGAGTTAATCCCCAAGTTCAAGATTGCATTAAGAAGTATTGGCAAAACGTACCGAACGCGATCGCATTCATTAAGGAGCAGGTTGCAGCTAATATCAAACCCAAAAAATCTTGGGAAGCCTGGTTTGTATATGCAGTCGTAAATGGGCTGAAATCCGAAAAAGGGTGTGTGCCTACGGGTTTTGCTTCTTGGTTTGACGATGCTCGCAAAAAAGGGCTTGTAATTGCTTCAGAACAACGGGCTGATGGGGTCATAGGTGTATGCTTGGCTGAAAAAATTGCGGCTGCTCTTGGGGTAGGGCAGTGGGTGAGATTTGAAAAAGCAGTTGAGTTGCTATTGCAACCGGTGGGGGTATAATACCAATTCGCAATACCTGGAGGGGAAGCAAGCTACGCAATACCCGCTGCATCGGGAATTCGTCAGCAACGCAGTTATGAAATCCAGGTATGTCCATACTCTGTCAATTCCATCTGTTGCCCTATTTTGGGGAATTGGTATAACTTTGCGGCTAGTAGCTAAATTTCGCTCTCAATCGTACAAGCTGCGGATGAATCGCCAGAATCCTTGCCCTATGGATTTTTCCACATCGAGGTGGGAAATTCAAAGCTCGGTGGACCTATTGAAAAAATCTATTTAACCGTTGAGTGTTTTAAAGAAATGCCAACGCTCGCCTCCTGCTAAATAAACTTCAAGCACTTTTCAATACTAGTACAGTTGATATACAGCAAGTAGCAAACTAATTGGAATTGCACAAAAATGCGCGAAACGTCGAAATTCGCAACTTAAGACTGTGATTATTTCTCCCCTGTGTCGCTTTTTTTAGTGTCACAATGGTCGATTTTTGTTACATGAAAATCGATGGAAATCGCATAATTACGGTAACAGTATCTACCTTTTCTGAAATATTTACTCGGTATTTGTCTATTTTTTTCTCTGACGACAATAATTTTCAACCAAAAATTTGTCTATTAGGGGTAGATATAGCGAAGCTGTCACCAGGGGCAAGATAGCCTGAAAGTATTGGTGGTAAAGGGTTTCACATCACATAGTTATTTCCTAGTTTTGGCAGTTTTAACAGACGCTTTATAAGCAAAACCACACACGGGACAAAATCGATGTCTTAACGACAACACTAACTCCCCGCAATTCGCGCAGTTAGCTCGAATCGGTGTACCGCAAAGATAACAAAACTTAGCTTTGACATTACCCCACATAGGATCAACTGCCGCTCCTGGATTCCAACACTGGGGGCAAAACTTAATGCCTTGAACTTGTTTAACCTCTTCTCCCTTACCTACAGCTTCAAGATACTCAGTAGGTACACCCAACGCGATTGCAAGACCTTGAAGAGTCCTGCGATTAATTTTGACCGTAAGTCCCCGCTCGATCTTCCCCACACGCCCGTGTATACCAGCAGCATCCGCTAACTCAAGCTGAGTCAAATTGAGTGTCTTTCTAATCCGTGACACGTAATTAGCAAGGGATTCTCCTGAATTGGGAGTTTTAAAAGTATCCATGATTTGCTGTTAATTAACTCATATAAAGATATATAATTTATTAATAAAAAACCTTACAGAAAATACACAAATATAAGTGAAATCGGCTGTAACCTTAGCTACCGTTGCTACCAAATTTTTGGAGCGTCCTGGGCTAGCACCTAGTACTAGAGAAACCTATGAGCTAACCCTTGGAAATTTACTGTCAGAGTATGGAAGTTGGTCAATAGAAATTATCAGTAAGCAAACATTAGTTGAGTATTTAAATAATCTCTCACATTTAAAATATACAACCCACCATAAGTATCAAGCAATACTGCAAAGCCTATTTAACTTTGCAGTAGAACAAGGGTATATAAAATCTAACCCCATCCGTGGAC
>QQTW01003154.1_pt1 | contig 12122 bp, 15 predicted proteins | sample 1904831 | NCBI WGS metagenome assembly QQTW01 (sample SAMN09435610, study PRJNA476489) | Subsurface metagenome, whole genome shotgun sequencing project. | reverse complement strand
CTCAAGGTCTTAACGGCATCTTGAAGTATGGCCCTCCGAGGCCAAGGTATATAAGCTCTCAATGGCAGCACGGGAAGCACAGAATGGCGACACGGAGAACAAAACTGTCGTGACTGGCGACGCGAGCGCCGCCAACCAGAAGAAGCCTACGAATGAAAATGATAAAAAAATCCCTGACGACAAGCGATCAACTACACCATATATGACCAAGTACGAGAGGGCCAGGGTATTGGGAACAAGAGCGTTGCAAATAAGGTTAGGGCGTTGTTACACCAGTCATATCCCAAGCTGATATATGGATCAGTCGAAATGCACCTACCCTTGTGGATCTTGAAGGAGAGACAGATCCTTTGCAGATTGCCATCAAGGAACTCAATCAGAAGAAAATGCCCTTGATAGTACGACGGTATCTACCAGACGGATGGTAAGACGCAGATCTCATGTCGTGCATTGGACACCGATCGCTGACAGACATTATGCAGGTATGAGGACTGGACTTGTGAAGAGTTACTATGATTCCCTGAAATGACGCGTCTTCGTTTGCTCACAAAACATTCTCATACTTCTGCCTTATGTGTAATGCCTCCAACATGAGATTGGCGCTGTCCTCAGCGACCCATTCCTTAGACGGTATTTCCGTAGGAAGGTCGGAACATGCTCGTTCACCTGGGTCGACCAAAACTCGTCATTCGGCGAACGCCTTTGAACCCAGACGGTTGCCATGCATTCAGGATACAGATGCATGTTGGCAGGTGTGTGATCTTGCATATGATGTGCCCACAGATGCGGCCAATACATTGCTCAAGAACAGAGCTCTGTAGAACATGGTTGGGTCAAGGGACAGTTGATGGAACAATGTTCAATAATGATGGCACTGGCATCACAGTTGCTTAGACTGATGGCCTCGCGACACCTCGGACTTAGATGATGTTACATAGACCAGACATTTTTGAAGTGCAAGCTGACACTGATGAAATGTTTCTCTCTAGTACTTTCCCAGCTGAATCTTCTTACCTATATCTCTCTACCTCACCTTTTCATATGCATGACTACCAGTATAAGCGTGATAAGCTTTGCTTGGAAATCACCAGTAAACCTCGGCACGAACACATGCCCGACACATCAAGGCTCCTATGAGGACTGGTTACCGTACGTAGGACATCTGATTGTTAGTCATCAACATACAAGTGATCTTCCTTCGACAAAAGTGGGGCGCAACATCACAATTAAGGGCGTGCTTTGCAGGATTTTAGTGGTTCGGCAGATACAATATTGTATTTCAAAGCATGCCACCATTGAGAGCTTATATACCTTGGCCTCGGAGGGCCATACTTCAAGATGCCGTTAAGACCTTGAGATACACCTCAGAGTCCCAAAGGAAGTGACCACAAGCTTTACGCGATGACAGATCTGGAGAAGGACTATCGTCCTCACGACGCAGAGCAGACACATCTTGATGATGATTCCTCCACGAGCGGCCTAGGTCATAATGCCATTGACCTCCCTTCTACAGTCCCTCCCCTCGAAGTGACGGTGGAAAAACAACCTCCTGCTCAAGAACCTCCACCAAATGGTGGCCTTAGTGCCTGGCTCCAGGTTCTGGGATCATTCTTCTTGTTTTTCAATTCCTGGTAAGCTCTCATCAAGGCTTCTTTTTCAAAGTGAAGGACAAAAAGGCTATTCCTTACAGCTGCATTCACAGTGACTCCCTTGGTCATGATAGCTAACACTCTGGGACCTAGGGGAACCGTTAATGCGTTCGGAGTCTTTCAGACTTATTACGAGACCAACCTTCTCCAAGACCAGTCACCTTCGAACATTTCTTGGATTGGCTCCATTCAGGCCTTTTTGTTACTCGTTGTCGGTGTCATCACCGGCCCTGCCTACGACGCTGGCTACTTTCGCACGCTGATCTGCCTCGGAGCCTTTCTCACCCCCTTTGGCTTCATGATGACCAGTATTTGCACCCAGTATTGGCAAATAATGCTTGCTCAGGCTGTTTGCATCGGACTAGGCAATGGCTGTATGTTCGTTCCCTCAATAGCCATTCTACCACAATATTTCTCCACCCACAAAGCCCTTGCAAATGGTATTGCTGCGTCGGGTAGTAGTCTCGGCGGCGTTATCTATCCGATCGTTTTCCGTCAACTTTATCCTCGAATCGGCTTTCCCTGGGCTACCCGAGTTCTAGGCTTCATCTCGCTATTCACATCCCTCATCTCGGTCACTGTCATGAAGGTGAGGGTGATGCCGAAGCAGAAAAGGGCCTTGCTTGAGTTGTCTGCGTTCAAGGAACTCCCTTACACTGTATTCTGCATTGCAATGTTCTTCGGCTTTATTGGCTTTTATGGTCCTATCTACTATCTTCAGCCGTACGCGATCAACACCGGCATCACCAATGAAAATCTAGGGTTCTATTTGCTTCCGATTCTGAACGCTGCCTCTATCGCCGGTCGCATTTTGCCCAATTTCCTTACGGACAAAGCGGGTCCGCTCAACATATTGATTCCAGCATCACTCGCCTCTGGCATTCTTGCACTTTGCTGGATTGGCATCCAAAATCTGCCAGGCATTCTCATCTTCGCTATTCTCTATGGATTTTTCTCTGGGGGCTTCGTGTCGCTACCGCCTGTGGCACTAATCAGCCTGACTCCGAACCTGCGCACCCTCGGCACGCGGATGGGCCAATCTTTTTTCGTAGCGTCTTTAGGACTGCTCATTGGCTCTCCAGTTGTGGGTGAGATCGTCGACAAGACTGGAAGCTATCTCGGGTTACAGCTCTTTTCTGGTCTGACGGTGTTTCTCACCGGCATTCTACTCATTTACACGCGATTTTTGATGGTGGGGCGGAAAATCAAGACCAAAGTGTGATTGATAATTCTGGGAGCAATCCAAGGCCTTGGCGAACATCGGACACAAATTGAAAGATGAGTCCTTTACCTTTGAAGCTGCGAACACTGCTAGTCATGTCTTGGCATTCGAGTCTCGAGAAAGTCCAACGATTTGATTGCAACCAGATTCGTGGGTCAGTAGCTCCGTCTGGTAGGCGCATGCAACTTGCTCTGCGGGGGAAGAAATGACTGAAAGAAAATTGGAATCCAGCATTTCCCCTGCTGCCGATCGGAAGGATTTCCTTGGTGGGCATCCTGAGTTGGGAATAGTGTCCTGGGTCTGGCGTGAATTGACGTGGAGAGATTGGGAGGTATCCTATATAGCTTCGAATCGTCTGGTGTCATGACGTGAAGAGAACTGCTGGAGCCCTTCACCAGAGAGGAAGGACCAAGGCACCGGAAGCTTCCCTGTCTGCCATCGTGGTAGCCGACATAGTCATGTCTCCCCATTCGGACAATCCCTTCCTACGACCAGGGTCTAGGAACCTGGAATAGCTTTTGAACACCGGAGCGTATTTGAGATACTGCTACAGCGATCCAAGAACACGTGAGAAGGGGGCTTCCTTGTGCGCTCGGGCAGCAGACCGCACAAGAACAGGCTGTTTTTGTGTGTGTGAGAGAGAGAATGGAATAGCACAGAAGAAAGATATTGGAGGGAAAGCCTGCTCAGTCGAGGAGAGGGCATTTGCCAGACGCCGCAAGGGTGTTTATAAAGCAGCTTGCATCTGAGCCTCTGGTGCAAGTTTGTGGATAAGAATAAAAGTTCAGTCAAAACATAGACAACAGATCATTGCTAGACCACTTTTACTTTTTCTCTATACTTTTCTCACAGGTTTGATTACCCAGTTCTCGCACTGGAGTTTTTTCCCACTACTCGTAGAGCCCTTGGATCGATAGATCTGACTCCGCGCGCGGTGTGCGGGTTGTAGATGTGGACGCGTCACGGACAAGATGGGAGAAGAAAGCTTCAGGCTGGCGTAGAGTGGCATCAAGGTGTTTTGAACGGATGGTTATTCTGGCCACGGTGTAAACAGCTCGGATGTATTTCTGTCGGTAACACGTTCTCAAAGCTGGCAGTACCTTTTTTTTTTTTGAAAACTTGGCTTTCCTCCTATCGCGAGGGTAGAAGCGCTCTCTCTCTCTCTCTCTCTTCAATATCTCCACCAAGTAAATCATTTTCTCATAGACCACCACACCATTCTTCTCACCCCTTGGCTTTCCCGCCCCCTCCCTCTTATCTTTTTCCATCCCAACAACGCTTCCAGACCATCACCGGTCGGGGGGGCTCCCTCAATTAATGAAATTCACACAAAACCCATGCAGGATCAAGCTGCCGAACACGTAATCCGCAAACGCCCTCTCGCTGCTGACGCGCGGCGCACCATCATCCGCCTCCCCCCTCGTCTTCGCGGCAGCAGGAGTACCAGCACTCGTAGCGGCCTTTTTCGCCTCCGCCGACGCTCCCGGCGGCAGCTTCTCTACCGTCTGCATGCGCAACGAGGCGGTGAGGACGAACTGGCCCACCGCGGCCGAGAAGCCGGACAGGAAGGCGTTGAATGGCTAAAACAACAACAACAAAAAGAGAGAAGTAAATATCTTTGCATTTACTAGAAAGGGGGGTTATGGTGAAAGGGGGGGAAGGAAAGTTTTGCATACGTAGTTCCCGAATAAGACAGCGTAGAGGAATTGGAGGCCGCCGATCACGACGAGGAAGGCCATGAAGGCATCGAGGAGGAATGTTCGCCGCGGCGTGTTCTGCAGGTAGTCGTTCCAGATGTGCAGGGCGATGTCTTGGGGGGTAGATTTGGAGGAGAGCGATGTGGAAGATGCGGTATTGTTGGAGGAGGAGGAGGGAGGGGGTTTGGTTGGGCTCTGAGGAGATGAGTTGGTAGTGGTCGTCGTGCCGGTGGTGTTGGAGGAAGAGGAAGGTTGTTTGGAGGAGGGTCGGGATGATGTCGAGCTCGATGAAGCTGCTGGCTTTCTCGCCATTGTGGGTGTCGTAGATGTGCGCGCGTTGCAGGAGTTATTGGTCTTTCCGGAGAGCAATTGAATGTTTTAATTATGCTCTGGACACCCCGTTTAATTCTATGCCCAGCTGTTGCCAAGGAAAGGAAAATAGTATGCCCCCAGCTCACCCGCCCGCTCGGGCCTCGGGGCCTGGAGTAACGCCGGACGGGTGGGCTGATGGAACCCCTGCCCCATAATTAACTTAGTCCCTAATCATCAATGCACGACCCTAGAAAATAGTAACTTATAAGTCTACCGCTCTACAAGTCAAATATTGGTCAATTTCGATTTGCTCCCAAATATTGCCCTCATTAATGACCTCTACCAACCCTCCGTCCCATACATCCCATACATACATACATCCCTCCTTCCTTCCTGTCCAACCTCATCTTAATCGTTACCTATCTTTATCCTCTGCGATTATCCGGGAAATTCCACACGTTTCCTTTTCTTTTGTGGCCGCCGTCGCTTTCTGAAGAGTGCCGTCGCTTTCGTACTCTTCAGATAGCAGTACCAACGTCAATGAGCTTCCATTCTCTGACAGAAACACAGGCAGGATCGGCGGAGATATGTCCCAGTCCTTCACTGTCCTCATTGACGTCGGCAGGCAGGACGTGTAGAGTGATGGCAACAGTATTACCGACATGACAATCGCCTCACAACAGGAGGAGGAGCCTGCATGACATGCGAACACTCAATAATAATGCTCCTCGGTTAATATTTCCTATGGCGTAGGGTGATCATGGCCAGGGTAATCAGAAGCGAGCAAAGCAAACCATGTTCACTTTTAAGGCACAATCTTCATCTACACCTCCTCATACTACGCACATAACAACAGTCGATCATCATCCATCATCCATCATCCATCGATGCCAGCAACATAATTTGCTGATCTCGTATTGACTCAAAGAAAAGTCCTCTGCGGCGGCGTGAGAGCTGAAAGTGGGTTTGTTTTTATCAAAGAAAATCATCAACATCACTCGTTGCCCGCGGCCATAGACAAAGTAATCAGCTATCGTTGTGAAGGCCTGACAAAATGGGTGACTATGGCTCTGAAAGTCTTGCCCGTGGCTCTAAAGAGGCTTCACCGTCGCTTACGATTCACGACGCTGAAATACATGTCTCCCCACTAATCTCACCGGACGTCGAAAGTTACACCCATACAACCTTGCTAGATGAGCAGAACGGAATCCTGAATCAATCAAGTCACTATCCACGTGACCAAGCAGACAAAGCCCGTGCATATCTGAGAGATTTTTGGTCTGACGGTCCTCGTTCATCTACTAAACCTGTTGAGTTCATATTACCCTATCTATCCTGGTGCGCGCTGAGAGAGAATCCTGGGTTTATCCTGTTAGTTCCCTTTCCATAATTTCATGCTCAGTATATATTTTCTAACATTATCTATAGACACAAACTCAAAATCTCCTATGACTCCTTGAAATCAGTCTTCACTGTCTTTCCAATGGAGAGCATGAGACATGGTCATATCCTTGGATGGGTCAATCAACTTGCAACTTTCGCTCAACAGAACTTTGATACGTCGATTAGCCGAAGATTCAAAACCATTCAGAATGTTGGAATTTGGGATTTCAAAGGAAAATGGGAAGGGTCTTTCAGAAAAGCAGACTTTGTTATTGCATGGAGAAAGGATGGTGGTGGAATTGACATTCATACTATTGTCGAAGTTGGTGTCTCTCAGTCTCAGAACCAATTCCGCGAAGTTATGGGAATGTACTTTGAAGGACTACCTCAGATCTCCAGAGTCATCTTGATTGACATCATTGAGGCCCCTCAGTATGTACAGCCAAAGAATTTCGACATTGATGAACTCAAGAATCTCAACAGCACAGAGTTCCAAGTTGCTTCAAATCAGGGGCCAGTCTGGTACAAGGGCATCCAATGGGTAGGGCACAATACGATTTCCTGGGAGGTTTGGGAACGAGATCCAAAAATGGGAGACCCAGTTCAGACCTTTAAAACAACCATTATCCCAAATGACAGCGGGTTCCAACTTCCATTCTTCGAAATACCCACTTGGATCGCTGATAACATTGAGGCTGTTACGGTCAAACCAGCAGATATCGAACATCTTTGGTCTGATGATTTAAGAGACGCAGTCATAGAGGAGGCAAAGTGGCGGATGGGAGGATATGTGAGCGAAAGAAGCAAGCAAGCAGATGAGACAGCAAATATCGCTAGGCAAGAGGAAGAAGCAGAAAAGAAGAAGCAGAAGGCTAATGAGGAACGCGCAAAGCGAACTCGGCATCGGCGAGGAGATTAGGACAACCAAAAATTGCTTCAACTCTTTTCGGGCATCCATGATTGATGAGTTCTTTTTTTCGTTTCTTACAGAGACGAGGACGGTCCTTTTCACAGGAGGGTGTGGATAGCGGGGGCCTCTGCAGGAGTTGAAGTCCGGGTGTTTGTTGGGGAAAAAATTGTCTGTCAACACTGTGATTTTGTATGATGAGTCAGTCTCTATGATAGGGATCTGTCTCCTGGACGTGTTCATACAGCCTGCGTCATCGCCAAGGGCGTTGGGCCAAGGACGTTGACATTGACATTGACATTCAACGCAACGAGAGGGTCATTGCGTTGCGTTGACGTTGACATTGATGCCAGCACTGATAAGATCTTCGAGAAAGCAATATCCTAGGGAAAGGTCAAGAAGCAGTATTACTCCGTGTCGTTATACTTCAAACCGTAATACTGCAAGTTGTAGTGGGCTGAATTGTAGTACTACAATCACGACCCAGCAAAAAAGAATAGCTGCCTTGCTGAAAGACTATATTGTTGGGGCCTGGAATCCCTAAATAGGGTCTGGGCAGAGTATCGTATAGAGTTGATGAAATTTATGAGACGGCAGGTATGGGCAAGGGGTTAGTATCCAATCACAATAAGGGCCCAAAAGCGGGACTACGCACGGATAAGGCGAGCGAGGGTAACTTGCCTTGGAGAGTCTAACGCTATCTCGATCCGTGTGGAGCCTTTCATCGTGCTTCCATTAAACACCATGGATGTCGACTTCCAAACTGCAAGCACGCAACAGATAATCGATTTTTGCTGCAACGCCTCAGCCTGCAAGAGAGTCATTGGGGGTTCAAAATATGGAAATGTTGTTGTCAAATTGTCAGATCTAACTGTCGTCAAATACGGCCTGGGGGTCACAGCCCAAGAGGCGAGAGCCCAAAGCTTTGCTTACGACAATCTAGATCACCAAATTGTGTATGTTCCACGAGTTTTACGATTTTTCTCGGTGCAAAAGAACAAATTCTCTTCAGTTGGTTATCAGGTGATGGAGTTCGTGCACGGTCAAAGTCTTGAAGGCATTGATTGGGCAAAGTCTCAACAGTTACTACTCAATATTTCGAAGTCCTTGCGCCATATTAACATGTTTGTCGGCTCAAGAGCAGGTCCCATTGGCGGCGGACAAGCACACGGCCCTTTATGGTCGGAATACGGATCTCGTAGTCATTTCGAATCGAAGAACGACATACAGAAATGGCTCAATGAACGGCTTGCAGTAGATCAGCAAAGTGTGGATCTCTCCACGCATGAGTTACGTTTGTGTCATCTTGATGTGGCACCTCGCAACCTGTTGATCCTCCCTAACGACCAAATCTGCCTCCTCGACTGGGCAACCGCCGGATTCTATCCCCACATATTTGAGATCTGGTCCTTGCAGCTCTTTCGCCATATCTTCGGAGACCCATTCTTTCAAGCTTTACTTCAGGAGCTAGGAGATCCAACCGGAGAGGATCAAGCGGTCATTGATAAGTTGCATATTGTCTACAGTTTAAACCAACGGTATTCTTTGTATGTTACCCATATCAATATCGTTACGACGATCTGCTAACACAAAATAATTCAGCGCTGATACATCAGAAGAAACTGCTTTTTATATGGACCGATTATAAGACCCAATCTCATTCTCCTATGACAATCTCATCGAGCTGTTCCAACATGAGAGATAATACATATAGTCACTTACCACATGAAGAGGGCTCAGAGCAAGAGAGCTCCAACCATGAGTCTATCGCATCAGAACCCTCAGATTGCGGAACTATCTAGGTCAACTGTTGTAATGGAGACAAAACATACTCAATTGAACGAAGCGCCTTCCCACTACAATTTTTTGTGATAGACACCTCAAAAGCAGATACAACCGCAACCAACATAAGGAACGTCACGATTCTAAATCTTTCTCCGCTCTTTCAATGCAGTTTTTAGTGGTGATGAACACTTTCGAACGCAGCGTTCACCGCGATGAACACGCACAACGGCATGATTCTAAGTTTTTGTCAACTTATTTAGTACCCAGAAGAAGTAGGAACAGCAAGCTATTGCATCTAAATGAGTGCGTAGAGAGCGTGTATATATATACAACAAATGCTTTTATGACTTGGCAAAAAGTTGCATCTAAGAATAAGTTGACAGCCCCTCCTCCATCTCAGTAAGTACTACTAAGCATCCTAATTTATTCGAGCCCGATCTCGAACAGAAAGCGCTGAAAGACTATGGTAAGTCCCCAGCACTTCCGGATGGTGCACCTTAACTATTTATTCTATCCCCGAATCTTTACAATGGGGGAGAAGAACTGAGGCATCAGCAATCCCGCATCGAGCACAAACCCCCTCCACAGCTTCATCCGCTACTTACTGACACATGGAGGATTTCCGATGCAGGCATCCGAATCACCCGCCTTCATCCTCTCAGCCCTCACCTCCATCGGCGGCATCATCGGCTTCGCCCGCACCGGCTCGGTCCCATCGATCGTGGCCGGTCTGAGCGTTGGAGCTCTGGTCAGTTTTTCCCTCCTCTGCCGCACCGTCACAACTTAATAGAGATCTGACACGCCCACTGTGGAACGTGTGTGGGAAAACGAACATGGCGCTGATTGACAGCAGTACGGTCTCGGTGGCTACCGCATCCAGAAGAGACAGCCGTATGGCATCGAGTTGGCGCTCCTGGCATCAGTGGTGCTGGCTGGATCATCGATCCCACGAGCAATAAAGTCCGGCAAGCCGCTTCCCATTGGACTCAGCGTACTCGCCACGACGGGTCTGTTTATATATGGGAAGGGATGGTTGGATTCGAGATAGGCGATGGGATTCAGCGATTAAGTCGCTGGGCGGGCGCAGGAAGATGTCATAGCCGAAGGGCCACTGGTTTGGGAAACAGGAGCAATAATGACAATGGGTGGTACTTCTATTTGAGCTGTGGGCTCGAATGCTTTCGAACCCTACGAGTTCCTAGCCTTCATGTGCGTCCGTCACTCCATCTGCAAACTCAGAAACATCAGAATAAATTCCACTTCCACCATTAGCCGACTTTCCCTTCTTGGGATGTTTTCGTTTCCTTTTGGCTTTCGGTTGGCCTTCTTCTATTGACCCATCACGAGTCTTTGGCGGCGGCACTCCCGTGGATTTATTGGTAGGAGGTTGCGAATGCTGGCTCTTTGATTTGGGTTTCTTCTTCAGCACACTCAATGGGTTGGGTCCTTTGATTCCCTTCGCCTTCTTTTTCGGTGCAGCCGTTTCGACTTCTTCCCCTTTCTCCTTATCATCGTCATTGTCTTCTGCCTCGTCCTCATCTCTCTTCCTCTTCCTGCCTTCCATACCAAGCAAGCCCTCCCTAAACTTGTCCTTCTCCTCCCTCCTCCGCACACCGAGACTCGCACCCGAGAGCTCTTCTAATATCATGACCGATCGCTTCACGTAGATGATAGGCACGCCTGGTATCTCCCTTGCCTGCGCCCTGATACCCGTATCAATTGATGGGCTGACCGGCCTCTTCACCTTCCCAAGAACCCCACTCTTCTTGCTCTTATCCTTCACCACCAATGGATCCGCCGTAGCAAGCACAAAATGCTGTTTATTCTTCGGCTGCTGATTCCCGGCCACGCCCCCGCTCAATAAATCCAACAGACACTCCTCTTCCGGCAAAACCTCCCCCTCCTCCCCCACAATCTCAGAGTGCGAACAATGCCTCAATGGCAGCTCTGTCGGCGGCGGCAAGAACTCCGGTCTCCGACTCGTATGCAGATCTGTCGTGCCCAGTATGGATGCAAGTGTGCATTTGGTAATGAAGGGTTTCACTTTGCCGTGCAAAGTGTTCTCGAGGTAGCGGTGGAGGGGCATTTTAAAGGCGTGGAGGATACGGAGATGGTGGGAATCAACTAATGCGCAGGAATAATATGTTAGAAGTTGCTGAGGATGTCTGTTAAAGGGAGAAATATGGGTACCGAGGACTTGGTATGGCTCTCGAAAGCCGAATGTGAGACCGTACTGCTCCATGATCTTGCGGTACTTTTTTGAACGTTTGGCGCGCATGGTTGAGGCGTTCTGCTTTGGCTGTGGTGCGCAAATATGAAAGTCAAGGCTGAGCGGAGGCCGTTGTCAGATTGTATATAGGTTACTGGAGGATCACAGTCTTATGAGCTCCCCGGGCTCTAAAAATCACTGCTAATCGTGTTGCCAACTTCAAGAAAGCAAAAGTTCTGTGATGTGGTCCGTGCGTAGACATAGGGCTGACTTGGCATACAGTAAGTTTGAAATACATACAGGTAGATACTAGGGTTTACATACGGCAATATTGCAGAGGACTTCTTACTGAAAACTGGTGAGTCTCATTCTACGTTTATTCTTTTCTATCCTTCCCAGCTATCTAGTAGCAGCTCACGATCCATACAGGCACCAGTAACGGCCAAGTCGCTCGAACGCTGCCACTTGTAAAAGAAGTGAAATATTGTCCTACAATAACACTATGCCGAAAGCCCTCAGGAATCTTCTTCAGTGGCTGTCTCCCCGTCGTCGTCATTTTCTTCGTTTAGCATCTCTTCGTCCGTAGCATCGTCGTCGTCGTCGTCGTCATTTTCTACCTCGTCTCCCGGCAAACCTTTCCATTCCAAATAATCATCTACAATCCATTTCCTGCTCCTTGGTAGCCTGTAAGGATCGAATGGGAAATAGCCCTCCAGCATACCACTTTCACCAACCCATCCAAGATCCCTCTCAATCTGTCCCATGGCGCTATCTGTGAAGTCCCGCCTCGTATTTGGCAGCCTAACGTGTTTGTTGCTCTCCACCTTGGGAAATAGGTACAAAAAGTGCAGACGGCGACAAGTCTCGGCAAATTGATTAACAATATCTGGTGTACATATACGTAACGGATTGAGCGCGGAGTTTACCGCCAGAGTCAGCTTCCGCTTGATGTCATCTG
>QQTW01003153.1_pt1 | contig 12124 bp, 7 predicted proteins | sample 1904831 | NCBI WGS metagenome assembly QQTW01 (sample SAMN09435610, study PRJNA476489) | Subsurface metagenome, whole genome shotgun sequencing project. | reverse complement strand
AAACAAAAAGCCCGAATAGATCGCGCTCGACAATTGCAAGCAACGGAGTTTAAAGAAGTTCAAGGAAAAGTAGATATTTCTACAGTTAGTCGGCGGATTGGCAAAAAAGTAATTGAGCTAAATAATGTTACTAAAAGCTACGGAGAGCGGACTTTAATCAAAGATTTTACCTACGAATTTAGTCCCGAAGATCGCATTGGCATTATTGGCGGAAACGGCGCAGGAAAATCAACTTTAATGGATATGATTACGGGAAGAATTAAGCCCGATTCTGGCGAAGTTGAAATTGGTTCTACTATTCATATTGGCTATTTCGATCAGCATTCAGAAGAATTATTATCCGCTTTAAATGAAAATCAGCGTGTAATTGACTATATCAAAGAAGAAGGTGAATTTATCAAAATTGCTGATGGTACGCAAATTAGCGCTTCGCAAATGTTAGAGCGGTTTTTATTTCCCGGAAATCAACAATACGCACCGATTCATATGCTTTCTGGTGGCGAAAAACGGCGGTTATTTCTATTAAGAGTGTTGATGGGTGCGCCGAATGTATTAATTTTAGACGAGCCTACAAACGACTTAGATGTCCAGACACTAGCGGTTTTAGAAGAATATCTAGAAGATTTTAGCGGATGTGCGATCGCAGTTTCTCACGATCGCTATTTTCTAGATCGTACTGTAGATACAATCTTTGCTTTAGAAGATGGCGGAAATATTCGTCAATATCCAGGTAATTACTCAGTTTATCTAGATTATAAAAAGTCTGAGGAAGAAGCTGCTATTCCAACAGTTGTTAAAGAAAAAGCTCCGGTGGAAAGAACCTATAAGCCGCCAGTAAGTGACAATAAACCGCGTAAACTATCTTCCAAAGAAAAGCGTGAATATGAAACGTTAGAAAGTAAAATTGCTCAATTAGAAGTAGAAAAAGCTGAAGCAGAAAAAGCTTTGTATGCGGTTACTCCTGGCGCGGTTACTAAAGTACGAGAACTCTACGAAAAAGTAGAGAACATAACAAAATCAATTGATACTGCAACAGAACGCTGGCTTGAATTAGCAGAAATTGAATCTTAATTAAGGAATGTATGACTGTAACATTAAATTTACATCCAGTTCTAGAATTAACTGACGATCAATTTTACGAACTATGTCAGGTAAACCGTGATTTGAGATTAGAACGCACCGCAACCGGAGAAATAATTATTATGCCCCCCGCAGGAGGAGAAACAGGACATCGTAATATTAAATTAGCTTTTCAGTTAGAAGCCTGGAGTAGTCAGAACGATTTAGGGCTTGCTTTTGATTCTTCTACAGGTTTTAAGTTACCTAATGGTGCAGAAAGAGCGCCTGACGCGAGTTGGATAAAACGCGATCGCTGGAATAGTCTAAACGCAGAGCAAAAGCGCAAGTTTCCGCCACTGTGTCCCGATTTTGTAATTGAGTTGCGATCGGAAACTGATTCAATTAAAACTCTACAACTAAAAATGAAAGAGTATATAGATAATGGAACAAAGCTAGGCTGGTTAATCGATCCCAAAACCCAGAAAGTAGAAATTTATCGCCAAGGAAAGCAAGTAGAAATCCTCCAAAATCCTGCAAGTTTATCCGGGGAAGATGTCTTACCGGGTTTTGTCCTAAACTTGAGTTCTGTTTTTAGAGAGTTTTAGCGATTTGTTAGAGCTTAAATTAATCCTGCTGCCTCAAAAATTATGTTTACTGTTAGTTCTAAACCAGGCAAGAGAGAATCGATAATAGGCGTAGTATCTTTATATATTTGACTCACCCCATCAGCAGATAATACTTCGATAGTTAATGCTTCTGAATCTACAATCCAAACCTTTGATATACCAGCTTTAAAATAATCTTGAGTTTTATCATGAAATTGTTTATAAGTTTGGCCAGGTGAAATAATTTCAATTACTAATTCCGGCGCAACAAGACAAGCTTCATTACGCAGCCAATTTTTAGGTAAACGTTGATACGAAATATAAGTTAAGTCGGGGATGGGAACCCAATCTTCACCTTGACGCTGTAAAATAATTGCCCATTCAGAAACAACCCTTCCTTGACCTTTACACCAAGAATGTATAAGTAATAATAATGTGGATTGTAAAGTTGAATGAAAGTATTTAGGGGACACTTTAGCTACGGCGTGACCATTGACAAACTCTTAGCTTATATCTCCTACAGGCAAATCGAGGAATTTTTGTAAGGTGAGTTTTGTTTGCGTGCTTACCATACATTACCTATGTAACTGGCTAATAAGCTGATGATACAAAAATAATTTGATTGTAGGCGATCGCCAAACTTAACCCAATAAGTATGGTTAATATTACTGTAAATAAACTCTTAGCTAAATATAATGCCAGAGAACCCAGCTTTAACAAGATTAAATTCGCTCTATATGTAAATGTAACTTGTCTCAACACACCCAGCCCAGACTCTGAGGTATGGTTGAAAAATAACATTTCTGCTTTGCACACTACTTTAGCGTAAATGACTTTAGTTTCTCCCGATTCCGCTTCCCACAAGAAAGCCAAAGCCTTAAAACCTTCTAGCCGCCGCCCAGCCAAAGAACTTTGTAGCGAGTGCGGACTGTGCGATACATATTATATTCATTATGTCAAGGATGCCTGTGCGTTTATTAATCAACAAATAACCGAACTAGAAACCCAAACCCACACTCGCAGCCGTAATTTAGATGATGCTGACGAATTGTACTTTGGTGTCAATCAAGGCATGATGGCGGCGCGGAAAACTGAACCAATTGCAGGAGCGCAATGGACGGGAATTGTCAGCACTATTGCGATTGAAATGCTCGCTAAAGGCTTAGTTGAGGGCGTTGTCTGCGTCCAAAATACTAAAGAAGATCGTTTTCAACCAATGCCAATAATTGCTCGGACTCCTGAAGATATTTTAAAAGCGAGGGTAAATAAACCAACACTTTCGCCTAATCTTTCGGTACTAGAACAAATTGAGCAATCAGGGATGAAGAAGCTGCTAGTAATTGGTGTAGGCTGCCAAATTCAGGCATTAAGAGCGGTAGAAAAGCAGTTAGGCTTAGAAAAGCTTTATGTACTGGGTACGCCTTGCGTAGACAACGTTACTCGCGCGGGATTGCAAAAGTTTTTAGATACTACAAGCAAGTCGCCGGAAACTGTCGTGTCTTACGAATTTATGCAAGACTTTCGAGTTCACTTCAAGCACGAAGACGGCTCGACGGAAACTGTACCGTTTTTTGGACTTAAAACAAACCAACTTAAAGATGTATTTGCGCCTTCTTGTATGAGTTGTTTTGATTATGTCAATTCTCTAGCAGATTTGGTAGTGGGCTATATGGGCGCACCCTTTGGCTGGCAATGGATTGTCGTGCGAAATAATACCGGGCAAAAAATGCTCGATTTGGTACAAAAACAGTTGCAAGTTCAAGAAGTGATGTCCTCTGGAAGTCGCACTTCCGCAGTCCAACAAAGCATTCCAGCCTACGACAAAGGCGTTACACTGCCAATGTGGGCAGCAAAAATGATGGGCGTAGTGATTGAAAAAATTGGTCCCAAAGGGTTAGAATATGCACGATTTTCGATTGATTCCCACTTTACACGCAACTACCTTTACGTTAAGCGCCAGCATCCAGAGAAATTAGACGCTCATGTGCCAGAATTTGCCAAAAAAATAGTCGCTCAATACCGCTTGCCAGAATTATAAGCAGCAAAGCTTGGAGTTGTTTAATGAGTTACTGTATCAACCCCAGGTGTCAAAAGCGCCAAAATCCCCATAACAAAGAAAAGTGTCAGTTTTGTGGCTCTCGCTTGCTGATTAATGGACGCTATCGGCTAATTAAACCCTTACGGGAATTGTCAGTACATACTACAGAAATATTTGAAGTAGACGATCGCGGCACGACAAAAGTTCTCAAGGTGCTGAGTAGCGATCGCTCTAAGTTAATTGAATTATTGCAACAAGAAGCGCAAGTATTAAAAAAACTGTCAAATTTGAATGTTCCTAAAGTATATGAATACTTCACTTTTGAATCAAATAACGAGCCAAAAAAATTGCATTGCTTGGTCATGGAGAAAATTGAGGGTCAAAATCTCAAACAGTGGCTAGACGAAAATCAACCAATTTCTGAGCTAACAGCGATTAATTGGCTAAAACAACTTACAAGTATTTTACATGAGGTGCATCAAGCAAAACTTTTGCATCGAGACATCAAGCCATCTAATATTATGCTGCGCCCTGATGGGCAACTGGTGTTGATTGACTTTGGCACAGTCAGGGAAATTACTCATACTTACGTCAATAAACTAGCTTGGAACGATATTACTCAAGTTTATTCGCCAGGGTATACGCCTTTAGAACAAATCGAAGGTCAAGCGGTTAAAGAATCAGATTTTTTTGCTTTAGGACGTACTTTTGTCCATTTACTTACAGGCATTTATCCGGCGGAATTGCCCAAAAACTTGCAAACTAATCAGTTAGTCTGGCGAGAGCGAACGCCTCAAATTTCTGATTGGTTAGCCCATTTAATTGACAAACTAATTGCACCCCTACCCCAACATCGACCGCAAAACGCGCAAAGTATTATAGAGTGTCTCAATCAAGGTAGTAACCATGACGAAACTAGGCTACCTTTAACTGAAACGCAGATTGTAACTACGATCGAGCGAATAACTCGCACTCAACAGCGCCAAACCCACCGTCAAGTTTTTTGGCATACTGGCTTAATGGTACTTCTAACTAGCCTTGTAGTTACTAGCTTAGTTGTTGGTATCCGTCAGCTAGGAGGGTTGGAGACATGGGAATTAGCCGCTTTTGACGGTTTGCAGCGCTGGCGCTCGGTGGAAGGTCAAGACCCCCGCTTACTGGTGGTGACAATTACTGAAGCCGATATTCAAGCCCAGGTGCAAAGACAGGGAAGTTTAAGCGATCGCACTTTAGAGCAATTATTAACCAAACTACAACAGTTTCGACCAAGAGCGATCGGTTTAGATATTTATCGCGATCTTCCCGTCAGCGCGGCTTATCCAAATTTAACTAAATATTTGCAAAATAGCGATCGGTTTATTGGCTTGTGCAAAATTAGCGATCCGAGTACAAACAATCCTGGGATTGGACCGCCACCAGAATTAGCGCCAGAATTAGTCGGCTTTAGTGATATTATCCCCGACGAAGATAATATCATTCGCCGTCAGCTATTGCATCTAACTCCGCCTGCCAATTCTCCTTGTACTAGCGAATATGCTTTTAGTCTGCAATTAGCTCTTTTATACTTAGCAACCGAAGGTTTTGAGCCAAAAGTTACCTCTCAAGGCGATTTACAGTTTGGTGATGTTGTTTTTAAACGTTTAACTGCTAACAATCGCGGTGCTTATAGAAATGCTGACTTGGAAGGTTATCAAGTATTGCTCAACTTACGCCCTTACCGAGCAGTTACAGATATTGCCTACCAAATTAGTCTTAATGATATTTTAAACAATCGCCTAACCCCAGCTACACTAAACCAATTGCAAGATCGGATTGTTTTAGTTGGTGTGACTGCGCCCACCAGTGTTAATGATTACTGGTTTACCGCTTATAGTAGTAGTCAAGAGCGCTTTGAAAAACAACTGCCAGGAGTGTTTTTACAAGCACAAATGGTTAGTCATATTTTAAGTACAGTTATAGATCGAAGGCCTCTATTGTTGGTATGGAATTTATGGATAGAAATTCTTTGGGTGGCTGGGTGGTCGAGCGTTGGAGGTTTACTTGCTTGGTACTTTAAACAAACATTATATTTGGGACTAGCGACATCTGGTACACTTGTGATTTTACAAGGTCTATGCTTTGGGCTTTTATTACGAGGTAGCTGGGTTCCCTTAGTACCCCCAGCCCTATCGTTAGTAGCGACCAGTATAAGTGTAATAGTTTACCAAAATTATAAGTTTAGATAGTATCACGGCTGTTTTAAATAAAAACTTGTTACTTGGATGAAATTAGCGATGGAAAACATGACCCAAGTCCGTGCATTTACCAAGCGTGCGCTCGGTACAATTGCCTTGGTGCTTATTAGTACAAGCTATATTATCCCGGTAAAATCACAAAGTATCGAATCTGTCAATCAATTAACTACTGGCTCTAGTAAGCGAGTTCTTAGGCAAGTACCAAATACATCCATTGCTAGACCCCAGAAGCGATCGGGGAGAGTAAGTTTTATTCAGCCTAAATTACCAAGTAGTGGAGCGCCTAGCGGACGGCAAAGAGGGGCGGCGGGGCGCGGCAACTGTTTAAATAATGTAAGTATACCTTTAACAGCATTAGTTCCTAGTATTAAAGAATCTACCTATAACGGGCATAATGCGATCGTCGTCACCAATGTGTGGGGATTGACCGTTAAAGAACACCCAACTTTTTTGTTTTACGTTCCCTATAGCCGAGCTTCTGCTATCGGTGAATTTGTACTGCAAGATTCTGACGATAACGATATATATCGCGCTGCAGTCAACCTGCCCAAGGAACCGGGAATTGTTAGATTGCAACTACCTCAGGAGTCTGCACCGTTAGCTATCGATAAAATGTACCATTGGTACTTTAAAGTTCGTTGCAGTCAAAGTATGGCAAGTCCAGTTTTTGTTGAAGGTTGGGTACAGCGAATTGCGCTCAACCCCACTCTTGCCAATCGAATAGATACAGCAACATCGTTACAGCAACAAGTAGCGTTATATGCAGAAAATGGTATTTGGTACGATACCGCAGCGATTCTAGCGCAAATGCGGATGCAAAATATAAAAGATGCGACATCTTCGATAGACTGGTACGATTTATTAAACACCATCGATTTATCTCCTCTAGCGTCGCAAACAATTAAGAGGATAGATAATAAAGACGAAAAATCTTTAATTAGTAAGTACAAACCTTAAGTCAGTCATTACCAATCCCCCATTCTTTTGTTAGAGCCAATTACCAATCAACACATAAGCTCCCCAATAACTAGGGCGGCGGTAATTAGGATACTTCTTTAAAAAACTTACTTGAGCGCGGCGTAGAGCTTCAGCTTTAGTAATTTTATTAGTAGTTAACTCTCGATAAAATTCACCAATAAACAGGGCCGTCGCTTCATCGTCTATTTGCCATAAAGAAGCCAAGGTACTGCGCGCCCCCGCCCGAATTGCTACCCCAGCTAGACCCAAAGCAGCACGTTTGTCACCGACGGCGGTTTCGCAAGCACTTAAAACTAATAAAGAAATCCCATTAGGTGAACTTTGATGGCGACGATTCTGCCTGCCATTGGCATTGCGAAGTAAATTATCTAACTGCTCGACATTAATTGCACCATCAGAGGCAAGAATAAATGTGTCTTTTGCTTCGGAACTAAACTGACCGTGAGTAGCCAGATGAACTATATCAAAGCCTGATGAATCAAAAGCTCTAGCTAAAGTTTTGCTGGTAAAATTTTCATCTAAAAGTTGATTTGTAGCTACCCCTGCTTGCTCAATGAAATTAAATTCTGCTTTAACCGATGGCAGAGCCGGATAAGGAGAATTTGCTGGTGCAGTGCTAAGTCCCGCAGTGAGTGCTTTAAGCTGATTTTGAGGTAAGGGCTGGGAAACTAATTGTTGCAAACTGGGGCTTAAAGCTACGGCATACTTTTCAATTAAATACTGTTTGCCATCGTACAAGACTGCCATTGGGATATTTTGGAAAGCGCCATCCAGCACAAATACTAAAGTTTCGGCTCCACTACTAGCTATTTGTGTCTCTAATGGTTGGATTAACCAACTATATACTTGTTGCGATAAAGCTCTAACTTCTTTAATGGTATCGGGTTCCGTTAGCTTGGCTCGTAAAGTCTCTAAAGTTTTTTCTATTTGGGGTTGAGACTTGGCAATTGTGTAATGAGTTAGGGGTGCATTAGGTAGTTTGACAATAACTTCAGTGCGATCGCTTAAAATAATTGGGTATATAATCGCCGCCCTTTGATCTTGGCGATCGGCGAGGCGATCGATTAAAACCGAAGAAGTGGCTTCTATACAAGCTTCTCGAAAAAAATTATCTAATTGGGCAAGTTGCAAAGATTCAATTACCGCCCGCGCTTGAATTAAGTTTTCTTGGCTAACTGTTGGCAGTTCTTTACTCAACAGCAAATCGACTAAATCGCGATAAACAGGTTCTACTTCTTCGCGAAAAGAAAATTGCACCTCTGGATTGATGGCAACTAAATCGTTGCGTAAGGATTTGAGCAGGCTAACCGATTCAGTGTAAGCTGCGATCGCATTAGTTAGATTGCCTTGAGCTTTAAATATTCGTCCTAGTTGCCACGAGGAGCGATAAGCTAGGTCGGGAGCATTAATTGCTTGAGCAATTGATAAGGATTTTTCGGTTAAACGTCGAGCATTTTCCCATTGCTTTGTCTGTTCGTACAATCGGGCTAAACTACTCAAAGCGTAAGCTTCGGCTCTTTTATCTCCTAATTTTTGGGCTTGCTCGATAGTTTTAGCTGATAATAAGGCAATTTCTGGCAAAGTTGGGCTATTAGCACTGCCTAGTTTTTGCATAGCTTGTAAACTTTGGGCAAACTCAATTTGAGCGTAGATTGCTTTACTACTTTGCGGTAAAGTAACTATGCGCTCTCTAATTTGCGGTAGCAGATTTTGGGCTGCACTTAATTGATTTAGTTCTATTAGTACACTCAGCCATTGGAGTTGAGCTTGGGTTTTGGTAGTTTCAGTACCAATAGTTGCCGCTTGCTGATAGTAATTTATCGCTGCTTGACGATCTTGCTGCGCTAGGGCGGTATTACCTAAACTAAATAAAGCAAAACTAATATTTTGCGGCGACTTCAATTTTTGGGCAGATACCAAACTTTGCTGTAGTAGCTGCCGCGATTGCTCTAAGTCACCAACTACTCTCAGCGCATTGCCTAAATTACGCAATCCAGCCGTCTTAAGTAGCGAAGAATCTGGTTGTTTTTGCAGTTTTTGGTTGACCGAACTTAGCGTAATTACAGCGCGGCGGTAAAGTCCCAAAGCTTGCAAAGCCAGAGATTGATTAATTAAACTTCTAATAACTCCAACTTCATCTTTTGCCTGAGTATAAGCCGCCGTTGCTTTTTGCCAGGTGTTCAAAGCTTGTTGAGATTGACCATTAGCTAGTTGCAAACTGCCTTGTGCCGATAGAGCTTGAGCTAAAACTTGGGGATTGGGGCTACTTTGAAGCAAATTAAGGCTTAAAGAGATCGCTTTTGTTGCTTTCTGCCACTGTCCTAATTGCTGATAAGCCAAAGATAAGTTGCTCAACACCATTGCTTGACTTGCGCGATCGCTTTGCTCGGTGTAAGCTTGCTCCCAGACCAATACTGCTTTAGAAAACTGTTCGTTTTGGTATAGTTCTCTACCTTGCTGCACTAAATCAACAGGCGATACGCTTTGAGTACTGCTAGGTGCTAAGGAAATTGCCCAAGTAGGGGTTATTCCCACACCTATTAAAATTAAAATACTTATAGCAGTTTTCATTTGGCATTTTCCCTCGACTAGGAATTGTGACAACTTGGAGACTTTAACCAAGGAACTTCTGGAGTAAGCTTAGGAGCAGAGGCTGTAAGCACTACTTGTCCTTTAGGACTTATTACCCATCCTTGAGCTTCAACAATAGGGCTTGATTTGGAAATATCCTGTTTAGTAGGGGTAATTGTTCTAGTAGTGGTATCTTGCTTAATATTTGTTCCTAAGTCTGCCAACACTAGGTCACTTCTTAAAGCTTCGGTAGGAGTAGGCGGCAAACCTCCGCGCCCAGTGATAATAAACTTACTTGTAGATGGTTCCGAACCTACACTGCCACTTGCTCCACATCCTGTAGCAATTAGCTCTGTTAAATCGACTGGCTCCACAGTTACAGAAATCGCATCATTGTTAGGATCTTCTGGTCGATTAATTTCTACTACCCCGTCTATTCCACGTTTAGAATCAGCAACGATATCACTATCCGCCGACAAAAATAAGCCTTGGGTCGTAATCTTAATATTTCCGCCCCGATCTTCAATAGCTGTAGCCCTAATATCACTATTTTCTAAGGCAACTAAGGTATTGGTATCAATGTTAATATTACCTCCATTGCCTGCTCCACCAGCACTTGCGGTAATTAGACTATTATTGTACAGTCGAATATCTTGAGAAGTAATGTTAATGTTGCCGCCTTCGCCAGCATTTGTCTCTGCCGAAATAGTTCCTTGATTATCAAGTCGCAATGATGGAGTAGTAACGCTAATATTCCCTGCTCTAGCTAGTTGTTCGCCTCTAACGCTGACAAATAAGCCACTATTGAAACCATCATTATCTTGACTAGCACGCTCGACACTGTTATCAATGCTGCCAAAAATTGTAACGCTCTCCGTCGCATTAACAAAAATATTACCTGCACTGCCACTACTGAAAGTACTAGCAACAATTTGACCGCCATTTATTAGCATCAGCTTATCGACATCAATAGTGATATTCCCAGCTTGAGAATTACTTCTAGTCAAGGTACTTAAAACGGCTCCATCAGATAGCCACAAGTTAGGAGTTTTAACATTAATACTTCCGCTCGCACCGCTCTTTTCAGATTCTGAGCCAGCGATCACCCGACTACCAGCAACTACTCGACTAGAAAAACCTTCGTTAGGGCTAAAACCAGCAATTATTACTGAATCAGTTGCCTGAATGTTAATATTGCCTGCATTTCCTGCTCCTAATGTATTTGATAGGATCTCTGAACCATTATTTAACGTCAGTTGCCTGACATCAATGTTAATTGAGCCGCTAGAGCCTCTATTATAAGTAGTAGTATAAATTAGAGCGCCATTATTAAGAAAAAGGGTGTTAGCTTTAATATCAATGAGTCCTCCATTCCCGGCGCTTGCTCCCTGAGAAAAAACAGCCTCGTCTGGTGGCGGGTTTGTATGAACGCTACCCAAATCCATGAAGATAGAGTTATCAACTTGAATAAATATATCTCCAGCATTTCCTTGACCAAAAGTTGCAGTGAATACTTCACCACCTAAACTAATATTTAAAGCTCCAGATTTAATTGAAATATCGCCCCCATCTCCTCTGCTGCGCGTATGTACTGAGTTTTCAATGGTGCTACCTCTGGTAATTGTTGTTAGCCCTGTAGTATTAAGCTCAATATTTCCCGCCTGAGCGCCCGTTACACCTGAGCGACCCCCTATCCCGGTTTTTAGCCTACTACTGTCCAAAAGCTTCAGTTCCCCTGCATTTATGACAATGTCCCCACCCCCACCAGAAGTCGTATCAACTAGAGAGCCATTGTTTGTCAGCGTCACATTTGCTCTTTCTGCACTCTCAGGAAAACTCAATTGTAACTTTTGACCATCTATGGTCAATCCGACAATTCCTGTCTCCTTTAATCCTCCTAATTCTACTCGACCACCTGGAGCAGTTATTATTCCATTATTGAGGGTTACATCACCGCCCAATAACAGCAAACTATTGCCTTCATTAACTTTTAATCCTTCTGCATTCAAAATCGATCTATTTTCAATTCCCTGAGTTCCAGTTTGATTAAATAAAAAAGCTGAGGGCTTGACTGTTAGTAAAGCAGGATTATTAGGATTTGAAGCACTAAAAAAGCCTTGTTCTCCAAATAAAATGGCGTTGGCTGTGGTTGCAACAAAAGAGCTATTAACTTGTAAGCTGGCATTTTGACCGAAGAAAATGCCTTGAGGATTAATTAAAAATAAATTTGGGTTAGACGCTCCTGACGTACTTAGCGCACCCAAAATATTAGAAGGATTATTACCTGTTACCCGCACTAATATATTTTCAATTCCCCCACTAGGACTAACAAAGTTTACTCTGTATCCTTGGTCAATACTAAATTGAGTAAAACTGTGAAATAAGTTACTTCCTGCTACAGTTCCTGCGGTAATAGAGCTAGTTTGATTATTAAGTCTAACTTGAGAATTGACAGGTAATGTTGTGTCTGGAATAGGAATGTTTTGCGCTTGGAGAGGATAATTGATACTCAGACAAATTACTGAAATTCCTTGAATTAACCAGCAATTACGCAAATGCTGTTTCATATATAAATAGTAAAAAGTATTATTAGCACCCTAGCACTTTTTTAGAACGATCGCTTTTCGGTCATAAATTAT
>QQTW01003152.1_pt1 | contig 12126 bp, 12 predicted proteins | sample 1904831 | NCBI WGS metagenome assembly QQTW01 (sample SAMN09435610, study PRJNA476489) | Subsurface metagenome, whole genome shotgun sequencing project. | reverse complement strand
ATCATCTTTCTTCTCCCCTCACTAACTCCTTCCCTCGATTGATCTGCAATCTCTTGTCCTCGCCAACACTGACAATTCCCACATCTTTGTCCCAGCAGACCTCGAACACCTTAACTCCCTCTCCACCCACTTTCCTGCCTTCGCCCCTTTGGCTTTCCCTAGATATCGTGTACATGCTTTCGCCGACCACGCCGTCTTTCTCGCTTTTTGAAGACCGCACATCCCATATCCTACAAGTGCCATCATGACTGCCACTTACTAACCCATACGAACTATCCGGATCTCTTGCCAAGCTGACGACAGCATTGGTGTGGCCGCGCAACGTCATTGCAGATACTGTCGTAGCCGATGCACGAGGATCGATGAGTGTGATATGTCGAGCCGACGTTCCAGCAGCAATAAGATTCAGATCTGTGAGCGCCACCAAAGAGAGAAGAGCATGTGATGTATTTCTCGTGTCAACGAGCGATGCAGTTGGTAAATCCCAGGTCCTTAGAGTATGATCCCACGACGTCGAATATGCCACCGTAGAGTCATTTGGTGCGAAAACTGCAGAGGAGACTGGCGCGGTGTGACTTTTGAGCATTGCGAGAGGACCGCGCTGAGGCGTATTAGTCGAGGTCGTCAATTTACGTCGCTTGGCCGTTCGTGATGAGCTGGAGGGTAAAAGAGACGGAGGCACAGCAGGTGCGTCAGTTTTCTTGCTTGACCAAAAGCCCACGCTGTGATCGGCGGACCCAGAGAGTATACGATTCGAGGGATGATGGACAGCTATTGAGTCGACGCTGGCTTTATGACCATAAAGCTCGAGTTGTGGAGCTAGAGTGGCAGATAACCTATCGGACGATTCGTTATATTTCCAGACTCTTATTGTTCGATCGAGACCCGAAGACACGACCGATGCTGGCGAAAGAAATTTTGCTGCCTTGACCGAGGATATATGGCCGCCGTTTGCTGCCGAGGGTGACGTTGCTATCACTTCAGACGACATGTTCCACACTCGTAACAGCCCATCATAGCTCCCAGACAAGATACGTTCCTGACCCTCCACTGGTATTGTTGCATGTCCTGCCCATTGCCCTGCTAACGAATGGCTCGAGAGCACATCCACCGAGCTTACCCAGTCGTCGTGTTCGAATGAAGCGAGGTACAGTGGCGGGATGAGAGCGCGGACATACTCGACCGTGAGCGTGGTCTCCGCCGAGATACCGTTCGTGGTAAGATATTCGTCAATGGAGGTTCGAAGGAAAGAGCCTTTGATGAGAAATTCGAAGGGAATAGGTCGTTCGGATTTGAGCAGTGTATTGACCAAGGTTGACAGGGCATAACGGCGGAGACCTGGATACAGCTGTTAGTATAAAGGCAGAATTACGATCAAGCTCTTACTTGTAGAGACGAGGATAGGGCCAGGGCTCTCTGGCAATGAGATATCGGGGTGCCGGGTCGTCAATTGAATCTTCACTTGCGTATGCGGGGTTTGTTCTGTCGCTGCAATGACGCCCGTGACGGCCGTTTCAGTTGCCATCATGCACTTATTAAGATCTGTCGTATTTACTGTAAGGAAGCTACGAGCGGTTTCACCGTGTTCTGCAGAATGTTTTTGAAGCGGTAGGAAATTCATAAAATTTCTACGGCAACCTTCTCGCGGTTACTGTGCAACCACCACGCCCCCTCGGCTGATATAGGTGCGAAGAACAGCGTCACCGTGACGAGGGATACCAAACGTTACAACCGCAAGAGATAAACGCTTGGAAGATGGATATCCTCTGCCGCTCAGACTATGATCTCAACGTGCCGCAGACCTTCTCCTGATCTCTGCTATAGCCTTCCGCCGGTGCTCTGAATCTGCAAACAACGCCTCGATCAGGTCGATCAGCTCGTCCGCAGTGAACTCCAATTGAAGTTCTCCTTCAGACCATAGGTATTTTATGTCGACCAGCGAGCTCTCTAGGATGTTTGCCAAATACTGGAATCTGAGCCAATTGGGAGTATATATCGCGGTGAGAGGCACGGCTGATTCGCCATCCTGCCCTGTCTCTGTCGACAATTCGGGCACAAAGAGATCCTCAAGCTTCGATATTTGGTTGCAAAAGCTCGCCAGGCGCTGTGATTCGGGTTCTGATATGTCAGTCATATCCTCGATGTCCATGATCATCTTATGCGTGACTGTGGCAAGGAGGGATCCCAGGGATTGAAGAAGTGCCGAATGTGATAAAACACCCTTCCACTGATCGTTCAATGCTCTAATCCTATCGACTGTGGAGCTAATTGCAAGGTCACACTCGCTTGCGAATGGAGGCTCGGTGGAGTTTGCAAAGCCTTGTGCTCCGTCTAACAGATCACCGAGTATGGTCCGCTGGATGTTCATCTCTTTGCCGTAGGATCGCTTCGCAAACGCTTCAAGCGAACTGATGTCGGGATCAAGTTTCAGTCTGCCAAGCGCTCGAGGGCTCTTGGCTCCGGCTCTCAAAGCATAATCCTGCGCAAAGTTTCGAAGGTGTTCTGCTAACCACGAACTGTCGTTGTACAAGTACATATTCCCACTAATGTTGACCGCGTAATAAGTTGGTGCTGTCGCTCTGTACATTGCTAGGAGAAGGGTAGGAATTGTGAAAAGACCGGCGGCGGCCGGTGCAATTGGTGATCTCAAATAGCTTCGTTCAGGTCAGCTAGAGTGCAAATATAAGTAACATCAACTGTTGACATACTTAGGCTGGGCGAGGGTTTCGGCCTCGGAAACCACTTGTATAATAAGCTCGAGCATCGCCTCTGGCAAGGCAGTAATCGAATACACTTCCTTCAATGTGACCTCACGTTTGGACGATTTCACGGACTTTGGTGCATGGCCATTACTCGTCGGTCCCCTTTCGGTCTGCTTCTGATCTGTCTGCACTGATGCTTCCTGATCGTTCTCATCGCCCCAGCCCCAAGCGTCGTCGGCTTCCTTCTCGATGTTGCTCTGCGGAGCATTCTTATCCTTGGCCGCCATTTCAGTGTCCTCTACGTCGTCATCAAGACCCCAGGCGCTAGCGTCAATATCTTCCTTCTTGGTCGTGGTATGTACGGGACCATGTTTTCGGTCTTCATCATCTGACCAATCGGCGCTCCAGTCATTGTTTGCTTCACTGCCTTTAGGAACGTCGTCCTCCTGCAAAAGGGTCTCGGTCTCGACACGCTCAGCCTGTTTCACATTTCCCAGTCCACGTGATAGCAGGGTCCGGACTTGGCCAAGCGATGCCTCGCGCCGCTTTGTAAGCCATACTCGCGGAGCTTGATCAACCCAGTCAAGTAAGCCAGCTTTTCCGTGCCATCCCACAGGGTCCATCATATCTGCAAGCTTAAGAACCAGGGCCAATATTTCCTGAAACTCTTGCATACCATCAAGACTTGATGGCACCGAAGGTAAGAGCCATGTTGATATCAGTTTAGATGTCAGACTTGGTATTAGTACTTCAGACAAGGGGACCGCGACAGTGGGTGGCAAACGGGTGCTTAGATAGTCGATGATAGAGTATACGTCGCGGAAGGTAGTCCTAATGTCCGGATCAGGGAGGCGGCCGGTAAGCTGAATGTCATCCCCAGTCACCGATATGGCTGCGGTTGTTCTATCTGGTCCTAATGCTATTCGAGGCGTTAGAATGATGTTGTCAAATGACTGATAAAATTCGTTGATTTTTATCGTGGAAAGATCAAGCCTGATCAAAGCTTTGACAACAGTGTGAACATCGATCAAAGAAGCTCCTGCATCATAATCAGTGTCACATCGAGAGACTCCAGGATTGCCCTACGTTGAACTTCATGCTTGATAGTAATTCGTCTACTTGACTGGTCGATCTGAACCAACCCATTCCAACAATCTTCGATAGTCTCGGTAATAGCATTGCTTAGTTCTGTTACCTTTCCCTTCAATATCCTAGCTATCCCAGTGTTATCGAACGAGCGAAGCAAGCCTATCTCTTTCTGCGCCCTTTCTAACTGATCTATAGCTTCGACCAGACGATCTCCTACCGCAGCCTCCTGTACCGAATGTAGCAGGTGATGAATGTTTTGTATCTGCTCCAATGTCTTGACCAGCATTTCATTGAAGGTTACTTCCGCCCTAAGCAGGTCAACCTTACTAGAGGCATCGTTGACGTTATCCTCCAAAGCGTTCCCCGCATCCGATTGCCTCACTATGTCCCGAGCCAAAGCCCGCGACTCCTCGATCTCCGCTTGCAGGTGCTTGGCTTGGGAAATCCAACCGTCAATATCCGGGGCGGTGCCCCGACTGCGCTCTCTCAAGTCGGCCTTTGTAAGTGTTGTAGGTAAGTAAATACATGATATTCAATTTCCTGAGCGTTGTACATACTTTGACCTCTTCCCGGGCATGATCAAGAAGCTGTAGCACCACCGGCAGAGCCGTTGGAGGAACATCGGCAGATATCAGCTCCTCGGAAGACGGATATGATCCATCCCTGACGGATTGTAGCACAGCTTGCCCAAGCTCTTCGTCCGCTATTTTTGACGGCATTTCGATTCAAGCGCAGAGAGAACCTGACAAGATATATTGGAACAAGGAATCGACACCGATCACCGAGCAATGCTGTGCTTATACTGTGGTAATTGCTAGATCAGAGGTAGGCGATCCTGACGCAACAAGGATTCTGTTCACATCAAGGTGATAAGGAAAACAGGCATGAAGACCATGCCTTTATCGAGTGGTTGAGTAAACAAACTACTGAGCCTGGAGCTGTACAAGTAAGTAGGTACCTTAGGTACCTGAGAAAAGCACTACGTCGACGTTGTAGATTGCTTACTAATACAGATCTCTACTTTAAGGTAAGCCACCAACGACAGCCCAGCTGGGCTGAAATGGTTTGCAGTCACATCTGGATATATGTAAGTAAGTGGTGCTGCGTTCTGTTCTCATATCAATCCTGAAGTATGAGCATTTAATGTTCTTAAAGTCCGATCCCTATGCAGCGCTTTGTGTTCACTTCAATTCTGAGGTGCTCTTTCTTTTCTATTCAATAGATGAATGGAGTGGATGAAGATTTCAGTTTCCAGTTGTGCTGCGGTCTTCAAGGATTTTACAGTCAATATTTCTTGGTTGTATCTTTCGAGATGGCTTTCCCTTCCAGCGCCAAGTCACTCTCATCTCCCTATATTTTGCTTGCTATATTGTTGCCCTTCCTGTTGATCTACGGACCCGATAGTCTTCCTCGGTATGTATATTCTAGCATGTTGAGAAAGGAGACAGGCCGAAGTCCAGTGCTCGGCGATCAATGTAACATCATTGTAATCTCCTCTGTCATCCCACTTTATGCTTTGTGGCGATCCTTGAGGTTGGGACTGCAGTGCTGACACACCGTTAACCCAGGCTGCATATACCAAGGCACCTCAAGTCGACAATCGTTCTATCCAGATTCGCCCAGAAATATTCTACGTGGCTGCCCAGGGCTGTCCCACTGATCATGCCTTCAGCTAAGGCTCGAACCCACTTCAAAACACTTCAACGGTTTCAAGCCGACTATTCTCCAAGTACCCTTACACAGTATGAGTCTGAGAGAACTGGAATGAGAGTTGTGGTAGTTGACCAGCAAGGGCCCAAAGTGCTTGGCTTCTTCACGCTTGCTACTGAAATCCATGATGACTCCGGTGCCCCACATACACTGGAGCACCTTTGTTTTATGGGCTCGAAGAGCTACCAATTCAAGGGCGTTCTGGACAAATTAGCCACGAGGGCCTACTCAACTACCAACGCCTGGACCGCGACAGATCATACCGCTTATACTCTAGACACAGCGGGTTGGGAAGGTTTCGCCCAAATATTACCTATCTATCTGGAGCACGTTCTCCTTCCCACCCTTACAGACGCAGGTTGCTACACGGAAGTACATCACGTTGATGGCAATGGCCATGACGCTGGAGTGGTGTACTCGGAAATGCAAGGTGTCCAAAACAACCAAGGTGAATTGATGGACTTGAGATCTCGGCGATTGCTATATCCCGAAAATGTCGGCTTCCGCTACGAGACTGGCGGAATGATGGAACAGCTGCGTGTACTCACGGCAGAGCGTATCCGGAAGTTTCATCGTGAAATGTATCAGCCCAAGAATCTGGGTCTCATCATTGTGGGCGAAGTGGACCATGAGAACTTATTGCATATCCTTGATAGCTTCGAAGAAAGAATACTCGGAGATATCCCCCGGCCAGATGCTCCTTTCAAAAGACCTTGGACTGAGAACGGACTCACGCCTCCAATTAGAGAGTCTATCGTTGAAACCGTGGAGTTTCCCGAAGAAGACGAATCGTCAGGAGAGATAATGGTAAGTTTTCTCGGACCAAGCTGTAATGACGTGATACAGAGTAAGTGCATTTTGAATCCCATCCTGAGTGATCTAAGCTAATACTTTCACAGCCGCGGCACTTAACGTTCTTCTGATCTATCTCGCCGGTTCATCTGCGTCGGTCCTAGAGAACGTTATTGTTGAGAAGGAACAAATAGCAAGTGCTGTTTACTACTCTACGGACTACCGGCCTGATACTGTCATATGTTTTACACTCAGCAGTGTTGCGACAAAGAGGCTCTCGGAAGTAGAGAAAAGATTACTTGACTTGCTACGTGAAACAGCTGCTACGGCTTTGGACATGGACTACATGCTCGAGTGCATTCGACGACAAAAGCGCCAAATGAAACTTTATGCCGAGTCTTCGGGCACCTTCTTTACGGAATCCATTATAAATGATTTTCTCTTTGGTAATAAAGACGGTTCGACACTGAGGACACTGGAGTCATTGAAAGAGTACGATGAACTCGAAGGCTGGACAGATGGTCAATGGAGGGACTTTCTTAAGAGATGGATCTCAGATGCACCACATATTTCGATACTTGGGGTCCCCTCCGCGAAACTCTCGAAGAAGATTAAGGCCGATGAAAAAGCTCGTGTTGCTAAGCAAAAGAAGGATCTCGGTGAAGAGGGCCTCAAGCGGCTAGACAGAAAGCTAGCAGAAGCAAAAGCCGAGAACGACAAAGAAATTCCCAAGGGTCTGCTCGAGAAGTTCAAAGTCCCAAGTACCGACTCGATTCACTTCATCAACACCACAACCGCTCGATCAGGGGCTGCTCGCAAGCTCGGCCGGCTGGACAACAGGATACAGAAGATTGTAGACGCCGACAACACTGATCTGCCTCTGTTCATCCACTTCGAGCATATTCCCACCAATTTCGTGCATCTAAGCTTGATCATCTCCACCGGTTCGATCCCAGTGTCATTGAGACCTCTTCTGTCAATCTATCTTGAGAATTTCTTTAACACCCCAGTTATGCGTGGTGGCAAAAGGGTCCAATTTGAGCAGGTCGTAGTCGAGCTGGAGAAAGACACTGTTGGCTACTCCATCGACTCAGGATCCTCCATCGCCAACCCGGAAGTCCTACGCATCAAGTTTCAGGTCGAATTGGAGAAATACGAGACTGCTATACGATGGCTGAAAGAGATGTTGTGGCAAAGCATCTTCGATGAGACTGTATGCATCACCGAGACTACAAAGAACCTGATCTGACAATCCACAGAGGCTAAAAGCGACAACGGCCAAACTGCTCGCAGACGTTCCGGAAGAAAAGCGAAGCGGCAATAGCGTAAGCACCCGTCCTCAGTGACCTCTCCCACAGCCATTAACGTCCCTTCACAGATGGCCTACGCCGTCGACATCATGATCCATACAGCCCCGGACTCAATCGGCCGAGCCCGCAGCACACTCGTCAAAGCCCTCTACCTCAAACGCATCAAACACCTCTTACAAACCAGTCCTCAGACCGTCATCGCCCAACTCGAACAAATCCGCCACTCCCTCTGCCGCTTCGAAAACATGCGCATCTTCGTCATCGCCGATCTCGAGAAGCTGCCTCGTCCCGCCACATCCTGGCAGACCTTTACCGCCGACCTGGACATCCACCAACCCCTCAAACCAATGGACACCCGTCTCGCCCGCCTCAGCGATGCGGGTAAACACCCTGGAAAGCTCACGTATATCGTGAGCCTCCCCACAATCGACTCCTCATTCGCCCTCGCCACCGCCGCAGGTCCATCCTCGTATTCGGACCCGCGCGTCCCAGCCCTCATGGTCGCAATCGCCTACCTCGACGCCGTCGAAGGACCGCTCTGGTGCGCGGTCCGCGGCACAGGTCTCGCATACGGCACCAGTTTCACACGGAGCATTGACTCAGGCCTCGTGCAGTTCGACGTGTACCGATCACCGGACGCGTACAAGGCCTTCGCAGCCAGTCGAGCTGTCGTCGAGGGATTTGTCTCGGGCGAAACGGCATTCGATGCGCCGGCGCTGGAGGGCGCGATCAGCACGATCGTCGTCGGATTCGCGAACGAGCAGGCTACGATGGCGAGTGCGGCGGAGAGGAGTTTTGTCAGGCAGGTTGTTCGGGGGTTGGAGGATGGGTGGAATGATGTTATGTTGAAGAAGGTGAGGGAGGTGGGGGTCGAGGAGATTAGAGAGGTTTTGAGAAGTGTGGTTTTGCCGGTTTTTAGGCCGGAGAGTGCGGATTTGGTGGTTACTTGTGCACCCGTTATGGAGGAGGTATGATGCTTTTCTCGTCTTCTCGCTGACATTACGGTGCCTTGCGGAGGTGGTGGATTTCTGCGTCAACGGTTTGCTGACAATCACATCGCCGATACACAGGGTCTTGTCAAAGGTTTCCAGGACGCTGGCTTCAAGCCCGAAGTCCGACCTTTAGCCTTTTTCCAGGACGATTATGGCCTGAAGGCCGAGGAGGGTGAAGATAATGTCGAGGATGATGAAGACGATAATGAGGCCGACGACGATGGCGATGATGATGAGAGCGGGAGCGAAACGAGTGAGGGGGGCGGTGCATGACTCAAGGATGGTGTATACGCATACAGAGTGTGAAATCGACTATCTATGAGATAGGTAGGGGATTGGATGAGCCCTATAGATAGAAATCCGAGAGTATATACATGGTAGAAATTGTGGTTCAGGACGTGGTTGGTTCAAGTAGAGGTAGAGTATCGAGATACAAAAAGCAAAATTTCTAGCAACCTAGGCGCAATATGTTCAATTTCCTTGCTATGTCACATCATGTCCATCGCATCCTAACGGCTCGCCTTCACTCCGAACCCTCCATCCCCCAAAACCCAATCCGCCAATGCCAACTTCTCCGATCCGTCCTGAGCTGCGAGTCCGCAATCCCCATCTCGTATCACCCACCACCCTCACAAATTCATCGTAACAGTCATACTATTACTATGCACCAACAACACCGGCGGCAAATCCTGACACAAGACCTCCAAATCACTCAAGTAACTAATACAATCCTGCTCGCTCTTGCAGGTGCCTTCGATCGGACTCGGCAAAGTAGTAAAGATGACCGCCGTAACCTGCGAGTGCTGCTGCATGAGTTCGTTGAGGATCAGATGCTGGGCGCGGCAGGGAAGATCGTTGAAGCTGAGCGGGAGTGACTGCTGGAAGGGGAAGCCAGTGGCTGTTTGGGAATTACCGGAGTCGTCGGCGCGCGAGTCGTCGGAGTTGTTGCGGTTGTAGATGGATTGGTGACGGGCTTTGGGAGGTGATTCGGCGTCGGTGAACATGATGGATGGACCGGGCCCGTCTTCGCTGGCTACGGTTGTTTTGGGCGTTGGGTTGGATGTGAATTTCGCTGCGGAAGCTTGACGAATTGGGCGTGGTCGGGTTGGAGAATCGGTGGGAAGAGTCCTGTCTGGGTCCTGGGCTGCGAGTGACTTGTTACTCACATCTTTCAGGGGCTTCGGGTTTGGATCTGGAGGTGATTTGCTGATATCAGGCAGGTCTGTGTCCGAAGCAATTGCCGACAGTTGGATATCTGGTGCTAAAGAGGAGTTGGTTCGTTTTTGCGCGGTTTGCCTCAACGTGGCTAGATCCATTGGTGCGGTGCCTTGTAAGTCGTCTCCGTCACTCCGCCTTCTCTTAATCTTCGTCGGCGACCTGGTCCTCCGAATACGCCCTCCGAGGTCTGAGTTGAGATCGTCCATGTCGTCCGCGCTAGCCACGCTTGCCCTGTCTTGACTTGAAGTCTCGTCGTCGCTATCTTCATCGCTAGTGGAGCCTTCGCTCGCGCTTGCGTGAGCAGCATGTTTATGGAGCAAATGGTCGTGTAGCCTGTGAGTCCTCATTCCTATACTCACACCAAGCTGGTTGAGGCCACTAATACTATGCCGCCTCGTTGATTTGCTATTAAGCAACTGTCTGAGACCTTCAAACCTTCCCGGCCTTTCTTCCCTCCGGCCGTGCTGAAACGAGGGGCTGGGCCAGTCGGGTGTAACATCGAGGATACCTTGCGCTTCAGCCAGCTCTTGACTTGGAGTCATACTGTCACGCTTGCCTCGAAGCCGTTGGACATCACGCCACCATTCTTCTTCCTGCAGAACCTCGTCCACTTCTTTCTGAGCCTCGGCCCCGGCGACTGACTCAACACCGTTAACTATAACCTGGTAGGTCTTAAGGTCACCTGAAGCGAGCCAGAAGACGAGCACTTCTGCCTCCATTCGTAAATTGTCTAGTAATGCCTTTACTCGTCCCCGCTCTTCCTCCACATCACTCTCGTACTCAACAAACACAGCAACACGAAGTTTGTAGACCTTCTTCCATGATGGGACGGTATTTAGAATGCATCCGAGTTGGAGAATGAGTGTATAGGTATCAAAATTAGTGGTTAGCAGATTCTGCTTCTCTTCGCCACCTTCTGTTGCAATTTCGGCGGACATTTGAATTGGCCAGAGATCGATATATTTCTTTGTGTTGTGGCCCTTCGGATGTGGGAACTCAAGATTTTTGAACCCTTTTGCGACGGCAACGTTGATCTGTAGTTTGAGCAACAGATCTTCCAGCATCGTAACGTAACTTACGACTCCGACTGCAGCCTCTGTTCTGCAGTTGTCGGTAGGCAGCAGTCCCATCAGTTTTTCTGCCTTGCTGTCCTTTCTCCCGGACTCGCCGTTGGCCCTGCCTGGCTTGTTGTTGTTTGTGGCTGTGCTGACGTTTCGTGAGTGTTGTGGTGAAGGTACGTCCACTAGCGGCTGAGTCTGGCGAAGCTCGTTGAGGTTGTAGAACCCCATCATTACAATGTTGGGTCTCATCCCTCCCAACCCAGCACCCAGTACGATGTTTCTGGCACCCCATTCAACGGCTGGAGATATGGCAATATTCACAAATGCTTTGACTTTTGAAAAGTCTATGTACTTCGTCCAGGCGGCTTGCTGGCGCCTGGCCTCTGGAACGGCGTTTGCAAAGTCCGGGGTAACAATGACGTGACCAAGAACAAAAAGGGCTCCTTTCTTCAGGGAGTTGCAGAATTGTATGAGCTCGTACTGATGACGCGGGTCATTTACGAAGAGAAGAATTTGAGGACGCCAGAATTTGACATGTTCTTGTCGTAGCCGAAGCAGATACTTTCGAACTTGATGGTAGATGAGACTTTGGCTGACATCGCCCCATGACTTTGGCGGCGAAGTATAATGTATGATGAGGAAGATAACAATGAGAATGCCAACACAGCCAGTTGCGTACAACCCGTCAACAAAAAACATGCTGGCACCACTAATAAGGGTTCCAAACGCAGCAGTCCACCAATTGAAATAATGGAAGGAGGGGCGAAAGTTCGGGGCCGAGCTAATCTTCAAGAGAAAGCAGGCAAGATTAGTCACGAGGAAAGTCATTAAGTAAGTCATCGTCACGAAAGAAGCGATTTGGTTGATGTTGCAAAGCATTGTGAGCTGTGCCACCATATGCGTGATGAGTATAGCATAGGTAGGCTCATCATTGGCCTTGGTTCCTTGGCCGAATATGGAGAACCCAGGGAGTAGATGATCTCGTGCTAAGGCTTGGAGCAACTTAGCAGAGCCGATGACGCCCATCAAGGAGGAGAAGAATGTTGTTGCAAACTCTCCAAGTAGAACAAGAACTCCGGACACATTAGTCTATGGCCAAAGGGTGTTAGTGAACGAGCTGTTTGTATAGAATCATCCTGAAGCTTACATCCTGAATGACGTTGACGTTGCGGTAGAATGAAGGTCTTGTGATGGTAGCAGCCATGGCCAGAATGACCAAAACATAAGCAGTGAACGTCAACGCCAGGCCGCT
>QQTW01003151.1_pt1 | contig 12127 bp, 12 predicted proteins | sample 1904831 | NCBI WGS metagenome assembly QQTW01 (sample SAMN09435610, study PRJNA476489) | Subsurface metagenome, whole genome shotgun sequencing project. | reverse complement strand
CCAGAATCCACAAACATCCCTTGGAGTCCAATGAAAGTAATTATAATGACCTCCCGGAACGGCCGACAGACGCCGTAATATGCAGAGTAATCGAACATGCTAAACCACTTTTCCTACCAGGATGACAACACTGATACCTCGCCACGGCTTCATCTCCAATCACAACCGCTCTAATTCCGTCTCCTCCAAGACCTCCCCCTCGTAATCATGCATGTGAGTATACGAGGGCGGCGAGGGCGGCACATCCCCATAGATCGGTGGCTGCTCTTCATCCCACGAGATGCCCAGTCCCGACCGAGCCGTGACGACCAACCCAAACGTCATCCGCAACACCCTCGCCGCTCCGGTCGGCGTGATCGACTTGGTGTTTCGATTCGGACAGAAATCCTCGGACACCACCAATTCCAGCACCAGCGTATGATGCACCGCCAACCCAGCCGAGGACTCGACATCACACACCGGTTTCGTGTCGGGTCGAATGGCAGCTTGAAACTCCATCTCGATGCTGCCATCTCCCGTATCGAAATCCGTCTTCCAGCCGTTTTTGAACTCGTGACTGGCCAGCGACCGCGTGTCTTGATGCGCGATCCCCTTCCCCTCGCCGCCGACTTTATGCGCGTGTCTCGCACACGCCGGAGAGATCATCTTGGCGTGCTCTTCGATCCGCCACGTCATCTTCCGCAGCCGCCAGCGGGTCTGCGTCTCTTTGCCTCGTTTGACCACCTTCTCGAGCCGCAGCTGCACGGGGAACTCCCCCATCGGATGCACGACGGAGGGCAACCCCACGAATGCCGTCAACGTCGTTGGCGGGAAGATTCGGGTCGAAGTGCGTTCGGGGCCCGGTAAGATGGCCCGTTGCACGTCCAATGGCCGCTCCAGATGGATCTTCTGTCCTGTGGATGATACGGCATCCGCAGACAGTTTGTAGTCCACTAGGGCCAACGTTCCGTGTGAGGTCGCCGGGAGATGACCAGGAAGTAAATAGCTGAAAGGGAACGCGTGTCGACCCGACTTCAACAACGTCGGTTCCTTCAGCAAGTCGACGCGCACCAGATCGCTGACTTTGGTGGCGCACTCGGCGCAATGGCCATGCACGGGCTTCTTGACCGTCACCCCGGCCACAAGGGCCATGGTCATGCTCTCGACTTTCATATCATGCTCGGCCACATCGAAGATGACTTGAGCCGACAGCAATGCCCCCGTTGAGGTGCTGGGCGGGCCGTAAAAGACCAGCGGAGGGGACTCGATGACGATGTCGAAACTGGCTGGCGGAGGTGGTGGCGGGGTGCTGTTTCGATGATGGGACCGGCCGAAGGAGAGTCGTTTGTGTTCCGAGCTGACCCGGTCCATGGACGAGCGTCGGATTTTGTTCATGTCGACGGGGATAATGTGATCTTTCGAGTCCACCGCGCACGATGGTGGATGATGATGGTGATGATGATGACGGTGGAATCCAAACGAGGGGCGAATCAGTCCAGGCATGTCTTGGTCAAGTGCACCTCTTTTCACGGGTAATGCCAGCAATCTTGAGTGAATGAATCGGCGATTCGATTTCTCGTCTTCCTTCTTTATGAGACCTTCTCCCGGAGACGTTTTGCGTTCCAACACATATTCTCTTCGTTGGTCTAGGGCGGTCGCATTCGCAGGACAAGGCGGTCAAGGCGCGTGTAAGCCACCACAACAGAACTGGTCTCGTTCACGCAAGAAGCAGTCGATTGCGAAATTCCATGCCAATGTCCATCCCAAAGCTCGGACGAAGTGCGCCCTGCGTCCTCGCCTCGTCTTATATCCCAGCCCTGGGATTCATGACCCATGGGCCCATCCATCCCCTGGGCTCGGCGCCATCTCCCGCAATCCAGTGGGCGTTGGTCATGCTTTCGACTCGGACCAGTCCATCGCAAACGAAACGTAATACCCGCCTGCACTGCAGCCTCGGTCCGACTTTAATCCCTAAAGCGGCGATCAGCATTGCCTGACTCGGTAGTTGGTCGCGGCAAATGCGACTAACGAAGTGGTGAGCAACGCCGAGTGACGACCGGAGTCAGCGCCCATGATCATCATACTGGGTCAAGCATTCAATCCCAATGCCGTTGTTTTCTCCTTGCTGCAATTGCAAGCTCCTGAGGGTATTCACATTTCATTTTCTACTGGTAGAGTATGCTCTTTTTCGCCTCAATTGAAATGGTGACCGCCTCACGGAATTGACTTCCATCGGCCGCGGAGTTGCGCGTTGACGCGGTGCACCTCAACCGCGTCACGCGGTCCTCTGGTGACCGCCGCCGCTTTAGTCATGGACGACACCGCAATTGCATCTTGGTCGGTCAGCTTGACGTGCCCTTGACGTTCCCAGTCCAATCCCCGAGCCGCATCGTGCACGACTTCGGTCGAGGAGAACCTTGTCGAGAGATGGAGCTATCGTGATGGGTTATTATTCCAGAGTGGACCGAAGACCATGCGGATGTTCTCATCTAATATGACTCGGAGATATTGTAATTAGTCTTGCAGCGGCTATGGAGGAATCCTGTAGAAGACATTGTAATAAATGGTTAGGCAGTATTCTGAGCCAGCATCATGGTGCTGATGGTGGTCTCGATGACTCACGATATAAATCGCCTAAACCAAGGTGGCCACCGTTTCGTCGACCGTCGCTAGCCGGCTGGGAGGGCTCGGGGTTGAACGTGCTCCGTCCCGACTCGCGATGGTCGACAAAGAAGTGACCATCGAAAAGCCGAAGAAGTGATGAGCTGACCATGGAAACAAAATGCAGTGGTGCGACTCGGGGAGTTGATGTCGATGAGAGTTCGTCCTCTGCACAATGGTGGCCATAACTTCGTCGAACATCGTGGCGGGGCTGTCTTCCGTCAGGATCTCCCAAGACCCACGAACGCCATCTCGATCTGCCATGTTCTCCGGAGCTCTCACCCGGCCCGCACCTCCCTACAGGGTGCGCGCTTCGACGACGTTCGACAAATTTGTGTCCAGCGTGAACACACGGGCGATCAGGTGATCCGATGCATTACTCATCAAGCGGCTCTGCTTAGCGACGTCAGTAACAGCGGCGGATCGTCGACGATGACATCACCGGCCGCTAGATTGCCCCTCTATCGATCCCAATGGATCAAGCACCACGGTGAACTTGTATTCCGAGCGTTGGTGAATATCAAGGCTCTTATCGTGAATCGGACATAGAATGACCTGTTCATTTACTGCAATTGATCAGGCATTGAATACCAGTATCACATCCAATTGCGTGCTTGGTAGGACAACAGTGACGCAGGCCATCGAGACGATCTGGTGATCACAGAGGCCATGGCGGGGTAACGGACACAGGGTCCAAGTGGGGTCTATCGATCCTTATCGCGGAGATGGCCTAGCGATATAAATTGGCCTATCGACCTCTGATTGCCAAACCATCTTACTTCTCACTGCTCTGCTTGATTGACACAACACCAGAAGTTACTATCATTCAATTCTGACCAACAGCTCATTCTTACAATCACCATGGAATCAATCAGTAATGCAGCGGCTGCCGTTGGCCGAGTAGTGGGCTTGACAGGCGAGGAAGACAATCAGAAACCCCAGCAGACTCAGTCTGGCAGTGAACCACTCTCAGGCGTCAAGGGTAGAGGCACCGCTGAAGAACCGTATGACGGTGGCAACCAGGAAGGTCAGCTTCCCACATGATCATCTTACTCCATCTGGACAGACCCCATTGACATCCATCAGAGATGAAACCAGATGAGAGCTCCAAGCATGGCGGGATGTCAAGCCAGACTGAGCGCTCCACATCGAACTCGGGTGCTGATTCAAGCTCCTATGGAATCCCCAATGCCCAGGCGGCCGATAGTGGACTGAATCGGGATGGCCGAGTGGGTGATAGTTCGCTCGAAACCGGCCAGCGTCCGCCGCAGTCATCCACCCTGGGTGACACCTCCGGTCCCGAGTCATTTGGTATTCCCAACGCTCAAGCGGCCGGTTCAGGACTGGATCGTCAGGGCCAGGTCGGCGGAGATGCACTTACATCCAGCCAGCCTCAGCGGTCGACATCGGACCGGAGCTCAGGCCCGGAGTCGTTTGGTGTACCCAATGCTCAGAACGCCGATACGGGCATGGACCAACAAGGACAGATTGGAGGTCGTTCGCTGGAGCCGAGCTACGGTCAGGCCCATCGCTCGACATCCGGACAGAGGACCGACCCTAGCTCACATGGGGTTCCGGACCCGCACACGGCGGATTCGGGATTGAGTGGCACGGGCCAGGTCGGTGGCAGCTCGCTCGAACCTGGTCGTGAAGACGCCGGGCGATCTACCTCGGGACTTGGGTCAGACTCAGCATCGTATGGCGTACCCAACGCTCAGACGGCCGACAGCGGTCTCGATCGTAGTGGTCAGGTCGGTGGGTCGTTACTCGAGACGGGCCGGGATGATGCACGAGATTCAACTCTGGGGTATGGAGCTGGCCAGACCACCGGTACTGGCGATCCATACGACACCAGCTCCTCCCATACAGCAGTCGACCAAGGGTCCATGACCGGCGGCGAAGGAGGGGCTATCTCCAACCGTCTTCCCGGACAATACGACACCACCACTGGTCCATCCGGGGGCATTGCCCAAGGCGGGGTTGCCCAGGGGGTCAACGTCACAGGCCACGTCCGACCGGAGCACGAGACCGAAAAGACGGGCGTGACGGGGATGCACAGCAACGACCCCAAGTTCCGAGTGGAAGAGCCCAGTTCATCGGGAGCAACTTTTTCAAGCACCGTTGAACCATCCGTCAGCGCCGATCCGAGCAGCGGCCAGAAACCGACGCCGAAGCATCAAGGCGCGGATCGTCCGTTTGAACAGCCGTCAGGTGAAAGCGAGCAGGCTATTCGTGAGACGAAAGAACGTGAAGAACGTGCCGTCTCTCAAGACCCTCGAGACGCCAGGCGAGGATCTCTTCTGGAAGATCCGAGCGAGGAACATCACCCCGGCCAGCCCGGAGGGGATTTTCTCATTGAGGGTAAGCCGAAGACGAAAGGCACGGGGCAGCAATACGTCAAATCAACGGGGTTGGCGGCCGAGGGGGGAGATTTTGACGCTAGTCGACCCGGTGCTGGAAGGGAAGCCGATCGTGAGTATCCTTCGTACCTTTTGTCTCTGTTGTCTTGGCGTATCTCACGGCGACCCCTTTCCTTCTGCTCTCTCTTCTGCGATGAAATTGAAGCGAAGATATATTTACCGCTTGGAACACCCTCTCATTATTTGATGCTCACTGACATGATAAATAGGACTGTTGGAACAATCCGGCGTGCATCGCACCGCGCCACCACACGTCGGGTTGGATGATTCATCTAGTAAGGGATCGCATAGCGTGGGAGAGAAGATTAAGGAGAAGTTGCATCTCGGGGGACATCACTAACTCTTGATCTTTCATCATCATGTTCGGTTTTTTGTTCTCGAGTCCGATGGAATGGATTTGCATGCTCGGTTTCTACTTGTAAACGATTTATGTAGGGTGAGCAAGCAAGCAACGAGACGATTCGAATGGAATGCTCATTGGTACAGTACTTGGTATTCAGCAAGTATGCTTGTGCGACTGAAGTTCAAAAGTAATAGCTTTACCGTGACTCATTTATGGCAACGGACTTTATTATTGTACTACGGTACTTCGATGTTGGGACTGCTGCTGCAGCTCTTACCGTGCATCACTCACCTTGCTGGCTTGATTTATATACATTGAATGTTGCTCTTCTGCCATTGATATATCCTCCAGTTATACTCCATGCACGTATTTCGCTCGACCCACCCAAGACCATCTGAAATCAAGTCACCGCCGAAGGGTTACTGCCCGCTTGATCGCCCACCATATCAATTTCCCAACCCCAACTAAGCTTCCGTAACTCTTGTGAAAACCACGTTCAAGGACAGTACCCTTCATAACCCCATTCCTTGTGAACAGATTCTTGAGTATATCTATCTATCCAGTTTGGTGCGGCTTGGTGGTAGTGCCCTGGTTAAGCGAGCCGCAACCCTTTTGATGGTGATTTACTTTACTTGGCATCGATCGCTTTGGGGCTGTCCCAATCCAGTGAGACAGCACTTATCCCTAGTTTCGTGAGTGAGCTGAAGCTATGAAGTGAGACTTGTTTGTATCCTATATAGAGTCTCATATTCGGTTATAGCGAGAGGTAGCTCTAAATTCTGTTACTGAACCGCAGTCAGCCCCCAGGCAGTCATCCAGTTTAGACAAAGGAGTAGTACTTGCATGGACCATATATTCCCGAAAACCATGCACGCCATGTTCTTGCTAATAGAACTTATCGGTTTGCGAAGCTGATGGCTGGGACCGGAATATACCGTATGCAAAATAGCGACCGACGTAAAGGAAGCATAGATGTCGTACTGTATGTAGGAAAACCAAGCGATCCGATACATCACATCCATCTTGGGCCTGATTTGCTGCCTCAGTTTAGAATGTTCTTTTTCTTATTGATACTATACTATAGGTGATATCATGAAGTAAAGTAAAATAGAGCCACTGGCTAGTTGATATAACCTGGGACGTCGCGGATGATAGTTAGGCGAAGTTGGACGTAAAGGAATAAGTGCTCGATCAGCTAAGCCAGTGAAAGCTTCATAGGCCAGCTATCCCTTGCCAAATAGGCTCAGTCGTAGCCAACAATGATATCAGAGAAGTTGGATATAAAGGGATGAATGGATGGATAATTGATGGGCAGAGCAAGCCGAGCAAGCCGAGCAACACAAGCCATGACACGCCCAGCTGAGATTTTTTTTGTTCAGCTGAGTAGATCCTTGATGTCCTGTATCGTTTGCAACCTCTTTTCGTCATCGGTCATCATCCCTAAGGATGTTGCTCTATTATTTCATTCATTGTTAGCATGGACACTTCTTTTCTTAATATACTTTGATTTTTGTTGGGTCTTGAGGGAATCACATCTTTTTGGGGTGGGTGGGATTGGGAATCATAGATGGTTCATCCTTTGCAGACACCATCCATCCTTGCAAACGAGTGGTGGTGCATCTTGATGAATGGATGGATGCCGATTTCAATAGGGGAACCACCAATGGACGGCACGTGGAACAAAACCGGACAACAGACGGGAAATGAATAAAAAAGAGTACTCACATAAACTTCTTCCTGTCCTGAATCCTCAACATCCTCTGCTCCACCGAATCTTTGACGATGAATCGATACACCACCACTTCATCCTCCTGCCCCATTCGATGAACACGATCGATCGCCTGGGATTCCACGGCAAAGGACCACCACGGATCCATCATGAAGACTCGTTTGGCGTGAGTCAAATTCAGACCGACGCCGCCTGCTCTCAACGACAATAATAACACCACTCCTCCTCTTCCTCCTCCTCCTGCTGCTGCTGCTGCTGCTGCATTACTATTACCCGCAAACTCAGCCAACACGGCCGCCCGCTGCTTCTGAGGCATCGACCCATCGAATCTCAGAAACTTGATGTGATCTCGTCGCAGCGCTGGCTCAATCAAGTCGAGAAACGACGTAAACTGAGAAAACACCACCGATTTCATGCTTCGGTTTTCGCGACGGAGACGTTTGAGATGGGACATCAATGCGGTGATCTTGGCTGAGGAATGTGAATGGATTCTTCGAAGGGAGAGGTTAGGTCCATGGGTATCGTTGTTGGCTTCGTACATGTCATCGTCATGCTTGATCACTTCGAAAATGTCCCGCTCGTTGATGACCTCTCTGCAATTAAAACATCGAGGCAACTCTCCTTTTTCTTTCTGATGCTCGATGTATTCCAGCAGACAGTTCTTGCAGGCTGCATGCCAACACCCCGTCACGCTCTGTTCGATCATCGGCTCTTCCGAGCAGATTGGACATTCGTTCTCGTATTCCTCTTGGATCTGTTTCAGCACATGCGCTCCGTACTTGTTCGCGCTCTGTTCGTCGTCTTGGGATTCAAATCGCTGGATGAGTTCCTGTAGATCCATATCGTCCGCTAAGCCGTTCGCAGCGTCTGCAGCCGCTGCCGCGTCTTCTTCCTCCGCCACGATGTTCTTGTTGCGGACCAGCAGGGGATGATCGCATGATTGTCGTAGACGCAGGATCTGCGCGAAGATGGTCGTGTATGATTTGAGTAATGTCCCCGCAGCAACATTCACGGCAAAAGTTTGCTTGGCCATCGTGTAGATGTGGTCGTACACTTCCCGTTCGGCCTTCGAAAGCTCAATCTCTTCGATCTCGACGGTTTTAGGCGGCAAGGGGACTAATGCTTCGCCGCTGGGAGTCTTCATGTCCTTTGTCCGTCGTAGCACAATCGGCTCAAGCACGGTCTGAACGACGTCTAGTGCACGCACGAAATCTTTCGATTCGAAGGGGACGGTGATGAACGTCTTCCAATAAGAAAAGTTGCTCCAGGGCTCGACCTTCAAGAACCGAACCAGACTAAACAGATCTTCGAGCCGGTTGACGATTGGCGTACCCGTCAACACCCACCGATGCTGCGCGCTGATCTCGTAGCATGCTTTGGCTGTTTTGGATTGTCGGTTCTTGATGTGGTGCGCCTCGTCCAGGATCACACGGAAGAAGTCGAGCGAGAATAATCCGCCGTGAGAACCGCGATGGCCATTGCTGGAGGCGACCTGGTTGAACTCTGATAAAACAACGCCATAGCTGGTGATGACGAGATTGGGCGCCGAAGCAGCGTTGGCTTCGCAGCATAAAGTCTGGAGATTGCCAATCTTGTCGCTGCCGTAGTACACGAGCGTTTTCATCGTCCCTGGTTTGGACGCGTTCTCCGCCTCGCTTTGCCATTGCGCGAGTAATGACATGGGCGCCACGACGAGCGTCGTGCAGGGTGCCTTTTCCACGGTCGATGAGTTCCGTGGCAACCGGGGTAGATGGTTGACCGATGAGATGGCCGACTCGGTGGCGTGCAGAGCAACCTCGGATTTGTGCGTGTGCATCAGACTGAGCATCTCGATGGTCTTTCCCAGACCCATTTCTGCAACTACGTTAGCAAATCGCGGTATGGAAATTTTTGACGAAGCATACCATCTGCCAAGACCCCTCCTAGACAGTTCTGCTCTTGCACGGGAAAATCTATCGACATCTCTCCCGAGTACGGATTGACGTAGAAATGCTCGAGTCCAGCAATCTCCTCCAACGCCACGTCATCCACATCCTTGGCCGGCCAGTCGTATTCCTCCCAGAGCGGGTGCATCGACGGACCCTTGTTCTCCATCTTTTCATTCTTCTCTTTGCCCATCATCCAGTGGAGGGCTTGCTTCTGATAGTGGCGTAGGTCCATGGCGAACGTGTCGGCAGGTTCAGCGGCTGGTGTATCAAAATCAAACGACTGAGCCTTCTTGTACAGGGTGTCCAGCTGGTTCTGCTCCAATTCTGCTCCATCCTCGGCGTCGTCCGCCGGCGGAGTCGATGCTCCTGGCTCAGTCTTTGCATTGTTCTGATCGTCATTGTTGCTGGGCCGCTCCGCAATCTCCGCCGCTCGCAACAAGCCCTGCCGCTTGTGTTTCTCGACTGCATCATTCGTCCGAGATGGATGAAGGTTGACCTCGTTGAAAAGTCTGACGAGAGCCACCTGTCGAAGACGCAGGTTCTTTTCCTCATCAGTCTCCTTGGCTTCAAAGATGCCCGTGATTCGATTGTTGTCTTGCAGCTTAAAGGCACCCGAGTCGAAGGCAGTCTTCAACAACAGACATCGTAACTGGAGGTAAATCGTATCGTTGACCCGGATACGATCCGGACAGAAGACGCAGATCCCCTCAAATTTGCAGATCTTCTGGTCCAGCAGAGTCGACACCCAAGCCGCCGTCTCTTGGGGAAGTCGCCCGACTTCCTCTCCGCGAAGGTTGGTGAATCGAACTACGATATCGACACGCTTGGTGATCGGTCCTGGACGCGCAAGTGGCGCTCCTGGCTTGGCCTTCCCTCCCCTTCTGGCAATGGGTTGCTTCGGTTGAATCTTCTGCCGTTCAATCCGGACTTTCTCGCCTGGTTTCAATAGAGTCATTCCACTTCTGGTTGCCCAAGCCTCGACCCCAAATGCACCAATATAGCGCGATTGCGGCATTGTTCCTCGAGGTCGAGACGAGGATGGTGGTGGCGATGACGACAGGGGAGCGGACGTCCGAGCGACGCTCGTTGGCGTTGAGATGTTATGCCGTCCTATGGGACTAGACAGTAACGAGCTAGACGGAACAGGCTGGCTACTCTCTGGAGCAGCTTGCTGCAGATTCCGCCACGATCCATCAAAGTACATGTTGATCGCTAGTATGCAAGTTAGACAATGGCCCTATTTGCAACATCTAGAATACCTACCTCGCTCCATGTTGTCTCCAGACGCTTCGCGTAGTCGCCTGATAGCGTCTGCATCCAGTTTCTCGGCCACAATGCCTTCCAAGGTAGCAGCATCGAACCCTCCAGTAGCTTGGGGGACCACTCGACGGGGAATGTCCCCTTCCAGTGGACCTTGGTTGCTCTTCTCTGACAGAGTCCCAATATCGTGGCCAGCATCTTGATTCTGTGGTGGAGATGAGGAGGCTGCTTCGAATGTCTCGGCCACCGGAGAGGGTTCCACAAAGAAGCGCCGCTTCTTGGCCGGCGGTAGTGCTGTCTCTGCGTAGCTCATCTTGACTGGTCTCCTACCGAGCTCTCGATATCATATTCCGACGAGGTTGTCGCGGTGGAGGGTCGAAGTGAGTGAGACGCGAAAAGTGCCTGATCACGGGATCACGCGTCTTGATTATGTAATCTCTCCATGATGTCAGCTACCGAGTTGATTTTTCGTCCAATTGTTCAACCTCAGCCCGATCTATGGGATGTTCTAGTGATGCGCTCAAGATGGGCGCTGACTGCTCGGAGCTGTCAATCTACACGGATACTCTCATGGCTACCTCGAAGAGACTTCTCGAGCGCTGCAGGCAGCAGCTCGACAGGAAAAGCTCAAGATGTTGACCGGGCACGAGCCTACTGTGCCAACCTCCTTCAGTAGAGTGCCTACATCCCTCACCACACTGCTCGTAGACTAACGGGCTCTAGAAAGTACGACTCTCCATCGTACACCCTCCAGACATTCATCCCTCCCTCCGCGCGAGATTCGTATCTCGCCATCCGTGCGTTCAATATCTCCATTGCGTCCGTGGCCGACAGCGTCAGCAATGCTACCGTGGGAGCAATGCGCATGCAATTCTGGCGTGATGCCATTTCCAAGACGTACCAAGGAGCTCCGTCCAACGAGCCGGTTATGACGCTACTCGCGCACGCATTGAGCAACCTCAAGACACGCAGCGGCGGTAGCAGCCTGATGAATAAATCATGGTTCCTCCGAATCATTACCGCCCGAGAGCAATATCTTCAGAACCCGCCTTATCCGACGCTCGCTGCACTCGAATCCTATGCCGAGTCGACGTATTCGACGCTGCTGTATCTCACACTATCGGCGCTCCCGCTGCATTCCGTCACAGCGGACCACATCGCGTCGCACATCGGAAAAGCCAGTGGGATCGCAGCAGTGCTGCGCGGACTGCCCGTGTTGGCATTTCCGGCTGCTCAGCGACAGCATTCCAACAGCACCGCCGCTGCAGGCTTCAAGATTGATCCCCACGTGCCAAGCCCGCAAGGGACTGTCCCGCTGCCTTTGGACGTCATGGCCGAAGCCGGTCTGCGCGAAGAAGACGTCTTTCGACAAGGTCCCGCAGCGGAAAGATTACCCGATGCTGTGTTCGCTGTTGCTACCCGGGCCAACGATCATCTGATCACCGCACGGGAGATGCTCAGAAGAATTCGAGCCGGTCAAGATCCCGGACACGCATTTGAGCATGCCGACGAAGAGGGCCACGATCATCAACAGAGCGACAACAACTTCTCGGAGCTCGATCGCGCTTTTGGAGTCTTTATGCCCGCCGTGGCAACCAGCTTGTGGCTGGACCGTCTGCAGCGAGTTGGTTTTGATATATTCCATCCTGCCCTGCGACGGCGGGATTGGCGATTACCCTGGCGGGCCTACTGGGCTTTCCAAAGGCGCCGCTTCTAGTTATAATCACTAAGAGAATAGTTAAATAAAATAGGTGGTTCACCATCTTTCATGGATCGCGAGAGACAAGACGAAGACGTTGAAGAAATC
>QQTW01003150.1_pt1 | contig 12127 bp, 7 predicted proteins | sample 1904831 | NCBI WGS metagenome assembly QQTW01 (sample SAMN09435610, study PRJNA476489) | Subsurface metagenome, whole genome shotgun sequencing project. | reverse complement strand
GAGGGGTCGGTGACTGGTTGGGGCTTTCTCTGCGGTTCACATGACGAGTACGACGGGTTTTGGTGGTAGTGATGGGTCGACGCTGAAGATGGGAGGTCGAGTCCTCCCCACTCCCAGAAGAGGTTTCTGTCAAGGTTCGATTTCTGCCTGATCTTGGGGTTGAGGAATTTGGAAGCGATTTACGCGACACGACGGTTGGTGGTGTTGCTTCTACTCTATCTGGAGACCTTACGCTAGAACCGATGGAACTCGCAGTTGAAGGCGGTAGCGACTTCAGAGTCGATGTAGGGAACTCCTTCCTATACGATATCTCAGGCGGCTTGGGGAGTTTTATATGGATGCTTGGTGACAGTCTCGACTCTGTAGGCTGCAAAGAAACGTCATGTGGAGGACGAAGCGGTGCTGATTCGAGTTCAGGGTTGCTTGTTCTTAATCCGCCTTCTGGAGCCACATTGGGGTTCTCAGGCTGCTCCTGAAGCGGTGTTGCAGCAGCTTGTTGCATATCCCTCCAATTGGCATTCGGGATATGGTCTCCAGGATCCGAAACTCGGACGACGTTTCCTCTCCTCAGCTCGTCCTCACTAGAATTGATTCCCAACTGATCCAGGCTTCTCCTGGAAGCTGTAGCTTCCAAGCGTGATTGTATGGTGTGGTCATGCGGATTCTGTTTTTGCAAAGCATGAGCTATCTGAGCACCAGACATCCGTGAAGTCGTATCCCACGCCATTCCAGCAGCTTTCAAAGGCGCTGGTCCTTGTGATCCAACCCTAGTGGTTCGCGGCTTCGACGACCTTTTATCTCCTGTTCGCAAAGTCGTCAACATAGTCTTCTTATGCTTGTGATCGGGACTTGGACTTCTGGATGTCTTCTTTATAGGCACCGGCAATGTAGGTGGGGCGGGTAGTGCAGAGGAGTTTGTCTGGAGCAGATTGGTCGAACGTTGAGTCATGCTTTCTGAGCTCTGTCTGGCGAAGAACGATGGTCGTGGTGGAAGGGTAGGTGGCTTCGATAGATCTGGATACTGGACCGGCGGTATACTGCCTTCTCCGATCCAACCTGGAGTAGGAGGATTATCCGTCATTGGCTCTTTGCCCTTCTCTAACTTTCGAGTCTCCTTGGCTGCTTCTTTCTCCGCTTTGGCTCTCTCTTTCCGGCTTCGTTTCAACGCTTCCAGGAGGTCCACACGCTCCTTGCATTGCATCTCTAATTGCTTCAATGAATCTTGCAGAGCTCTTTCGGTCTCGGATCGGGGAACATAATGTGTTGGTAGTTTATAGGCGTTATGATAGGATATCTGTTCGAGTGCTGAGCGCCATGACCGCAGTGCTTCGGCTTCGTTGTTCTAGCACAGAATTTAGTTATGAGATTTCCAGTTCCAATGCCGTGGCCGTCTACCTGTCCCTCGAAATAAACAGCAGTCGAGCATATCAAGTAGCATTCATCGTATGTCTTCTGCATAGACGAAGCGGGCTTGTTGCGCATCATGGCCTTTGGAGGGATATCAAGGTCCACCAGTAAATGCACTGCTTCAAGGACGTTTTGGTGAGCCCGGACGCTTTTGCAAACGTCCGGTGCGATGGACAAGTCACCCAGCCTCGTTCCCTACCACTGGCAGGCGTGTGCGTGCGTGTGTGACGTAGATGGCCAATGCTGAACCAGGCGAAGAGACAAAGAGACAAAGTCACCAAGACACCAAGACTTAGTGTTCTATCTGTTATATGTTTGAGAGTGAAAGGTAGGGAGTAGTCAATTTATGAACACACGCACCACAAGTCAGTCTCAGCTGCAGTAGGGGTGTTGCTTCAATCCTTTAACTGCAGACACTGCCAAGGTGAGCACTGTTGGTAAGTACACTTAGTCTGCTCGCCCACAGCCTGAGGCCGCTCGCCCAAACTAAATCTCAAAAATGCTTCTACTAATCCAGCGTCCTTCAAACCCAGCCACACCAGGCTCAATCCTGTCATCTGTGAATCACAGCAGTAAAGGCACCAGGATCGAAAAAGCAGAACTCGCTGATCCGCCTACATAAGGCGTAAGGTGGTATTTATTTCTGGTACCATTGGCCGTCATTTCTTGATATCAGTCACAGCTGCAACACATCTTGCACAATGATAGATCGCAAGTCCAAATCTACGGTACAGGAGGAGGATCGTATACATTATTGGGTGATCTACCCCCCTTCCCTCCCCCCGAGGAGACCGCCCTGGTATCAACTCAAATAGAAAGGTGCATCGGGCAAGGTGTCTGCCCTCTCAAACACTCTATGCAAAGGAAATCCATCCCAACTGATCAGCCCATGAGGCGTGATGATGCGGTCGAGCTGACTGATTTCCGAACATCTGTCAGACTGTGCTGCACTATGACCAGCCCCGAGTCTGGTGGGCTCCTCCGCGACGAAGTATTAACGCCTGCCTTAACATGGCCGTGTACTGGTCGCCTGATGGCTAAGGGCTGTGGGCGTAGCTAATGAAAGTGGGCAAGTGCTTTCGAGACTACTGATATCATGCTTCGGGCTGCGAGGAAGGTTATGGTAGTTATCTTCCGGCTGGTCCAATTGTTACCACGACTTCGCATAAGACTCGGATTCTCGATATCGCTTAAAGTAGGCCTTCGCCATCTCATATGACGTCCTGTTCCATGTCAGCATGCCACTCGAGACATGAATCGGACCAGCATACCAGCATATGGCCGTGCTAGGCATGGTGGTGATGATTCGTGGTCTTAGACCTCTGAAGAAGCCTGACCACCCATACTGCCTCCGGATGATCTTGGCACCATTGAACAAACCTCTTACATTCCTCACCTCGGCCTCCTGGCTCAAGCCTCTTGTCTGAAGTAATGTTTTAATAACATCCAATGGTGTTGTGATGCCGGCAGCGAACGCTCCTGCGAGTCCACCAGCCATACAATGTGTGAATGGATCGTACTCTTTTTTTGGATTCATAAACTTCGATAGCGACTCATATGCCATGAACTGTGTGGCGGTAAAGGGAATGGTCATGCATAAGGTGGTAGGATAGGAGACGTAGAAAGCGGTTAGCCCTTCGGTGCGATAGAGCGACCGTGCGCAGTGAGATATCGAGCGGTAGGTTGATCCATGGACCTGCATTCGTTGCTTGATGACTGAATATTAGTGTCAGATTGAAGTTACTGCATGACGGGTGAGGTCTCTCACCGTCGAAAGGGTTCATAAGAGCATCACTGGATATTGTTGCGCATGCCCCACTAAGCGCTGGGGTAAGGTCAGCAAAAATCCCCGGTTGTCAATGGTATTCAGGAGCTCCGCATACCTGCTGCAAAAGGATGGTGATGATCATCCTTGTTCCCACCGGCGAATTCCTTGACAGCTTCATACGTGCCAAAGTACACTGCGTGGGCAGGCCCTGTATTGCGGATCAGCCGCTCATCCGGTCAGCGCGCCCCGGACATATCTCACCAGCACCAACAATCACACTTGACACTCCCCTCCATAATGTCCGTATGCCCTCTATTCTGTATATCGTGGAGACCGCATTGGTCAATCCGGTGTAAAGACCGCCGGCGGACGGGTTGATAATTTGCATTCGAGTCTTACATCGATTCTTAGCTTGAACAGCAAGGTCTTGACGGCCATGACCAACAAACCTTCAACAGATCCACGGGGTACATCACCGAATGTTCCTAACATATATTAGCCTAGAAAACAGTCTTGATGGTGAAGCATGTGGCATACCGCAATGCCAGCGAATGCGCCCGCGAGCATATTGTGCCCAAGGGTATAATCTGGAGGAAGTCCTTCATAACTGCTCAAATGTCAGACTGGTAGTCTTAGTCTTGATCTTGCGACTCGATTGCCCCATACTCATATTCTTCAACTGGTGCAGGTACCGCGTCATGCTTCGACATCTCCTCCGTGGGCAAAACCCCGGGAACCTTCGCTGTGGACGCCAGTTCGCCAGCCAAAAGATTGTAGGCTTTTTCTTGCTTTTCGATTGATGAGACGAGAGCTTTCGGTCAAGGCACTGCCATATTGAAAGCCAGCTAGAAGTAGTACAGATCGGACGTTGCGATAAATAGACACACTAAATTCTGGGATCGAGGCCAATAATTCTTAGATGGATGCAAATCATGACGCTCGGAGGTTGGATTGCCATTCAAAATTTGGCCGGGGACCTCCGAACCTACCCAATGACAGCGCCAATCCCGCTGACGTAAAGGCGAGTTGGTAGAACGCCGAATCTCCATCTCCTGCCAGCTTTATTTCACAAGAGACATTGCTTGTTGTGCACTCCTATCTCGGTTCGAGAGCAACCCATGCAACTGGCCGTTAGCCCTACACGATTTCGCCTTTTTGTTTTTTTGTACGATCAAGCTTGCAGGCCTGCGACCGGACTTGCCTGATTGGGATATTCACTGTCAAAATGGTCAAGGGTTTCTATGTCCTGATGTTCAAGTGCCCGACTGCCATCTATGTAGGAAACCCGGTTGTATACATGCGCAAGACCTCCAGGGAAACACCATTCGCTGTGCATTAACCTAGGATTCGTGCTATTCTCTATGCCATAGTCGTAAGGATACCGAGAAAATCCTGCCCCAAGCACCGTAGCTGCATAGCTGCATTGAATCATCATACCTCGACGTTGAAAGACCATATTCCTGTAAAGATGTTAGAAAATGTGTAGCGGGGCTAGGAAAGAACTGACCATTTTTCAGGTTTTCTGCAGTATCGCTCAGCAAAATCACGCGTCTCTTGGTGCAATAGGCTGTCTTATCGAGGATATCGACCTTTAGACCCGGAAGCTCTGGAATAGGCTTCTCAAACATCTGACTTAGGTTCTCCACCGCCAATTCCAGGTCCTTCTGGTTATCCTCAAAGATGGCAGTCAGATTGTTCCTGGCAAGATAAAAGGCGAAGGCATAGGTCCACTTCAGGGTCTGCCGGCATTGCTGCAGTGCTTTAGAAGCCGTTTCCAGGAATTGCACCTCTATCCACGACATCCCAGACTGTGATTGCAGGCTCATCATCTTCTTTTCCGTTTTCAAAAAGAGGTCCTTGTCCAGCTTGGCAGATTGTTCGTGGTTTGCATATCGATTATAATAGTGTAGGTATCTCTCCAATGAGTGTCTTGATTTGGCCTGTGCATCCCTGGCGTCCGCTCCTGATTTCTCCTCGAAGCGGTTGCAATTGTACCAGCTTGTACCGTGCTCTGACCAGAGGCCCATACACATCCAACAAAACTCATGCTTGCACTTCCTGCATGTCATGTGGTTACAGCCGCCATTCTTTTCTATGGTTGAGTTGCACCTTGGGCATTCTTTGGTGTTGGCAGAGATCCAGTTCGAGGTTTCGGAATCGTCTTCGCATTTCTTTAACCACATCTTGACTAGAGAACATGGTGGTGGTTGGTGATCTGGAAGGGTGCACCCAAAGCAGAAGCTATGCTTGCAGGCACAATGAACAGTGGGCACGGTTGTCGATAGCTCTCTTTTCTTAATCCCACATTCGATAGCATAGACACACTCAGGTGCCGGACACCATTTCAAGTTATCCTTGTCATCAACGTAGGTTCTGGTCAGAAGTACTTCGTACCTGTCATAACATTAGTGCTGCTCAGTCTCAGACTCAAGGACCGCAAACCTGTTCTTGACCTCATCGTTCACAAGTAGCTTTATTGTCTTTGAGTCTACCACCCGATGACAGCCATCTCTTGGACACTGTATCCTGGCAGCTTCTCCCTCTTCTTTGACCTTCTGCACTAAATAGTGGCTATAACAGTCTACACAATAACGATGCCCACAAACCATAGCATAGGTTTCCAACCTGCGTCCATCTTCATAACAAATCTCGCAGGTGAAACCTTTGACTCTTTCTGTCTTAGGAGTCACGGTGAACTGAGGCCCAAGTCCGGCCTCGTGAAGAAGTACATCTGCTTTGTCCATGTATGTCTCGATGAGCTTTTCCTTATTCCAACGCATATACCGTAACAAAATAGCGATCGACTCTGGCGGAAGTCCAAGGATTTGACATACCTCGTCGATCTGCTTTTGCTGAATAGAGTGGATATCGGCGGGATTGAGAACTCTAAAGTCGACCTCGTAGGGTCTGCGCGTGGGCTTCATCGCTTCCTTGTCATATGTGAAGCCAGGTTCGTGATCGTCGTCGAAATCTATCCCACAGATCGTCAGGGTTGGTTATGCTGGAAGCCATGCAGAGAGGCAGAGCATGCTTGGCCTACCTTGTCCTAGGCTCATATCGTCGCTGTCCTGAGTGCCTTCATCGAAATCCTCCTCCTCCTGGCTTGTCACATCACTAAGAAACTCGTCTTCAGACTCCATGGCAGAACCGACCGGCGGCGAGCCTGGCTCAGTAAGTGGTGTAGCGGGTGTGTCCCACGTCGGATCCCTTTTGAGAGTCTTAGCTGTGCTGGCGTCGAAGCTGTCTGTCGCCTTCCTCTTTTGGATTTGGGGACCCGTGGCGCAGTGTCGCTATGAGTACTGGGTCTCGAAGAAACGAGACCACAGCACTCGCCTTCTGAAAGCAACAACGGCGAACTCGTGAATTATTGTGGCGGCCGTGACGTAGCGGTGGCAGAAGATCGGTAGAGAAGTGGGTTGCTCACTTGGCCGAAGAGTGCATATACAAGGCTGAGTGTCAAAGGGAGGCGAGGGGAGAAAGAACAAGGTAGTGGACGGACTGGTTCAAGGGAACGGTAAGGTGGTAAGGTGGTAAGGTGGTAAAGTACTAGGCGGCTGAACGGGAATGACCGCGAGCGACAGGGTCTGGATGGAGGCCCTCCGGTCCTTCCAGAAGCCGTAAGTTAGTCAAGGAGGTGGGTGGAAGGCAGCACGGACCACAATAGGCCCATCCCTACAAGCAAAGTGCAGGGGGTTGGCACAATAAAGCATCACTTCTCCATTACTACTTACGACACGGTATGACTTCTCTTGTGATGGCCAGTTCTGCTTGTTTGCTGGTATGACTTCTCTTGTGATGCCCAGTTCTGCTTGTTTGCTGATATCCTCAGTATTGACAAAGACAGACACTAGGTCTCTTCCTTCTCCTCCTCCTCCTCCTCCTCCTCCTCCTCCTCCTCTCCTTCTCCTTCTGCATCTTCATCATCTACTTCATCTTCGTTCTCACCCTCACTGTCCTCTTCCTCCTCCTCCTCCTCCGCATCTGCTGCAGCCAGCCAATCTAAAAACTGTCTCGTGAATTCCTTGATGCGCCTCAGCTCTCCGGTGCTCTCGGAACGTTCATCGTTCCACCAGTCACTGAACACCTCCTCCTCAAATATGTCTTGGTCGTACAGTTCCTTGGCAAGATGCAGGAGTATCTGTTCTCCTTCCTTCCTGTGGAGAAGATCTTTCTGGGCCTCGAGAAGGAAACCGACTCCGGCCGTTGTTGTTTCTTGACTTTGATCTCTCTGGATCAGGTTACCATATCTGGCAATAGACTGTTTAACTGCCATAGATGTCTCAAGATTAGCCGCTTCCGCCTGATTCGAGATGTGTTTCATCAGAGCGTTGACCACTGAGCGTCGGACCTGATCTTCCGTTGCATTCTGCGCAAACCTCAAACCCATCAGTTCCACCCGAACATCATCTTGATGGGTACCTATTTTCATCCTTTCAAAAAGACTGTGGACTGCTTCGTGATGAAAGCGGTCTGTACCGTCATCATCGGATCCTGTCGTTGCAAAGCTTTCGCTTCTTGAGCCACCATATCCTGATTGAATCTCCGAGTCTTGAGAATCAGTGCTTGATATGGACGATTTTGACTCAGCAAAATTCTCTCTTTGGTATACTGAAACACGTAAGTCCTCATGATGGACAAGACCTGACGTGCGCCTACCTAAGCCTACTGGTTTGATTTCATCGTCCTCTTCCTCTACGTAACAATAGCCTTCTCCAGCATCGCCCACAAGGGTCTTGTCCGATGATATCGACCTGCTGCTGCTTCTTACCTTCGTTATGCGGCTGCCACCTGCAACATGTCGTTCTTGATCAAGTCGGACACCGAATGATATCAACGTTCCCTCGGCGATTGAGCATCCCTTGCCAATAATGGCTTCGTCACCAATTATTGCGCGAAGGATCTTGACATTGTCTTCAATCACAGCGTAGTCCCAGATATAGGCATGGCTGATATGGACATTGCGACCAATCTGACAGTTTCTTCCTATCACACTGTCCTGCACAATGCTCCTATCACCGATGCTCGTTCCTCGCCCTATGATTGAACGTGGCTTGACTCGACAACTCCTTGCCAGTGTCACTCCATCTTCTTGGTAGACACCTTGCCGGGAAAGCCGATACCTAGCATCTGCCTCCGGGCACGCAGGGTAAGTCCATCGGTAAGTTATCTCCCGGCTCAATGTGTCGTATGCTCCTAGGTCGCCTACACGACTCGCGAAATGGCTATTGACTATATGTGTATGAATTGTCTTTCCATTCAGTTCATAATCCTTGAGCACCCCGTGCAGAAAATCCTTCCGTGGTGACTGGTTGTCAAAGTTGTCAGACCAGAGGCTGAGCATTTCTGGGGTGCATATGTCGATTCTGCAGTCGACCAGATCCTGTCGAATCTCTAGTTCCGCTTCTGACAGCAGGTCAGGATCCAATGCGAGATCCGATGCCCAGCCTGGTTGTCTTTCTTCGTAGTGTAAACATCGATCCTTGGTTGCGTCTATAATGAACGTTGGAATGATGGACCGCTGTCTAGACCGCTGCCGCTGCCCGACTTCTCGCAATAGCATAGTCATGATGGCATTCTTGTCCTTCTGCCGACGGGCTTTGTGCTTCGCCAGAGCTTCAGCGATAGGAAAGTTGCTAATTACATCTCCGCTCACGGCAAGAAAATCTCCGTTAACGAGACCCTTCTGATCGAGATCTCTCATCACATCACCAACTGAAGTGGCAGCTGACTTGAGGAAAATAAACTTCTTGAACGGAGAACTATTCAGTCTCCATTTTGATTCGTCAATGTACTTCTCAACTTGATCTGTATGCGAGCCTGCGGAGAAGAAGACTTCTCGGACACCAGATTGTGCAAGAAAACCAAGAGTGTACTCAATAATCGGAATGTTTGCAAGTGGAAGTAGACACCTGGGCCGCTCAAGGGTAAATGGCGCGAACTTGGTCTCAAACGTGTCAGCAACAACCACAGCTTGCAGAACATCTTCTTTCTCGTCGCCTTGAGACCTTGCCTTGGAGCTTGAGGGCTTTGGTGGCTTTGGAGCCATGTTATTACAATGCTCCTGGTAAGCAAGTGTGCTCTCTTGGGAAGCTCAAACAGTTCTCAATACTAAAGACGCAGACGTCTGTACTTTAGGAGCCTTTCTCGACCTTACCAGACGTAGCATAGTATTATCTAGAGATGGAAAAGTGGGTTTTGAGAATAAAGGTTGTGCAAGGGATAAAGCGCAAATCTCAGTATTAAAATATTCTAAAATGCCAGCTAACCAGATCTAGATTGCGTATGTGTTAAGCACCAGTAGCCAGTATCGTAGGAGGCATAAGTATTATTGTTAGCTTTGAGGTACTACAAACCTTGTACCTGTTAATCTGGATCTTATCCCAGGCAAACCCAATACAGTGCTCAAAACATTTTGGGTCGCATAAAGTGTAGAGACGAGCACTATGTGCTTGTGAGCTATGTCCCCGTCATGAAACTGAAAGGCAGGTTATCTCACCACACTTCTAATTGATATCTCCGGAAGACATATTTTCATGTCGTTCACCATCATCCTCAACGCATGACCGCCAATCCATTTCAATCATCCTGGTCGTCAACCAGATCCTCCACAAAATCATCCAGCTGTATCCATTTGAACCTTGATCCCCACTTGGACCTGAATTCCTTGCGCTTATATGCGCCACTAGTGTTCATTTTGAAGGATACCAACTCAAGCATCCAGCCTTTTTCCAAGGCTCGTTCGACCATTCTCATAAATCCTCCTGAATACTCTGCAATTGCCGCATCACCAGTCGATAAGATTATCGTAGACGCTATGTCGTTATCTATCAGGCTTTCGAGAATTTTCAGGTGTAATATTTCGTCAACAGCCTGCTCCACCCATTTTTCCTTACGGCTTTCAGGGTTGGTTTCAGATCCGCTAGACAAGCCTGATATACCGCCCCCGTCGTGAAACTTCTTCTGACGAGGCGTAAGCTCCTTGACTTTGTGAACCCTTTCGAGTATATTCGTCTCGTAACCAATCTGCTTGGCTTGCTGAATAGTAGGAAATTTGTCGGATCCGACCAGAACTCGTTTGGCGGCAGGCCTCCCTCGTTCAAGAATGAGTGATAAACTATGAAAAGACATTGGGACTCGGCGAATGCGAGTAGAGACGGGAATATCACGCGAGAGCTTCAGACAATCGTGAAAGCCAATCATGATCTGTATGTCTCCGTCAGTACAACTAGGAGGCCATTTAGCGACGGAGACGAACATTTGAAATGTCAACGAAAACGTGCACACCAGCATCAGAAGTGTTGAGTGGTGTAAATTCTGGATGAACAAGACCCTTATTTTTTAAATACTTGCCCTCAGAAGGATAGCATTCCGCAAGTCGAGCTATGAGCTTGGATCTTCTTTGCTCTTGGGATAGATTGCCTAAAGGTAGAATTTGAGACCGATTGGGGCCAGAGTTCATCGACGTGGACCATTGGAATGGATTAGAAATAGGCCAATCTTTCTTCAGCACACGTAGGCTGTGCTTGGGAGGGGAGGGAGACGTCGGAGGTGAGGGCAGATCATCTGCATCCTTACTACTTCGTTGAAGAATTTCCTGTATCACAGCTCTTCTGTCCGGCGAGCCGCGTAGACGCTTTAGATCTTCACCTGAATCGTTCTCTGTACAGTTGGCGCTGTCAGACCCGTTTTCATAAGTATTAATCTGCGTCGAAGCTGCCTTGTCCGCACGCTCTTTCGCCCGTAAACGCCTTGCCGCACGCTTCCTTGTTCTTGTTGAGCTGCTGCAGGTGGAATCAACATTGTCCTCTAGATCTGCCCCTGATACCTCATCCCGCCATCTGACTTCTTTTGCCACACGTTCAGGGTCCTCCTCGAGGGTATTTGCCTCATCTCTCTTTCCACCACTGCGAGACAACGACAGGTATTCCCATATTCTGCTAAAGTTGCCCAAGCTCAATTCCTCATCGTCAGCTTGACCAAGCACCAATGCGGGATTTGGAAAACTGGATTTCTTTGGTGGACTGAGTGTCCTCGAAATACTATTATTCGGGTCGGAGTAAGAAAGGGCCTTCAGAAGATCGATTGCAGGGCTGAAATCCCAGGCAGGACTCTCAGGAAGCGACTGCATAGAAAGAAGTCAAGAGGCGATGCAGCCGCCACAGTATACTTCGTTACTTCTTGTCAGTGTAGCGACAGACAAGAGTTAATATGGGCAACAAAGAGTGATACATAACTTGTGAGAAAACGCGATGACGAGCAAAGCCAGTCAGAGGACGTCTGGATGGCCAGCTTCTATGACGAGATCAGATTGAGGCTTAGTTACTTTAGTAGTATTTAGCAGGTGTCCGGAGGCCATATGATAGGCGCCCGCCCCTCCTGTCCAAGCAAAGATTGCCAAGCCCCACGCTTAACTGTTGCATTGCTATGGTAGTATGTAGTACTACGCCCGACAAAGAGCGACATTTTTGTTACAGTACTAGTATAGTATGGTAGGGTTGGACAGGCCATTGCAGAAAACCATTTCGCTATATATGCTCTCCGTCCCAGAATGCTCTATGCATCAAAGCCTCAATAATGCAGGTGCTTGTTCGCTCCCTATCTCATGCTGCTCCCCTACCCTCCACTTGAGCCTTCTGAAACTGCCTGATCATTCCGAGGACTCCACCAGCTCCCTTGTCGGCAATGACGGCGTCGACATCCTCCTCTTCCTCACTGCCCGCATCATCCTGTTCCAGTTTCCACGAACCCAAGTTTCCATCACCTGAACTCTCAACGTTTTGACGAGTACGTGCGCGCACATGTGTTTCTTCCTCTCCAGTCTTGTCGACCTCTACGGCTTTGGGGATATGAGGAAGTTTGGATGCTCTCCGACGACCCTGAGCATTTGCATAGGATTGATCAAACCCGGAAGCGGTGGGCTGATGATGTGGGTCTAGAAGAATGGACGTAAGA
>QQTW01003149.1_pt1 | contig 12131 bp, 13 predicted proteins | sample 1904831 | NCBI WGS metagenome assembly QQTW01 (sample SAMN09435610, study PRJNA476489) | Subsurface metagenome, whole genome shotgun sequencing project. | reverse complement strand
CTCCGACGATCCTCCAAAGATGCTATCAGGCATCTTGGTGTTCAATCAGAAAGGCGAGAACTTGATCTTCCGCGCCTTTCGTAATGACTGCCGCCCTCGATTAGCGGACGTTTTCCGGATACAGGTCATCTCCAGGTACGGCTACTCGGTAGGTCGACTGTACATCGGCAAGTGTTGACCGACCAGCCGATTACCTCTAGCCCTGTTTGGTTAGATAAAGGCAAACGCTCACCCCAGTCAAGATGAAGCGGATACCTTTCAATCTGAAGATTTCGGTGTAACGTGTTGTCGAATTGTGATGATTTGACCTCGGTAGCCGTCGTAGTACATGGATATACGACTTGTAGGCTCAGATCTTGGGAAGCAGGTCAAATAGGTGAAACGATTAGAAGTTCAATTGTGACGATTCCCCAAGCTCGACAGAATTTCTGTGTCAGACCTTTTTTTATGTGAGCAGCTCGCGGATTACCTTCAACATACATGTAAGTTCTGTCCATGACCTTAAAGATGTCCTTTGCTGTTCAGGTACCATTTCACAACCACGCTTCCACGCGCTGCCACAAGATGTCTAGCAAGAACCGACTCACATTGCTTGGATTACCGTCAGAAGTACAATGTATAATATACGAATATCTCTTACCAGACCCCCTCAGACTAGGGAAAAATTACTACTTCAACCTCGCCATCCGCAGACGTCGGCAAGCATCCATGAAGAAATTCTTGGAGTGATGAGACATAAGAGCTGCTTGGCCCTAAAAGTCCATGATCGCGAGTCTTATCTTCTAAGCTTGTGGTGGATCAAGAACCTTGGGGACGATCTCGCACCGAAGATTCGCCTGCTCTAGACGGACCCTTGGCTTGAAGTACTGCGAGGTCCAAACAAGGCGGTTTTCCAACGATGTCTACTCTGCTTCTCCTTCGGAACCGGTCCCTCTGGATTTACGGTTAAATACCTCTATCCAGATCCCGTCTGTAGTCTATCTCACACTTACCGGTTAAGCTGTCTTGCGCAAAGGCCAGCCTTCTCTAGCTATCTCCAAAAGGTCATCGCAATGATCCAAGGAAATGAAGATAACATCTCAATGACCATGGAGACGCTGATCTCTATCGTAGAAGCGGTTGTCAAGTATAGCGAGTACGGATACCTCAAAGAGTCCACAGCTGCTTATCTCGCAAGGATTCAACGACCTGGCGCTCGCTTGTGGAACGACCCAAATCTCCAATACTGGACCTATCTGTATCCGTCCGAGGTAAGGCTCCCTAGCCCATTCGGGTCCATTGGCAGCATCTCTTAACTTACATTCAGAGCAAAAAAATGAACCTGTTTTGGGTTCTACAGACGAGGAGTCGACCGGTGGCCCTTTATACAAGCGGTAGGCCATCGAGGTTACTACTTCCCTCCATGCTGCCTCTAATGTTGAGTAGAATTAGAATTAGCGAAATTGCTCGGTCAAGTCCTTAGCTATAGATCGGCTCCAACAACGTCGCTACATGGTCACAAGATTATCAGGACTGTCTGTAAGCGACCAGAAACTGACGAGCGAAGTTGGATCATTGCCGGGAGCCTGCGAGGTCAAGCATGCTAGCAAAGTATAAGAGGTGGGATCTGTACAGAGAACATCGAATGCAGACAGAAGATGGGCGTTGGTATTGCTAAGTCGCGAGTCCTGCAACCATGTCCCCTTAAAAAAGCGAGAGATCTTACCTACAATGCTTGACTCTTTGGGCAGTTCAGAGGGTAGCGAAATTGGGCAAGAGTTTCAGCTTTGTGAAAGAATATGCCGCTCATTTCAGGATAGCAGAATCATGTACATTCAGGACGCTCAGAAGTCCAAATTACCAACATCACATTGATAATCAGATCAGATCCCTTTTTACAAACTCAGCATGCAGTGTCTTGCCCAGAGAAGCAGGACTTCGCTCCACTATCACGCCAGCAGCCTCGAGTGCTGATATCTTCGAGTCCGCACCTCCTTTACCACCACTTACGATAGCTCCTACGCACTTGATTAGCCCACGCATCGACCACAAGCTCCAGACAGAAAGATTCACCAGCATGGCCCATCCTTCTTCCTGGCGGTGCGCTTATCCCAGCAATGAAGCTCACTGCAGGCTTGTTCTTTGTGTTGTTGCTCTTCAAGTAATCCGCAGCGTCCTCTTCGGCAGATCCACCAATCTCCCCAATCATAACAATACCGTCTGTCTCTTCATCCTCAAGGAAGACTTTCAGACAATCGATAAAGTTTGTGCCGGAAAAGGGGTCACCGCCAATACCGACGACGAGGGATTGGCCGAGCCCGGCCTGAGTGGTCTGGTTGACAGCTTCGTAGGTGAGGGTACCGGAGCGGGAGACGATGCCTATGCGGCCGCGCTTGTGTATGAAGCCGGGCATGATGCCAATCTTGCATTGACCGGGAGCTATGATACCTGGACAATTGGGGCCTACGAGCCGCGTCTTGCCCTGCGTCTTGAGAATATCTGTGATGCGCACCATATCGTGTTGTGGTATACCTTCCGTGATGCACACCACCAAGGGTATCTCTGCCTCAATCGCTTCCTCGATGCCTTTTGCTGCTACTGGTGGGGGGACGAAGATGGCTGACGCATTTGCGCCTGTTTCCCGAACAGCGTCGCTGACGTTGGCGAAAACCGGTCGGTCCAGGTGTTTCTCTCCAGCTTTCTTAGGATTGGTTCCTCCTACGACCTTGGTGCCTATGATATTGTCAAAACCTAGTTGGAGGTGCGAATGGGGCATATGCTTACCATAGTCAATGGCCTGCTGTGCATGGAAGCTGTGTTCGAATTAGCCAAGCCGCATAGGGGTATCTTGAGTACCTACGTCCCCTGCTTCCCGGTGAAGCCTTGGTATATGACCTTGGTATCGCTGTTTACGCGGAGAGCCTCTGCTGTCCCTGCATAGGCAGCCGATGCTGTAGCGTAACCATGTCTTCGAGAAGCAGCCTGCAGGGCATGTCCTGTACAGCGTCTGAACGCTTGCATGGCTGACAATGTCTGAAGACACAAGCAATGTGTGTATCAACCTCTCAGAGCTTCAACAAGAGACGGGATGGGATGGCTGAGATCTGCGGGCAGATCATTGCGGAGAGCTTGGATTTCTTGGCGCGTTGATGTCGACGAAACGATTTTAATTTCAATGTGCCGCCCCACGTCAAATTTCTTTGAAGCCCCCTACAATGTCCTTGCGAGCGCTTCGTCAGTGGATATCGCGTCCTCTAGCCAGAACAGGGAGTCAATAGGTCTTCGACATCATGGCAACTGAGACGGTGACGGTGCCAGGCAGGACGACAATCAAGGCTATCCAAGAGTCAAAGCTGCCGCCGGAGAATGAACGGTACTTGCGAGCATGTTCCGACATTGCCAGCGCGCTCATCCAGGACTACGAGGCGCAACAGGATGAGACCAAACCCAAGAAAGACACCAATCTGAATAGCTTGAGGGGACAGATAGCAAAGAAGCACCGACTACACTCCCAGCCACCATTGACCGCTATTATAGCAGCGGTGCCCGAACACTACAAGAAATACATCTTACCGAGACTCATTGCAAAGCCGATACGGACGTCTTCAGGGATCGCCGTCGTGGCGGTCATGTGCAAGCCGCATAGGTGTCCACACATAGCATATACGGGGAACATCTGTGTCTATTGCCCTGGTGGACCAGACTCCGATTTCGAGTACTCCACACAATCGTATACCGGCTACGAGCCAACATCGATGCGAGCGATAAGAGCACGGTATGATCCATATGAGCAAGCGAGAGGTCGCGTCGACCAGATCAAGTCATTGGGCCATAGCGTCGACAAGGTCGAGTACATCATAATGGGAGGCACGTTCATGTCGCTGGCTGACGACTACCGGGACGAATTCATCTCGCAATTGCACAACGCGCTAAGTGGCTATCAAACGAAGAACGTGGAGGAAGCCGTGGAGGCAGGGGAAATGAGCAACATCAAGTGCGTAGGCATAACGATCGAGACTAGGCCAGACTACTGCCTTGAGCCGCATCTCAGCAGCATGCTAAAGTACGGCTGCACAAGGCTTGAGATCGGCGTCCAATCACTTTATGAAGACGTTGCGCGAGACACCAACAGAGGCCACACTGTTGCGGCAGTCGCAGAAACCTTCAAATTAGCTAAAGACGCCGGCTTCAAGGTCGTCAGCCATATGATGCCCGATCTCCCTAACGTCGGAATGGAGCGAGATCTTGACCAATTCCGTGAATACTTCGAGAACCCGGACTTCCGTACGGATGGCCTGAAAATTTACCCTACTCTCGTCATCCGTGGTACAGGCCTCTACGAGCTCTGGCGAACGGGGCGGTACAAGAACTACACTCCTAATGCGTTGATTGATCTTGTGGCGAGGATACTTGCACTCATACCACCTTGGACACGCATATACCGAGTCCAGCGTGACATCCCCATGCCACTGGTCACTTCTGGTGTCGAAAATGGCAACCTTTGTGAACTCGCGCTTGCTCGAATGAAGGACTTTGGAACCGCTTGCCGTGATGTTCGTACCCGCGAAGTCGGCATCAACGAAGTTAAGAACAAGATACGCCCGAACCAGGTCGAGCTCGTGAGAAGAGATTACGCTGCTAACGGCGGCTGGGAGACCTTTCTCGCGTACGAGGACCCCAAACAGGACATCCTGATCGCGCTGCTGCGACTACGGAAATGCAGCCCGACTCATACCTTTAGGCCAGAGCTGACCAAACAGCAAACAAGTCTTGTCCGCGAACTCCACGTTTACGGCTCCGCGGTCCCAATGCACGCTCGCGATCCAAAGAAGTTCCAACACCAGGGGTACGGGACACTCTTGATGGAACAGGCGGAAAAGATCGCGAGGAACGAGCACCACAGTAGGAAAATCAGTGTTATCTCTGGCGTTGGGGTGAGGAGCTACTATGCAAAGCTGGGATACTGGCTCGATAATAAGACGTACATGAGTAAATGGCTGGAGCCGGGGATTGTGATTGATGATACCGATGACGAATGATTGATGAGTTTATGGACTTGATGGGCCGGAAGTCAGATAGACTGACGGCGCTCGCATGCATAGAGAGCATTGGACCGGTCAGCATTGCAGGTGTTCGATCAATGCCGGAGTAAAATGAGCGGGTATGGAAAGCAAGGCATGATAAGTATGTCAATATATGATCCAGTTGATTGTGAGCGCCTACTATGGCTCGGCTCGAGTGTCTCCCTCATCAAAACCAGACGACCGAATCGACCGAACCACCTGCTCGATATGTGAACAGTAACGGTCCGTCTAGATAGGATCGTAGACGGTATTCCTTCCGGGGAAGATTTGTACAAAGCCTCTCCAACGCCGTGGGTCCCCGTCGTAACAAGCCAACCATAACCCTGAGCTTGATCTCTAATTCAATGCTATCGACCCCCTCTTGCTCTGTCGATTGTGCAGGTATGCCTGGAAGCCGCAGAACACGAGGAAGACCTACGGTGCAGAACAGCTTGTCAGTGGTGCCTAGGCGCAGGTTGGAGTAACGCTAGAAAGCGGATTTCGATTGATACGTACAGCATATACTATTACGGCGGCGAAGACCGAGCCAGCTACCGCGGGGCCGTTTGGTGGATCCTCTGTTGAGCCGACCATGGAATGGTGATTGCTCTGCAATACGAAAACCGTCAGCACTTCAACTTCCAGTCTTGTAGGGGGCCATATCGTAGGTGTAGAGTAAGGATCATAGTGGCGGAGCAGACGCACTTTGAAGAGGCCGCCGATGACGGAGAGAATTACGATTGCGAAGACGGAGACGACGATGCTTGTGAAAGAAGCGTATCAGCGAGGGACCGGTTGCGGGGACTGGGAGTGGGGAGATACCAGCTCCAGGCATTCAGGGCGGATACGACGGGCTTCATGATGGCGGCGGAGAGGATGCAGTCGAGGAAGGTGGGAGGTTTCGGGCTTTAGAGCCTCGACCTCGAGGGCTCGTCGGTTTGGCAGATCTGTTTGACGTACTAAGGAAAGAGAATCTGCTGGTCTGGTGGTGGGTAGGTTGGTTCGATAGCCAGATGTAGTTGGAAGAGGGACTTTGCCGCCTGAGGGTTGAACCAAGCCTTTTCGGGCCCGAGGATTTTTTTCCGACTCATATCGTCCTGACGATGTTCTTCTAAAGACCACGGTCTTCTTGTGCATGTCAGAGAGCCAGCGACCGTCATTCAATGTAATTGCTGATTGTTCCATGCTACACAAGCGTCGAATCTGACGCCTTCTCCACCAAAGATGTCTAGTGCACTCCCTATCGTCAAGTCTACCTTTCCTCCACTGAGCGTTTTGACCAAGTCCAGGTCCTCCAGCCGCCTGCCACCTCCAGCGTACGTTACTGGAATGGTACACCACTGGCCCAGCTTGCTGACTAATTCCTCATCGATGCCTTGCTGCAGCCCCTCGTTATCTGCGGCATGAATGAGGAACTCGGAGCAGGATGGCTCAAGGCGTCGGATCGTCGCTACAGGTCACCATGCGCATCAGCTTCGGGCTGGTAAGGGGTCAGGTAGGGTTTGTACCTTGGTTAACCTCCATATCTGTCAATGTTCGCCATTTATTCATTGCCACCATCCATTTCCCGTCGGTCCTTCGGCAGCTCAGGTCGATGACGAGCTTTTCGACATCACCATCGATGGCTTTGACGACCGCACCCAGACGATCCGGGGAGAACTTTGCGTTTGGAAAGAGGTACGACGTTACAATGACCTACTGAACCGTCTTATCAGGCTCCTACTCCATTCCTCGATCGCTAGGTATAGCTGTCATACCTTTTCCGCCCCTCGTTCAATCCAAAGCCTCGCATTGTCCGCGGTTATCCCACCCCCTACTTGCAACCCTCCATGCCATGTTTCTAGAGCTTCCTGAGCTGCTTCCTCATTGCCAGGACCTAGCATAATGACATGGGCTCCGTGGAGAGCATGTTGTTTGTAGAGGTTGGCGAAATGGCTTGCGGGAAGGTTGGAAGTATGATTGGTCTTGAGCTCCGAGCAATTGTTGGATAGCGACCCTCCGACGATTTGCTTGACTTGACCGGAGTGCAAGTCGATGCATGGCCTAAATATGGTCATGCTCGTGAAACGCCCGGACGCTCACCAGGAGCCAAGCGTTGAAGTCCAGGGCAGCAGATCCCTCTCACATCATCCAAATGCTTATCTTATCTTATTCCGCTAGCTCAGCGCTAGAGTAATCGATAAGGATCCTTTAGCTTGACTGAAACTCTGTATGCACCACCACCCTGCATTTCACCTTGTCGCTATGATGTCGGAAATCCTGGGCAAGCGAAAGCGGAGAAAACAGACTGAGGTGTCCAATACAGAGCATCTTTCGGATGAGCCGGTGGATAACAGCCAGCACTTACAACGGCTCTTGAGGGAGCACTTTGAGGCCCGATTTGAACCCTTGGAAGACGACGATCTTGTCTCGGAGCAGCAGTCCGCCTCGGGAGATAACGCTGAGAGCGAGGTTTCCGAGGAAGGTTGGACAGGCCTCTCTGAAGACGGAGAAGAAGCAAATGCAATAGTGGTTGATTGTCAAAGTATAAAGGGGATCAAAGCAGATATATCGAAAGAAGAACTGAAGCTTTTCATGGTACTCCGACAATGATATTCTTGAACCCCTGCACAATACGGCTGAACTTACTTACAGAGCACAAGACCGCCATGTCAATCAAACGCCTCACTTACCCACAAACAAATCCCAACCGAACCTGCTGATGACGCGGCTACCGAGGCAGCAAATCTAAAGAAAGACTTGGCTTTACAGAGACTGCTTGAAGAATCTCATCTCTTAGACCCTGCATCATCTTTAACACCTCAAGGCCAAAATCGGCACAAGGCCTTAGATATGCGGCAGCAAGCGCTTGGCGCTAAATCATCGATGTACTATCAGAAGAACATGCCCCTAGCACAGCGAAAAGGCATACTGGCCAAAAGGGCGGAGAGAGATACGAGTAGAAGAAGAGAGGCTAAGGAAAACGGTGTTGTCTTGGAAAAGGCCCCTAAGTCGAAGAGCAGCGAATCGAAGCGCCAAAGAGAGATTGGAGCACCAACTGTTGGGAGTTTCTCGCGTGGGATGTTGACACTGAGCAAGAAGGACCTCAGTGATATCGTCGGTCGGCCAAAAAAGTCGAAGCGAAGATGATTGCACCACTCAGGGAATAGTAAGGCATAGGAAATCGTCGTCAAACAAGGCGCTTCGCTCCGGCTAGGGGCAGGCGAATCTCTATTCCCATCGGCAAGAGATCCGCTTTTTTTCAGAGGGTCACAGATACACACTACCAAAGGCTCCTCTCTTGAAGCCAGTTTCGGGGCATGCTGCGCTATGTCTGTTACTGCCAGACCCCATTCTATCAATTCTACGACAGAGAAAGGAGCGCCCGGCATGGCTGCAAGTAGTGGTACCTCTCTTCTTAGAAAGCAGAATGGTAGAGCTGAGCGAGATCCACCCAGATAACCGTTGCCGATAGCACAAACACAAAGCCCAATAATGAGATAACGAAGACCGCAACATCTCGAGCATGTGAAAAATGTGACCTTGAGTTGGCAGCAGAGCTCGCATCAATACCTGAACGAATCATTCTATATCTGTATGTCATTTGAACTTTTATTGTACATATGTGGAGAAGAAACATATTAACTTATTCACTCGTTGACTAGAACGTTTTGTTGATACTTCTGAGGGAAGTGTGGTATACAGTGTCCTGATATGAATCGGTAGTGGCGTGGAAGTGGTCATGCGAGGCACACGGAAGGCTGGCAGATAGAAGAGCAAACCTAAAATGCAGATACTCAATGGAGCAATGCCCGGCGGCGCCGTTGAGGCTGGGAATACCTACTGTCAATCTCCTCCTTATCGCTATACATGTGATCTTGACCGGGGATATCCAGCTGCAAAGAGCAATGTCCTCTTCCCTTGAACAGTTCCACCATTGGGTACGACGTCTTTCCATGACTCGCCATATCACTAATGATGAAACCATTACCTCGAGAGCTGAATATGCATAGCCCAGTCCCCAACATGTGATATGAGAAAGTGAAGACATTTGTGTCCTAAATTTCATCAACAACAGCCAAATGTAGCCAGACATCGGCTGTAGGTTGTGCCTCTATGATACAAAGACCACCTAGGAAACGCTCAGCACAACCTTGTAAGTGGCCAACAATGTCCCCCTGACGCCTGTTCTATTGAGGGACAAAGCACAACGTCTGCTCCTTAGCCTTTAACGGAGACCAGGATAAGGATATCAAAAAAGACAAGACTTACAACATAATAATGTACCTCTGGCGCCGCTGTTCGGCAGATTGATGGTAATCATGTCAAATACCTACTTAATTGACTTTCCGGCAGCACTTCATTGTACCTTCTACCTCCGGGTTGTTCCAAACTAACGATAATGCTGACTGAAATAGTCCTCATCTGTCATCAGAAGTATATCTATCCGACTGTCTTGATCTGGGGCCATTTCATCCTCGTGAACGTGCCGGCATTTCCACCAATGCCTGTGTGCGGCAATGGATAAAATAGGTATCCTCACTTCCCAAACCGGCTAAACACTGGCACCAGAGCTTCACACAACCTAAGTATGAACATGACAGCTCAGATAATGATAAGTTGAAGATCAGACATAACCGGTGTGCTTTTAATGACTCGTTCACCATTGACGCCCAAGGTGGAGTCCTATGGTTGTGCCTACATCTACCAAATGTTCCCTGCTTCTCGTTGGCTGACCCCCGGTTGCTTGCGATGCCGCCCAGCAATGGAATGGCTGCCAATTCGGGAACTCTGTACTCTGTGTGTCTGATAGAAGATTGGTTGTCGCGTCGGTTGGTCAGAAGAAGGATGATATATTACTGGCGTATGTTTTCCTTGCTTGGAGGAGATTTGCTTGTTTACCGGCGGCGAAAGATGCTATAAAAGGGTCTAGGGTAGCGCTCCTGATGCTTCTTATCATGCTTAATCTAGCTATCATTTGACAGCAAGTCAATCATGAAGCAATGAAGGACAGCGAGAAGAGAAAAAGGAAGCCGGTTGCTCGGTCATGATTGCCTGGATAGGACAGTGAAGCTGGCCTGGATCCTTGAATTCATCCAGGTGCTTAAGCTGCACCACATAATAAGCCTTGCCCATGACATCGTGTGGCTCCTCCAAGTTACTCTGGCTTATGTTGAAAGAGCTTGATTACGTTGACGTTGACAGGCTGCAGCTTGTGGAAGGTGAATCCCATAATTGCTGTGCTCCGTACCCACATGACCGGACCAGAATGATATTTCATCCAGAGTACTCTCATTATCTTTAGCTGGTGATGCTCTGCTGCTTTCCAAGACTTTACAGCTACTACATCCATGGACGGCAAAAGTGTATTATGTGATTATTGCCAGGCCATGAGAAGGGACGAATACCTAAGCTAGTCTTGAATCTTCTTCGGCAGAAGTGGGACGGTCTGGTTGCGGGTGAGGATTTCGTTGCAAGCTCACGCTTTAACCAGAACCCTTGCATGCATAACAGCATGAATGGTGCAATAACAATAATTATTGGATGGTGGTGGTGCTCCCGTTGGAGAGAGAGAGAAGACGGCACATAAAAAAAGGCCACAGAAAAACATCTTGATCGGGAAACCGGCCTTGATTGGTCCAGCCGGTTCTATTTCGAAGAAGGCCAGTCTCGGACGGGACAAGCGGCAGACGTAAGGTCGGTTTCATTAGTCGACCCAGGGGTTCCCCCGGCTTTTCGAGCATTCCCCTCCTTTAAAGCAGCCACACCAAGGGAAACGTCAGAGCACACCTGCAGGAAATCGCGGAAATCAAATTGGAAAAATCCGAATAATTCTTACCATTCGAAAACTTCGTCGAACGTACCTATCGGCCACCTCGCACGGTGTTGTTGTGGCCTCGACAGGCCGGTAATCAGCCAAGACATGCCTGGGGCTGGCTCATATGGCTGCGCAAGCAAGGCATGTCCCACTGCTATGCCGCCTGCCCTTCCCTCTTCATATTCTTCCTTAGCCTTTGTACCAGGACGCCTTTTGGACATGCCTTAGTGAGCGCCTGCCTGGATCCACTTAGCTGGCCAGAGTCCCACAAGCATCGTCAACCGCCCGTGTTCTCGATTGCTTCTCTGGTCAGAGATGACGACACAACGGCAGCCATCGTCAGTAGTAGAGTCTGCGGGAGACATGTCACTGCTAGCTTCCTTCCCAGGCGTGGCAAGGGAGATTTCGGATTATCAGTACGCACTCTCCGTGTTGCTACTTGAGCAATCCTAGGTACGTCCGCATTTCTTTCTTCTATCCGCACTGCCGCGGCAAGCTTGTGCCTACCCTTCCCAGCTATCACGGAGTCATGGAGGCCCCACGCTGCTGCCTCCAGGACGCTTCCTGATAGCCCGGGTACATGGCGTCTGATGGGAGCTAGGAACCGTCATCGCACCGGAAGGAACGACGGCGTGAGCCATGAAGAGGTGATAGGAGCGGTAACCGATCGAAGCCGTTGGTCGCAAGAAGGAAGCTGGTGCACTTTTCGCTGTGCTGATCGACTGATCATGCGCCATCTTAAAGCCAAGCATCGCCGGATATCCCCTACTCTAGGCCAGATCAAGGCCTTAGAAGTAGAGTAGATGATATCCTGCCTGTCTCTGTGTCTCTTTCCCACGAGGGGCGGGATCTACTAAGCCTCGGACGGGTCGCGCACCGACAATAATGTGCAATGTGCAGCACAGAGCCAGGTTTGATCGACCACATGAAACATCAATAGGCGCGCCAACTGCCTATTGATCCCGAAGCACATGCATCTGCCCAACCTTCTTTCATCCTCTACTTTCGTCTTCGATCGAGCTGTGGCCAGCTTAACGGCCGTTGCCTATTTTTATCCGGCGTTTGAGCCTTGCGCTGGTAGAAGTAAGGCCTTATTCTTCTGCATCTCGGCCCTCCCGCGCCATGTTGGTGCATATTCATCCAGAAATCGTACGTGTCGTGCCGTTGCTTTACGTCCACTGACTCATGGTGTGCCCCTCCGGTACTGAACTGTAAAGGGTGCATTGTTTTCCTCGACATGGGTGTTTATGTGCAGAAATTGCGTCGGATTGCATGCGCCTTGGCGCCTCATC
>QQTW01003148.1_pt1 | contig 12133 bp, 16 predicted proteins | sample 1904831 | NCBI WGS metagenome assembly QQTW01 (sample SAMN09435610, study PRJNA476489) | Subsurface metagenome, whole genome shotgun sequencing project. | reverse complement strand
CTCGACGCAGCTGGGCGAATGATGCAGACCAAGCGGCGCGCAGGTTTTAGTTTTCTTTCGTTTGTTCGGCAGAGGCTCCCCGCGTTGTCAACCAAACGTGAGACAGAAGTTAAGTTACCTTACCTTATTTAACATGGAAGTTTTCGTAATATTACGGTGGTCCGAGTTACGTGATTATATGTACGCGGGAGGTTCCATCAAATTCGCACTTCTTTACCCACCTACCCTCGAACAAATCCAAACACACATACCTTACATAACTTACCCATATTGCCCCCCATGCAGCAAATAGAGTACGGTAAGGTAGCATCGGTAGCATCGGTATGCGGCTTGACACTTTCGTGGTATTCGAACGGCTATTCTGATTCGCAACTACGAGGTACGAGCACCTTACTCTCTCTATCCAAGCACAGCAGAGCACACCACACTACTACACTACCCCAACTTCTTTTCGAAACCCTTGATGGTTGAACTACCTTAGTGGTCGGTCACCAAACGAAAGAAAACTAAAACCTGCGCGCCGCTTGGTCTGCATCATTCGCCCAGCTGCGTCGAGTTCGGATCCCCGTCGCATGCTGCAAATGTGCTGCCAAATGCTGCAAATGAGGACACACTGCCTCCAATCCTGAAATCAATTGCGCCTTCTCCGAAATCCCTTCTTTTCCCCATTCCCATTCTTATCGGCGACGAACGTAATCAGGGCGCAGCGCTGCGGCAGGAAAACCGTGCTGGAGTGGCCTTTCGTGGCATCCAATCCGACCCGCTAGGCATTGCACGGAGTCTTACTCGCGATGCTGGAACTTTTCAGCGCTCTGAACCGATTCACACCACCACCGAACAACTCGACCAGGTTTGATTCGATGGGCTGAGGGGAAAATCCGGGTTCAAATAATCGTGATTTAAATGGATGAAGGCAATACCAGCATCATGAGTGGCTACTACGGTCACCAATATAGTGGAAACGGCGTTGAGCGGAGTCAGGAGCAGCATAACAGAGATGTCCTGATGGATATGATGATTCAAGACGGCATGGACCCCACCATGGTGGGAGGCCAAACCCTGGACGAGATCATCAGTCAAAACAACAAGGAGCTTCAACGGAGGAGAAGCTACCAGACACTTCAATATCCCGGTCGCAGCAACGAGGGTGAGATGCGGCGAACCTCGATGATGGAATTTGGTCCAGGAGGTAATAGTGATCTTGATGGATACCAATTCGCCATGCCACCAGTACCTGATAACCCAGCCATAGAACGTGGCGGGGGGATCGCTGCAAGACGGAGCGAGAGCCACAGAGTTGCAAATAGACAGCAGAGTAGAGGAAGTATCAGCTTGAACACCCAGTTCCACAGCTTAGGCCCGCCTTACAGCGCTCTACCACAGGCGGGATCTTATCAGCCACAGCTCGACCCTTCAGATAATCTTAGCCTGGATGTGACCAGCCAGTATATGCCTGGAGCCTTGCCGATGGGCATGGATTTCACCACCACCGGCATGGAACAAGACCCCAGCGGCAATATGACACCGTTGAACATGTTTACGCAAAGTGACTTCCAACCCACCATGACAACTTCGCCGCTCCATCAAGCGTTCCCATCTTCATTTAGAGGTCCCGCACAGGATCCGGGAGGTGGCAATGCGGTCGGCGGCGAAGAGCAAGACTTGATGGAGAAGATGCCAAACATGCAGATGACAGATCCCATGCAGACCCTACCACCAAATCCAAGACAGCTATCTGGTGACAGCACTGGCAGTCAGAGCCGAATACGGGAACTGAACCCTTCGAGCGAGCCTCCGCCCGAATCGTCTCTTGTTTCGGTGCCGACTGCGAAGATAATGTCGTTCACCACTGGGGAACCAATGCCCAATGCACCCGCGGGCCACGCCGATTTACCAAAGTTTCCAAATGCATACTCCTCGAGTGGATTTGACATGTTGGGTGTACTCATGCGTGTGGCAGCTCGACCTAATCCACAGATAAACATCGGTGCAGTCGATATGTCCTGCGCCTTTGTTGTCTGTGATGTCACCCAACACGATATTCCCATTGTATACTGCTCCGACATCTTCGAGCGGCTGACCGGGTACTGCAAGTATGAGATATTGGGAAGGAACTGTCGGTTCCTCCAAGCTCCTGATGGCAAGGTGCAATCAGGCGTCAAGAGGAAATACGTGGATGACGACACCGTATTCCACTTGAAGAATATGGTGAACAAAAGGGCGGAAGTTCAGACGAGCGTGATTAATTACCGTAAAGGAGGGCAGCCGTTCATGAACCTGCTTACAATGATACCTATCACGTGGAATTCGGATGAGATCAAATATTACGTTGGATTTCAGGTCGATCTTGTTGAAGCACCTAGTTCAGTCACCAACAAGAATCCGGGTAAGCTGAAGTGAGAACTGGCCCCCCCAATAGAGTATGGCTAAGACGATACAGACGGCTCCTATGCTATCAACTACCAACGGGGCCTGTTGCCAAGATACGTTCTCCGGACGCCTGAGTCTAACTCTCAGCATGGTGATCTGGGTCAGACAATCCCTCGTGACGAGGTCTCAACCGTTCTGAGCACAATTGGCACCGCTGAAGAGTCCGAGTTGTCGAAACGCATCCTGGATAAGGTACTTCTCGAGAACACCGATGACGTGGTCCACGTTCTGTCCCTCAAAGGGCTCTTCCTGTATCTCTCGCCGTCCAGTCGCAAGGTACTCGAATACGAGCCTGCAGAGCTGATCGGGTCGGCCTTGTCATCCGTCTGCCATCCCAGCGACATCGTTCCCGTGACTAGAGAACTCAAGGACACTTCGACCGGCGCGTCTGTGAACGTGGTTTTCAGGGTGCGAAGGAAGCACAGCGGCTACACTTGGTTTGAGAGTCATGGGTCCCTGCATACGGAGCAAGGCAAGGGCAGGAAGTGCATCATCCTTGTTGGCCGGGAAAGGCCAGTATATGCTCTTGCGCGGAATGATATCATCGCAGCCGGTGGCATCGGAGAGTCGGAGCTGTGGACAAAGATGTCGACTTCGGGCATGTTCCTCTTCGTCTCGTCCGCGGTCAGAACACTGCTCGACCGCCAACCGGATGAATTGGTTGGGACGAGCGTCCAGTCGCTGATGAGGCCAGAAAGTAAGCTTGAGTTTGGTCGAATCCTTGAGCTCGCCAGGACTGGAAAACGAGCCTCCATCAAGCACGATATGCAGAACAAGCGTGGTCAAGTCTTGTCAGCGCAGACCACCATATACCCTGGAGACGCCGTCGAAGGGTCGAAGCCGACCTTCTTGGTCGCCCAAACCAGGCTGCTGAAATCATCACGCTCGCAGCCTGCGGCCATGAAGCAAGGGGCAGGGGCGTCCCCTCGGACGGATCAAGCTTCTGCCGGCTCGGGCACATCTTCGACCAATCTGTCTCCGGGCTCGACCAGTGCTCCACTGACTGGAAAATCTAACGTGACGCCTCAGTCCTCAACGACGACTGTCTCACCGGAAGCGGTAGTCACAACAGCCGGCGGGAACGGCCTCCCCATCGGAACCCAGGACCTAGCCCTTGCTTCAGAGGAAAACGTCTTTGACGAGCTCAAAACAACCCGAAGCACCAGCTGGCAGTTTGAACTCCGACAGATGGAGAAGCGAAACCGCCTGCTGGCGGAAGAGCTGCAAAGTCTGCTCAGCGCGAAGAAGAAGAGGAAGCGGCAAAAGGGGCGGGGCCAATCGCAGAAGGATTGTGCCAACTGTCACACCCGTGTCACGCCGGAATGGAGACGAGGGCCGAGTGGCAATCGGGATCTCTGCAACAGCTGCGGGTTGCGGTTCGCTAAACAGGTAAGCCACGAGATGCTCTCTTCGAGGAGCAGCCGCCATCGCGAAGTGCGTCGCCATGAACTGGGATGTTTACGTTTGTAGGACTGAGCTATGCCTGTTCGCGTGATGACGTTACTATGTAATGTACCCGATCCTTTTGAACGCTCCTCGCATCATGTCCTGTCTCCGCTGCTGTCTTTGGCCACGTTCGCATACCCGCTTAGGGTCATTCTTCACCAGTACACGATAGCACCTTGTCCTTCTTCCGCATGCATCCTTCGTCTGTCCTCGAATCTGCCGACTGATCCGAACATCCTTCCATGTACTGTTTGTGGCTTTCCATTTATTTCGCTTGCAGCTTGTCCACATACACTTGACATCGAGGTGGTGGTTCCGCCACCTATTCGAAAGGACACCTGTCTGTGTCAGTATCAAATCAGTCCTGACTAAAATTTCGTGCTAGAACGGCCGTGTCTCACCTCGAACGTCGTCACAACAAAGCGACAAGCAAAGCAACTCTCCCGCCCAATCGTCTCCCGCCGGCGGTGACTACGTGGGCAACGGTCTCAATCGAGCGCTAACGTCGTCCATGCCACTTCCCGAGAAGCGCTCACCCCAGGCGGTCAACGCCGACTCTCATCACGCGAAAACAGCACGGATGGAGGCGACGGCGTTCCAGGGCTACGGTGGTGGCATCCCCCCCAAAATCGAGGAGGGTGTTGAACCGGCCGAAGGAGTCAAGATGGCCTTGTAACGTCTCGAGCTTCAACATCTCCATTTTCCACATTTCCTTCCTCTGATTTCCTTACCAAAAAAACACCCCTGGCGCACATCTATTCTTATACCACGATTCTCGTCCGGAGCGAGCGAAAGGGGCCTTTGTCTTGTTGGTAATGGCGCGGGCTTGTCGATAACAACGGTCTTGCTACCAGTATAACTTTGCTTTGCTCGTGCACTCGGGGGGCGTGTAATTCGCTGTTCTTATCTTCTAGGTCATTCCGACTTGTGGAGCGCAGTGTTGTTCAAGGAGTGAATGTACGGGACGGGGTTGGGGTTGAAGGTGTTTGGGTCGCAGCAATGCATTTATGTATGCATTTCCACATGGCACGGTGCGGTGCGGGAGACGCGCGAGGGCGATGTTCCGACTTGCTTTCAATTACTGTGGGGGGGGGCGGGGATGGGGCCCTGTTTACGAGTAGTTTCTTTTCAGTTGACACGGTATTCGATCCTGTTGGTGCCCGAACCGGTGGGATGATTGTTGGCCATGCACTTGTGAGCTTCGAGCCAGAGTGACACGTCACATCGTGTCTGCCGTTGTACAACCTATATTGACGGGACGGACTTGAAGGCAGTAAACATAGCCCGCGGTGCAGCAGAGACGACACCAACGGTTGGTAACCACGGTTCGGGGTTTATGCTGTACTGGAGGATGTGCTCGATTCTCCATCATGCGTGTTACCACATTCAGTAATTGACGCAGTAACAGCACGGCCACGCAGTAGTTATGCTGAAGCACCACAGACATACTATTTCGTACTGTACAGTTCATGTGCTCCCATTCACACATAAACAGATACTACCGTCGTCGCTCATCAATCCTTTCATCTACATATATATATCTCTCATGGGTATCTGAAGGAAGATATAATATGTAAATGACAACCCCCACTCCTGAAAACCAAGTCCCGGTCAAGCTTCCCCTGCATTAGGCTTCGCCTTTTAAACTTCCGGTCCGCATCCAGGGATTACTTCTCGGTAGACACCAACAAATCGAGTCTCTCAGATAACAGGATAACAATGGACTACTTCATGTATCCAAAGTAGCGTCCGTGCCGGAGGTACCAGCTCGACCAACTGACTAGGTAACTGACTTACCCTAAGTACCTTACCAACCTGGAACCTACCTTAAGGTAAGGTAAGGTAAGGTAACTACACTACTTACTACTTCACTCCCCTGCTCGGTTTTCCCCCTCATCCATACCTTATCCCCTTTCCCATGTTTTGACTTCGCTGGTTCATCTGCATCCTGCATTTCCTGCGTCTCTAACTCGCTTTTCATTGATCAGCAACCCATCCGCACGGCTCGGAATATCAAACGGTATCACTGGTCCCAGAGCCTCAGGTTTTGAGCACCTTGTCTTCCGACCTACATTCTTTGGTTCCTTTTCTTTGGAGACACGTCTTTGCCGGTTCTGTTGAAAATACTGCTGTGAGGCCCCTGGTGAGAGATTGACCCATATTTGACGACTTTGTCCCTCGACAGCTGGAAGTGGTGTAGGAGAAAGGTCGCAACAGGGCAATATCATTGTCAGCTGGACGGAAACCGGCGAGGATGGCAACGGCAGAGAGGATATCAATCACCGTGTGCGGAGACGGGGGATGTGGTAAGCTGGACCTCTCCAGGAGCAGTCGTTATCAATGAATGGGGGATTATGACGAGCATCATCCTGACACCGCGCACCCAACAGGTAAGTCTTCGATCACACTACGTCTAGTCCGAAGCGAATGGACGAGTGAGTAAGTCCACTCCAATCCAATCACCGCTACCAAGACCCTCAATTGACCGTCCACAACCTAGATACGACCCAACAATAGGTCCGTACCCCACCAACCCACCCACTAACCCCGCCATCCTCGCACCCACTAACCCCGCCATCTCACCCCAAACAGAGGACTCTTACTCCGTAACCCGCGTCATCGACGGACGAACCTACCACCTCTCCCTAACCGACACGGCCGGCCAAGAAGAGTACCGGGGCCTCTGGGCCTCGTCGAACCTGAAATCCGACGCCTTCCTGCTCGTCTACGACATCACCATCGCCTACTCGCTCGACGCGCTCGAGCACTTCATGCAGATGATCGACATGGAAAGCGAGCAGCGCATCGACGAGGGAGGCGTGCCGCCCGTCAAGATCGTCGCGGGCAACAAGTGCGATCTCAAGGAGGCGCGCGTCGTGAGTAGTCGGCAGGGTCTGGAGTGGGCACGGAGCAGGGGCTGTGGCTTTATGGAGACGAGTGCGAGGGAGATGGTCAATGTCGAGGAGACTTTTGCACGTATGTCGGAACTCCCCCTTACTTGACGGCGCGTCATCATAACTGCGGCTGATATATAAGGCGGAGGGGACAGTGTTGGTCCGGAGAGTCGTTGAGGCCAGACGCGTACAGGCCGAGGGGGGGCATTTATACCCAGCCTTATTCGTCGTCGAAACCGCAGAGGACTACACCTCTGTCGGAGAAACAACAGGAACAGAAAGCTATCGATCAGTACGACGACGCCAATCGACCCGACCCGAGGAACGGGCCAGGCGGATGGAGAGGTGATTTCTGGCGCCGACTGAAGTGTTGGTAGGGGCTTCTTTCCAACGATCAACTGTTCTACACTGTGATTTCCGAGCGTCAGCGTTTCCGTACTTCACAGCGACGTTATCTGAGCGATCTTCTCTCGTGTCTCAAACCTAGATAATCTTCCCGTCAAAAAGCGTGGATCTACAATACATATCTGGCACGGCGACGTGGGGCTTTCGTTGCTTGGCAATTTTTCTACCGTAACTGGCCATACTGCTAAGATTGTGATCGAGCGTTCCCACCAATAGCTCGTCTCCGCATCTCCCCATACACGGGCTTTCACCCACTCCGGCCATTTTCTGCTTCGGATAACCATTTCTCGACGACGGTGGAAGTAGGCGAGAGCGAGGACGATGTGGATGACGAGGGCGACTCCAAATTAGTGTTGGGCGAAGTAGTTTCCGCCGCTGCAGGCTTCCGCTCCCACGTTGAGCGCCGCCACAACTCCACCAGTGGTTTTGGCATATGACCATATGTTGCTGTCCTGGACTTGAATCAGTCAGAAATGACCGTGGCAGAATGCGAGGGGAGAAACATGTCTGACCGTAACTTGTCGTAACTCAATGCCGCTCTGAGTCCGCTACATGTGATTCATGCCTGGAGTCCTCCCCAATAGAACAATCTTTAGTAACTTCATAACCTCTTCGAAAGACTACATGACAAAAAGAAAAGGTCATGAAGGTCCTCCCATATCATTCACACATGTATTCAATATTATATGGAGCACCCCAAAAAAGTAAGTCATGGCATTCATGTACGACCTAGAACTATCAACATTCTTTCGCTCGTGTTCACTATGAGAGTCCAGACATTGAAAACTTAGCATTGAGCAGATCCTTTCATGACAGTGACCGGAAGGACGATGAAGATATCCATTCTAATGCACAATCTTCAATGAAAAATCCACATGCGGCACCCCCTGATGAATCGCACTGGTACTAATAACATCCACATCCGAACAGACATACTCCCTCACATTCTCCTCGGTCAACCCGCCACTGACCTCGATCAAAAGCCCCCTGTTCCCCCTCTTCCCTTCGCCGACGTCGTCACCACTCCACCTACTCTTCAACTCCCTCGCCGCATCCTTCATGTCCTCGGGCGTGAAGTTGTCCAACATCACCACATCGGCTCCCGCCCTAACGGCCTCGTCGGCTTCGGCGAGCGATTGGCACTCGACTTCGATTTTGACGCTGAAGCCGCCGACGGCGCGCGCCGCGTGGACGGCCGAGGTGATGGAGCCTGAGGGCGAGGACCAGATGTGGTTGTCTTTGAGCATGATCATTGTGCTGGGAGTATGTCAGTGTTGGGAGGTCAAGCGGGTTGGCTGAGGAGAATTGCTGGGGACATGGGAAGAGTGGTTGTACCTGAGGTCGTGGCGGTGGGGATCGCAGCCACCGACTAGCATGCCGTATTTCTCGACGAGGCGAAAACCGGGGGTTGTTTTGCGGGTGCCGGCGAGGGTGTTTTTGTAGCCGGCTTGACGCACTAGTCGTAAGAGCCGGTTGGATCTGGGAACATGAGCGTTGATGGTGAGCCTTCTGGTCGATTGTTTGCAGATCTTTGTAGGTGCTTGGATTGTGAACATGGGCGCGGAGACTTAGATGACAGGCGTCGCAGCAAGGAAAAAGTAGTGATGCTTGTTGCTACGCGGTGCATCGTAAGAAGACGACGTAGAACAGGCTTCAAGAAAGAAGAGCAAAATTCAAGTAAGGGATGGAGGCCACGCTGACACGCCTATTACTGCAAAGGAAACATCCCAATTCCGCTGAAGTGCCCAGGCATCCATGGAATATGTGGATTATGAATTGACCATTAAACGCCGAGTCTCAAAACAAATCGGATGCTTCTGAAGTTTTCGAATAGCGCAAAAGGAGGGTTGGAAGCCGGAAATTTCAGCAACAAACATTGCACGCTTATCATCCACAGACCAGCATAGTAACAAGCATCATTAGGGCAACAATGACGAAGCGACAGCTCACAAGCGCCCAGCCTAGGCTAATGCCAAATCAAACACACCCTCGAATCTGAAACATGAAGAACCTCCTCTTGACCAAACCAGTAAAGCAAGCTCTCTGAAAAACTCACAGCACACACCAGAGTCAACTCGAAACAGAACCGAAAATTTACCAACGCGCCTTAATCCACCTCCCAAACCCAAACCCAAAATCACAATTCCCAGCAGAAAAATATGAAAGCGGAAACATACCTGGTAGCAATGCCCGAACACCTAGCCAACAGATTCAACGCCACCCTCTCGCCCAACAAAATCTTCCTCATCGGGCCCCTAACAGTAGCCACATGCTTGACGGGTTCGAACATCTCGCCTTCAGCCACATGCCACTCGACTCTCCAACCCGCGCAAAAGTCAGCAAGATTTCTTCTTCTTCTTCTCCAATACTCTCTCCCCGCCAAGATTCCCCTTTTCCCCCCTCCGTCCCTTCCTCCTCTTCTCCCATAAAATTCCTCGCCGCCCAAATCTTCAAAGATTCAAAAAGAAAAAGAAAAAGAAAACATAGGAGAAGAGATACACACCGACATCCCAACTGGGCAAAGACCTCGTCGAAAAACGGCACGCCGGCCACGATGCCGCGGCTTTTGCCTAGCAATCTGGCCTCGCCGTCGCGTTCGCCGACGACGTAGCCGCCGTAGTCGAATGACGGACAGTCTTCATCGAGCCAGGCGGTTATTTGGGATTTGTATGTTGGGGGCAGGAGGAATGATAGGGGGTGGGGAGCGGTGGACATTGTTTGGGGCTTTGTGCCGGGGGGGGAGCAAAGGGGTGGGGCCGAGGAGGGTTAGGATCGTGACAAAGTAAGGTCAAAGAACGAGGATGATTTTGACTCGTTTACCCTGAGGAAAAGGTAACGTTACGGTAGGTGAACGAAATGGGTGACTAATCAACAGCTGCCTCAGCCAGCGTACCTTACCTTACCTAATCTGAGGCATGGAACGTTTGCTTGGGCCGGATAGGCCAAGGTTAATAATACAATATGTGAAAGCTCTAGCATCCAAATTAGTATACTTGCATAGAATCATAACTGCCAAGGAGCAAGATGCAAAACACGCTTTTCAGATGGCGGATCATCCATCCTTGTGCCGCTCAAGTGAAGGGAGATCCCCCACACGTCGATCCGCTAATTGCGGCCATATATTCAAAGCATCCGCTAGATGACTTCACTCCTTCCAAGCCCTGTAAGCATTCCTGGCCCCCCAGACCTCCCCTTTCCTCAACAGACACATCCCCCTCCACTCCTCCCTGCCCGCGCAATTGACATATCGACTCGGTTCGACACAAAGACCCGTCCTAGGTCCCCGCGCCGGTACTTTCCGTCCGTCCGGCGTCGTCAGTTCAGGCACGTCGATGTACTTGCCCGTGTAGAATTGAAAGGCCGGTTCGGTGCTTTGCACCTCGAGATGCAGTTTGGTGGTGGGATGGTAGAGTTTGGCGAGAGTGTTCAGGGGTAAGGATCGAGTGTCGAGGGGGATGGAGGTGAAATCTTCGTTCATGATGAAGCAATCGTCGAAGTCGGGCTCGGTTGCACCGAGAGTGAACGGGGTGTTGGCACTAAGGCCGCTGTAAGGTTTAATGCTGCCAAGGGGTATGCCAGTAGAGTTGAGCGGAAGATAGGCGTTTGTACCGAGGCTGACGACAGTGCCTTCGATCGTGGGGGTGTTGCCAAGGTTGAAGTAACTGTTTTTTTTTTCACTTCTCAGCCCCCTGACTGTTGTGTTTGGAAAAGGTATAGAAAACAAAGATGGAGATCAGGTGGACCGGTGGAAATCGTGCAGAGAAGGCGTCGAGTTAGCTGCTCGCTTGGCTTCTGTCGCCTGTGATCGACAATGCATTTCGACGGTCTTCAGGCGGCGTGTGGTCGTGTGTACAGTTTACCAGGCCATCTGTCGGCAGGTCTTTCCACCACGGGTTTAAGTCACAACAGCGTTTCGTGACCATGGTGCCATGTCCTGGTGCTGATCCGCTCTCTTGAGCTTACCCGTGCCGGGGAAGAGGGGATCAGACACACATTGTGATCCTGTCGAGGCGCAGCCTATCATGGGAGCTGCAGAAAGCTGCTGTGAACCCCCAACTGACAGCCTGACCATGCATCGACGGAGGGGGTGGCGTCGAAGGGAATATTGAGTCATGCGTACCTATGATTGGTAACTCCAACCACTGTCTCATCCACCTCATCCCCAATCAGTTCCACCTCGTACTCAGCCGTCAGTACCGTTTGCTGACCCTCTTTAGCCGCTGCGTACCACACCCTGCATTCCACGGTCCCCGGATAACCTTCCTCGCCGTCCTTGCTCGTGTATCTAAACTTCAATGCCTTCCTCCCATTGCGATCGACCGTTTTGGGCCCCGCAAACATACGTTTTCCCCAGCCCCTCTTACCTCCATGTAAGCTATTAGGCCCGTTGTTAATGGGTAGGTGGTATTCTTTCCCACCATTAAGGTTCGAGAGCAGCCCATCCTTGATCCGGTTCGTGGTCCGACCAATCGTCTCACCGAAGTAAGGGGTGTTCTCGGTGACGTAGAGTTCGGCGGTCGGGAAGCCTTGAACTATGTTCGTACCGGCAACGCGAAACTCTTGGATAAGGGCGCCTTGAGGCAAGAACGTAAAGGCTGATTCCGCGGCAGTTGAGTCGACGGGCGGTGAGGTCGGATCGGTGGGGGGAGCCATGGCGGCAGAAGCAGAACAGGTAGACACGATTCTCCTCGAGATAGGAGGAACCGGATCGGCAATTCTAAGGAGGATATCGGAGGAGAGACTATGTAGTGGTTCTTGATATTTTTATGACCCTTGAGCGAAGCAATCAATTAGCAGGGGGCCACGGTTTGCGCTTGCGATAATGAGTTGCAGTTTGGGAGCAGGCAGGTCAAGCTGCGGACGCCGGGAGGAGATAATATAGCTGCATTATGGAGCCTACAATGTTCAGATGGATTACTGTTGTTGTGAGCGAAGGGAGAAATCGAAGCCGTGTGGGG
>QQTW01003147.1_pt1 | contig 12133 bp, 10 predicted proteins | sample 1904831 | NCBI WGS metagenome assembly QQTW01 (sample SAMN09435610, study PRJNA476489) | Subsurface metagenome, whole genome shotgun sequencing project. | reverse complement strand
ACCCATCCCAGATGGGCCAGACTCAGTCAGCTCTCAGTATGGACTGGGATGGCTGGAGCGGTTTCCAAGGCGAGGGCACCTATGTCATACTTAATAGAAAATCTCTATTGAGCCTGCAAATGGATCGCCATGGTGAAATCTCAACAGGGTACGTGCCAGTACCCTTGACTCTCTAAGCCATATCTAATCATTCCGGCAGTCCCCACGTTCCAAATGACCTGGCGCAGTTATGGCATATTCGAAGATGGGCCGGACGGAACATCTATGTTCTCGAAAACTTCGAGCACGAGGATTTGATGGTAGTGACAGGTAAGTAATATATCTGTTTTCTAATCTCTTGTTGTCCTCTGCTTTCTTTTTACGGGCGATCAGTAACGAAGTCACAAAGGTGTCTCGCAGCAGGTCGTGGGAGAACGGCCCATTAACCAATGTGTTGAGGCTGATGAGGATTTTCATGCATACGAGGATGAAGAAGCATATTGGGCCATCGACCTGTACAAACACGCTCTAGAGCCCGGAAAGATGGTTACGTACGTGTCCTTCCTAACCTTCAAGATCACACAATCTAAATTAGTCCCCGTGGACTCGGTGGCGTAGCTTTCGAAGTCTGAAGCATCCTAGATACGTGCTCACTGAAAACACGTCCGGAGCCGCGGTTCTTCTAGTGAACGAGTCGAGGTTCGCAGGGGATGCTAGGCAGCAATGGCTCTTGCAGAAACAGCCTGAATGATTGAGATGTATGTTGCAGTCAGACAGCAGAGCTTGACTCCTCTTACATTCAGGAAAAGAGTTGGTCAAGTGTAGAAGAATATGGATAATTTTGGAAGTTCCGACCAAGCGTGAAAAAATCAAGACGAAACCAGTGTTAGGCTTAGAATGCTGTGATGTCCTCATCTAGTAAACACTCTACTTCCACTGTGCCTACCCGGTAGTCAGGAGTTGGCGGCCGAGAAAGTCAGCTTCTGCAGAGATGAAGAACACATAAATCCATTGTAGATAATTTCACATTTTCCTTGGCTGTACTCCACAGCAAGTCCATACCACCAGCGATTGAAAAGAGAAGTAGGACTACCCTGGTTTGGAAATTTGTATTGATTGTTAATATCATTCACTCACCGACGCCATCACCTACGATTCACTTGCTCAAGTGTGGACCTCGTGTTTCTGACCTTGAACTTTCGAAGAGTTCTTTTTTCTTGCTTTCTTCCTTTCACCTTCGTCCGTCTACTTACTATCGTCTGCTTTACGAGTCGGCCTGAGCATGGACCTTTCGAGGTGGTCCGGCTTTGTGGGGGAAGGCAGATATGTTATCGTCAATGCGGCAACGCAGGAATGCCTAACGTACAACATACCGCTGGTGGCGCCAACACAAGGCGATTCAGGCGGGTTAGGTGGCCAAGCAATCACAGCGTACGCTGCCCGTCAAATTTCTACGGCATACACTAAGAAAAGTTAGAGGTCATCGTTTGCATGATATGACTCAATTGTGGGACATTCGAAAAATGTCCTGGGGAGACGCCTACCTCATCGTCAACGCTCACTGTAGATGGCCGTTGTTCGCAGATTGTGAAAAGCGACATTACAATGCCTTTGAGTCAATGAGCTGACGGATGTGTTCAGATGATTATGTTGGTATCCTTAGTATGCAGTTGGACGTTGATACACCTATTGGTGAATTCACTGAGGACCATGGTCGTGCCCCCATTGATGTGTTGTGGGGGGTCGACACAACCAGATGTGTGCTAGAACCAGGCAAGAAGGTTGTGTGAGTATTGTCTACTGACTCCAGACCTTAACAACGGAGAGTCATAATACTAACAAGGCTGAACAGCTTCCGCAATGTTTCGTATCCCGGTCATGTCCTACGTCAGGTACCCAATTATGGCTTACTTCACCTTCGACAGGAAGGAGAACATGACCTTGCGGTGACGGAGCAGCACGAAAATTGGTTCCTGCAAAAAAAGCCCGAGTCATGATAGGGAATCCACGATCTAGAGCAAAGAAAGGCTGAGCGCTTGCTGTTTTCCGCTCAAAAGAACAACACTGGCGACGACAAAGCACAGGAACATATCGATCAACATAGACAGTTAGAAAAGACGAAGATCAGAAGATCAACTCAATATCCCTTACCCAACACCTGACTTGACCACTGTGCTCCCACCCCTTCCCGTCCACAGCTCCCATAAGCATTAGATTACCAGAGATTCATATCTCTCCCGCACTTTCTGTCCAATTGCTTTAAAACAAGATTGATCGATCTCCAGTTCTGCGAGGGCTCAAGACAAGTACAGAGGCCTAAGCGGTCACAGGCGTGTAAACGAGATCAAAGACACAAAGCTTGATCAGCCCGATACTGTTAACGGACGTGACGATTAATGCTTCGCTGGATAATGATCACCGAGCAAGAAGCCGTGGAAAAACAGATGAAGAATACGAGGACAAGATGAGGTAACATGCAAAGGGTTTAAGCCCCATAATACCCCTGACCGAGGCCCCTAGCCCCTTATCTGGAGATACCTTTTCAATATCTTTATTTTTCTATACATGGGGTAGGAATGTCATAGTACTACGCTCCCTTCCCCCCTCCTCTACGCGTCCTTTCTTCAAACCTTCTATGTCCCCTCCACACGCCGCGTTTCATCCATCCCTTCTTCCATCCTCACTCTTCCCCGTTCCCACTCCCCCTTTCCCCATATTCTTCAACTTTTCAAACCCACTAACCCCTTCACTCCGCCAAACCCTCCACCCGCCAACATCGCACACCCCACCGCCTCCACAGACACCAGTTCCCCACCCAATACCCTCTCTTCTTCCATCCCAAAACCCGCTTCGATCGGTTTCTGAGCTTCGGCGTCTGCGAATGCTTGACAGAGTATGTAGTTGGAGGGTGCTTGCCCGCCGCCAGATACACTGAGCGCAACAATACTAAAGACCGGCTTCTTGTTGTCCGCACTAAAAGGCATCACACTATCAACCGGCACCCTCATCTGCGTCGAACTATCATCCGAAGGATCGGTCGAGAGCGCGAAACGGAGGGAAATCGTCGCTGGGCCTTCTTCCTTCCCAGCATCCGGCGTCGCAGTCGCCGTCTCCGCTCCCGCCGTCTTCGTCGTCGTCGGCACAAAATCCGGCACCTCAACTTTCGCGGCCGGAGCCACCCCTTCCATCTGCGTCTTCATGCCCGTTTCGTCCGAGCAGAATACAGCGCCGATAGCGACCGGTTCAGCACCTAGCTCAGCACCGGGGAAATCCGTCCCAAACGGTTCAGCGAGAGCCTGCTTTCCTGCTGCATCGGTGAAACATTGACATTTGACTTCGGAGGTGGAGAAGGGTATGCCTGAGGCGGAGTTGACGTGGATGGAGACTGCTTTTTGGAGTTTCGAAGCGGGGAAGAGGGTGTTGAAGGGGATGGAGGCTGAGGCGGCGGTTTCGTCGTTGGAGGTTTGGAGGGCGAGGGAGATGGTGCCTTGGGCTGTGGTGGGGGTGAGAAGGTGGAGGAGGGCTATGACGAGGTATAGAAAGGAAGTGTGGGAGGGGGTTTTCATGGTTGGATGAGTGCTGGAGAGGTGGAGAGAGGAGATGGTCGTGGAGGAGAGGAAAGGGAAGATAGAATTGGTGGAGGTATGGGAAATCGCACCAGGCGTTCTCTGGGTGTATGAGCCAGGTATGAAAGAGCACGATACAGGACGTCAAGTCAGACAGAGAGATGGCAAAAGGAAGCTCAACGATGAGAAAAGGAAATTACAGAAAGAGGGAAATTCTTACGCATAATGCATGAACTTACTACAAAATGGAAGATCTTTGCCTTAAGTACGTATCGAAAGGCTTACGTCTACCTCTCAATCGTAACAATAGCACTGAAGTGGCAGTGCCGAGTTCAATCGTACATCGATGGCCAATCCACCTTGTGCCCGAAGATCACAAGACTCTTGAGAGCACATCGGTACCTTGTGAGCGGATCCGGTCTGCCTATGATTGTATGTCCAGGAGACGGAGTGAGGGCGCATAAATCAGGGGGTGTTTGAGAAACCTTTTGGTTTCAGGGGGAGGAGGGCTAGGGGCTTATGCCCTACAACAAGTAACCTCACTTGGTTATCCAGTACGCATAACTCTTCCTCCAAATCCGTAATGATATGTTTCTGGTTAGATCAAGTCCTAATACACCGGCGAAATCAAGGAAGAAACCCATCGCTACCATGAAAGCTCGTCTATTATACACAGCGTGCACTTGTTAGCCCAATCATTAATCCCTGATCTCGCCTTGCTTTGCCTTGCCAACAACAGTACCTTCCACTGGCGGCATGAGAAATGCCGTCAATGAATGTGAATGAAAAGATTCTAACCTTCCCGTGATCATGTGTATGCTTGTCATACCAGCAATCTCCCTCGTCCCGCTGCCCTCGCCTGTACCCCTTCCCCTTTCCCCTTCACACCCTCCTTTCCACCAGCCAAGACATATCACGTCGCTACCCGTTTCCCCCCTTCATTGTGCAGCCTACTTCTTCGTACTCCGAGTCCTGCTGCCTACGGTCCCCTTGACTGCCGGCGCCGGTGGCTTCTTATCCTTCTTGGCGGCTGTGCTCTTCTTCACGCTTCCACTTCCCTTGGGTCTTCCCCGTCCCTTGGGTGTGTCAGCTCCATTCGAAGCTTCTTTCGGTGCATCATCTTTCTTCGTCTTGGCGGCAGAGGCAGCAGCAGGTTTGCGGCCGGGCTTTTTCTTCTCTGCAGCTGGAGCCTCCTTGGGAGCAGCTTTTGGCTTGGGGGCGGGCTTCGGAGCGGGCTTGGGCTTAGGGGCCGCTTTGGGGACTGGCTTAGGTGATGGCTTGGCATTGCCGCTTCCTTTGGGTCGACCACGAGCTTTTTTGGCTGGAGGTTCATCTCCTGCCGCGGGCTCCTCGCCATCTGCTGCTTCTTCCTCAGCGGGTGCTTCGGAAGCTTTACGTTTCTTGGACGCGGCAGCTGGAGTGGCTTTGGGTGTGGGGGCCTTCTTGGGTGCCGGACTCTTGGCCTTGGGCGCGGGGCTCTTGCTCTTCTCCTTTCCTTGAGCGCCGTTGGTTTCAGGAACAGCGAGATTATCGTTGTTGGCCTTGTTCTCCTGGGGCTTTTCTTCTGTAGCAGGAGCAGTCATATCATCGCCCTTGTTTGCATCTCCATCTGCTGCACTAGCGTCGTCATCCTTCTTTTCCTCAACATCAAGCTCGCTCTGGCGCTTCACGACGTCGTTGCCGGGTCGTTTGACATGCACAGCGGGGTTGTCGGGCTCGGCGTTGCGTTTGATTGTGTTACCGCGTTTAGACTGGATGGCGATCTCACCCTCGTCTTTCTTTTCGGCAACTTCACCGCCGGGCCTACCGCCTCCATAGGCCCAGGATACTGGGTTAAGGTCAGTTCTCTGGATTGACGAGGCGTGCTTGCGAACATGGACGAGAATGGACATGGTGTGCAGTGCTGGTTAAACGATTTGCAAAGCTTGAAAGATGTGAAAGGGGATTTTAGAGAGATATTGAGGGACATATTGGGCGTAATATAGTGATGAATTGGGTGCACTTACCTTGATCACCCACTTGGGGTACTTCGGAATCAGCCATAATAAATGTTTGAGAAGGCAGGCTCTAAGTTATGGACGCGTTGAAGCTCTGATAATTAACGGGAACAGTAGGCGATCATGCGCAGATGGAAGACGGTTCGAAAGAAAAATGGTTGATGATGAAGGAAATAAATGAAAAGAAGGGAATCAGAAATGAAGTGAAGTCGCGCAGGCTGGAAAACACGGGCGTTGGCGCGCTGATGAAATCATTGGTCCGTTCGGTGATCGGGCGCTAAGGCCAATGGAGATAGCGCTAAACATACCTCTCGAGCCTGGTCTTAGTCGTCGTCGCCTTAAGAGTCTAAAGGCGGTCCGGCTGGTCGTGCAAGGTGAAGCTGTATCTGATGTCTATATGCACGTTCTTTAGCTCAAGTGAACACAAAGCTCAGGGGCGAGATTAGAAGTAGAACATTCCAACAACACCTTGTACGATAAACCCAAAAGCGGCCAAGGGCAATTGAGACTTTTCCTTTTAGTAAAGTACATGGCATTGGACTCATCCTTTACTTTGAGACCAATTCGTACCTTCCTTCTTCCACGGTAGAGGAGAAAATACGACAAAACCATACGCACAAGCATGCTAGAATCTTACAATTGTCCATATGCTATCCGGACCTATTCCATTCTTTCGCCACATCGAAGTTCAATGTCCATAATTACTTCCCCAGCCGCCACGGTTGTTGCTGTAGTAGCTGCTCCCGAATCCACCTCCATACGGTCCTCCGTAACCACCGCTCTGGTGACCCTGACCCACTGATTGATGATGTCCCCCGGGACCAGCGCCGTATTGCGTGCCTTGCTGCCCGTGCATTTGATGGTTCAAATGGCTGGGATACCCTCCATAACCTTGTTGACCCGCGCTCTGCGACGGCGGAAGTCCACTCTGCCCCTGCATATTGTTGACTGCTGATCCAGGTCGCATCCCTGGAGCCGGGCTTGGTCCTCCAGCCATCTTAGCAGAATCGACATATCCACGGAGTGAATCGTCGTTGCTACCTGGTTGACCTGCTTGCTGATGCCCAGGACCGTGATTCGGTCCCGAGAAGGCGCTTCCGGAACGGCCAAACGCTTCTGATATGCCGCCGTAGCCGGCCGAAGCACCTCCAGGATACTGCTGCTGATGCTCTGAAGGCTGTGTTGACCCAGTACGGTTGTAACTCGACATGTGCGCGCTTGTTGCACCGTCTCGTGTTGGGGCTGACGCTTGTTGACCGAACGCACCGTGTGCCGCGGGTGACGAAGCGTGTTGGTCATACGACGCTTGCGGGGATATGCCATAACCAGGCGGCTGGCTGTACATTCCCCCTTGCTTGCCAGCACCCCCTGCGAAGGGTGCTCCGTAGCCGCCTTGGCTGCCTCCGTATCCGAACTGGCCATTCTGGGTAAGAAATTGGTCATCGAACCGACGGGCGCCGTCGTACATAGGCCGATCGCGCCCGAATGCATGGTGACTTACTTGGTTCAGATATGCCTGATAGTACGGGCTTGGATAATATGGATGGCCGTAAGGATATCCCGCATGCTGTCCCCCACTCTGCCCTTGTGGCTGTTGCTGCTGTTGGAGCAGATGCGGAGGTTGATTCGGCTGCCCTTGGCCCGGCAAGGATGGGTTTGGCGTGGAACTACCACTGCCTTGGGGATCGATAACTTGGCCATACCGGCTCGGCGGTTGCTGTGGAGGTTGGCTGGTTGCGTGCTGAGCAGTCGGTTCGGCAGCAGATGTTCCGAACGCGCTGGGTGTTCGGTGCTGTGCATGTCCTGCATCCTGTGATTGCTGCCCATAGTTGGCGTAGTAATTTTGGTAGGCATTTCGTTGACTATCCGAGGTGTAATATGAAGACATGTCATGAGGAGCAGAGGAGAGTCCACCGGTTTGGGATGGCGCATGTTGCTGGGAAGGTGGTGGACCCTGCGAAGTGGACGAGTAGCCGTCAAACGGGTGCTGCGGCTGTTGGATCTGTGAGCCAAAAGGCTCGTACGGTTTCTGAGTCGGCGCTGACTGTTCTCGCGGTGTAGGCTGATGTCCAAAGCCCCCACTGAATTGGTTGTACGGATAGCTAGGTTGACTGGGCTGTTGCGAAGCATTTCGATCACTTTCCAATGACTGCATTGGATGTTGCGAAGCTTGCTGATTCGGAAGAGGTAGTCCAGGGGCTTGTCGCGGAGCAGTCAATGACTCGCTCACTAAGGATTGAGTGCCGTGGCCGGGAGGGGGTAATGTAGCTTTGGGGGCGATCGGCGAATGTTGAGGTGGTTGACCTCGTGTCTCCGGCTCCTCTCGGTCATCGTCAACATCCAAGTCTTCGCTGCTGCCGTTCAGCCCCATGCTACCAAATTGCACTGCCGCGCGGTCGACTGCATGCTTGCCAGGCATGACAACAGCCTCCCGTTGCTCGAGAACCCTCCGCTGGAAGCTTGCCGATCGACCTGGCATTCCCGTCGCTTTGTAGGCGCTCGTAGCATAACCGCCTAGGGGAGGTCTCGATGTGCCTGACTGCGCCGTGGGTTGCATAGGAGTTCCAGTACCCATTCGATGATCTATTGTGCTGGCAACAGTACTGGCTGCTGTTCCTGAATTGGGAGGTCCGGATGTATCCAAGACTTGCTCCAAATTTGTCTCGGTCAATTCATCCTTTGGTGGGGTAAGCTCCGCGGCTTGCTCCAACGACACCATACTAGGTGATGGAGGAGTGTTGGGAACATTGGGGTTCATGTTCTCGACTGGAGGTGGAGGTGGAAGTCCAGGCATATCTAGTTCTTCGGCATTGGAAGTGGGTACCGACGGCTGTTCTGAGGCAGCCTCTTCAGAATGTGCCTCCTTGGACGACTTCTTAGAGATCTCGGGCGGCGCAGGTCTGTTGAACATACTTGCCCACGTCCGAGTTCCGTCGGGCTTCAGACTGGGTTTTGCGGGCTCTGAAGCAGTTGTTGGTGCGACTTCGGAGGCATTGATATTTTCCCAGGATGAATCTAATGCCGCGTTATCCGTCTCTGTGGACTGACCGGGAACACCTACGATTCCATCAGGTGTAGTGTCCTTGTCCCAATCACCGATAGGTGCTGTATCTGTCGACCCTTTATCGAAGGTAGTGTTCCGAAATTCTGCTGCAGCCGATGCACCTCGTCCACCGCGAGTGGTGCCTCGTGCGCGCTCCGAGCCTCGACCGCGTCCGCGAAAGCCGTCAACACTAGCTCTTCCACGTCCTCCACGACTGGATGTATGGGATGCATCAACTGCAGTAGCGGCAGGATCCCTAGACTTGGTCTGTGATCGATCCTTGGTCTTTTTCTTCACTTCACCCCACTGCGAGATGTTTCCTATCGGAAGAGAGTAAGAATCAACGGTAGAAGAGAATGATTGGAGGTAATTACTCGTACCTTCAGATATACGGTCAATGGTCGCCTCGAGATTGCCGTCCATCTCTTGGAGAGCAAAGACAATGTCCTCATCCGTATAATTGGGGAACATTTCCTTGATAGTTGATAACTTTGAGGAGTACATTCGCTTTAGCTCTCCAAGCTCTCCCTCCTCTTCCAAGCTCGAGGCCGCAATGGAATCGGCCATGTCACCATTTGTTTGCCGATTTGAGAGGCGACCGCCACGAGAACTATGGCCACCCCGTGAGCCGCGGCCGGAGCCCCGTCCACGGGCTGCCGATGGTCGCGACCGTACTTCGGACATGTGTAGTTATTGCGTGGAGGTAAAGTGGACGAGGAGAGAAGGGAAGCTCGAGGATGAAAGTGTCTGCCAAGGCTTTCTGGATGTAATTTAGCTGAGAGTCTTCAGAAGCTAGTGAAGCAGGTGGAGAGAGTGAATGACCGGTGAGCAAGTGGAGGGATATGTGAGAGCCTTGAAGGCTTATGTAGAAGAAAGAGAATCAAGTGTCGAATGCATAAGGAGTTGTTGCCAATACGAGTAGTAGTAAAGCCATGTCAGAAAGTTGAAACGCGCGGTGCACAAGCCGGCGCTAACAGCCCTATCAAATGCGGCTCACTCACTTCCCCACACCCGTCGTCATCACTCTAACCATGCTTGTATTACCTATGGTACCACCCGTACTCCTTTCTCATGACCTACAGCTCTATTGCGTCTCTTTCACACATAGGTCCACGAAGTAAACCTGATGCTTTCCTCGTCTTGTCGAGTCTGACAGGCGGTGCAAGTCGTTCCACCTACACGACAACATGCGGAAATCTTTGACGCTCTCCTGGAGGTTCCTCACATCAAAGCTGCATAAGCCTCTCCCTCTTAATCGACGTGAAGCCCAGCAATTGTTAAATCGTCTCAACGAATCCTTCAGCCGCAACCTCGACAGTCAATATCCCCAGGGCCTAGGACATTCCGAGCATTCACCTGACCATCACATTCAATCTCTGCTCAAGAATCCCCTGTTTGGCAATAAAAGACCTCAGCATAACTCGCCGTCAGCACTTGGCATCGGCTCTAATGAGCATGGCCCCCTTGTTCGAGATTTGGTCTTTGCCGTGGAGCAACCTGTGAGATTCCTTAAGCAGCAGATCGCGGATGGGAAGGCTAATCTTGACACTGCCAATCTTACTCTCGATAACCAAATGAAGAAGATACTGGCTTCTTCAACACTGAACCCGAAAGAAAACCTGAGGATCTCCGAGATGGGCTCTCTGATCGTGAATTGGCTGTGGTCGTCTGGTCAATACGAGCGCATGGAATTCATCAAGGACCGCACCTTCACAACCCGCCTCATGCCTTTCCTTGTCGCTGAAGGGCAATATAAGCCCGTCTGGGAATGGCTACAGCGTTCGTGCAGCACTGTTTGTCAGCCATCCGTCAAAGAAGCCCGGCTGTCGTTTCAGAAGGACATTGGAATGATGCTGAAAGCTCTTCTCCAGTCGGAATCTACCTACGGATCAGGGTTGGAATCTGCAATGCAACTGTTCATGACATCCTACAAGTCACTAACGCTTTCGTCACATGTCTCAATTGCCATTACACAGAGGATTCACACTTTCGCGGGCGCCTACCTCATGTGGGCCTACGCATCTCATGGCGCGTCTGCGGCTGTGAACGATCGTACCATAAAGGACTTTGAGCAATCCGTCGGTCAATGGGCTCCACGTAATATGGTTGCTCCATACCGGGCCTTGATTGACCTGTGCCATCCTTGGACACCCAGAGCTTCGCGAGCCCTCCAATGGACATCCATGATCGAATCATCAAATGGCCAGTTCGCAAAGGGGAATCGCCAGACGAATGTTCATATCGGTTTGAAAACCGTGGAGGTTCTGCTAGCGCAAGGTTCCACCAAAGACGCAGCTCATGTGATGAAAGTCATCCAAACCACGTTCGCATCGGAGATTGGCCTAGACCAACGATCGCCCGATTCACCGGAAGGCCAAGAAGAATCTACATTACGATCTTTGGACATGTTACTTGCGACATGAAACAATATCGTGTCCTCTTGCTCAACCAAATCTCAATGACAGGCATATCCTCTTCGCTAGAAGAGGAGGTGATAACTCAGGAGGTTGAAGACATGGGCCTCTCGAGAAAGACCGCATCGATCTACGACCGATGGCTTTACCATAATCAACGTGTCAAAAACGCGTCGATTGAGATAGGGGCCAAACAAAATTTACGAGCTAATCTCGCCCCCAACGCTCATTGTCAATATTGAGCTATCGCATGCCCAAGAACATGCAGAACTTGTCTTAATGGCTGTACTGGATTATGCAAGCCCGAAGAACAGCAGACCGGGTTCGTCGCCAGATGGCACAAGCTGAAGACCCAAGAGAATTGGGGCTGGCACGCACCTAATCATCTGCTCTGAAGGCTAACGTAGGGCTGTAAGGACCGATGTTTGCCAATCTATGGCGAATGCGATTGGCATAATCCTTTGTGCCGTGGATTCTCCGTTAGTGAAGGATCTCTGGAAGGCTCCATAGTGTAAGTTGCGGTAGTCAGCGCAAGGAGCCGTCTTGTGATGCGGCCGAGGGCTGAGACAGTAGAATTATTACGGCAGAATCCTTCTGAAACCCCAGTATTAGATGGTGTCCGGGGATGCTTTGCGGCTGAGTCTAGGCTCAACACGCGAGACCAGTACTGGCGATAAGATGCCGCTTATGCAGATGCTTAGCTGGTAAACTCGGTACCCAAAGTAAGCAAATCAGCCCGGCATCGAAGCGGCAGTGCTGTCAATTCGAGACCCCAAACACCGCCTAAGGTATTGATTCGTACGGTTGCTATATTTGGTGCTGCAGGATATCCTCAGCCTTACAGTCAATGTGTCCAACGATACGATATTGAGCCCATCATATTTGATCTTTCTATGTACAAGCGATTATCCGAGCTCGAACGCTTATTGATCAATTTGACGTTCCTTATGTCTTTGGCGAATAGTGAAACCGCCCACCAAAGTGTAGAACGTCGCAGCAAGTCCGAATCGGGCTTGCCGTAAGGATAAGAACGCTGGGTTTTCTTGAAGCAGAACTTTGATGTTCATGCCAAAAATCAATAGACGATCGGAGGACCTCATCACCGTCTCTACTGGTGAAGCAGTTTTTATTAGG
>QQTW01003146.1_pt1 | contig 12136 bp, 9 predicted proteins | sample 1904831 | NCBI WGS metagenome assembly QQTW01 (sample SAMN09435610, study PRJNA476489) | Subsurface metagenome, whole genome shotgun sequencing project. | reverse complement strand
TCGACGCTCATGAAACCGAACAGCCCGTGTCTACTGCGCAAGATGAAGAGCTCTCGACACCCAGCCGGCCTCTTTGGTACGGTCTGCCCTCAGCTTTCTTCTCCTTGGATACCGACGACCGAGGATTTAGCGAAATGAGGCCCTCAGGCAGGTCCTTGGATTCAATAATCTGTACATGAAGCTATTTTGTGTTTCCTTCTTGGGTCACAGCTGGATCATGTAGCGTGCATGATCCACTGCTCCGGTCCTTACGGACTTTCATGGGTAGATTTTGTCGTGTGCTTGGAGAAGGGTATCGGCTGCCTATAAAGAGTCCATCCCGACCCTTCTCCAGATGTACTTCAGAGAAACCGAGCGGTCTGCTAGTTCTTCGCTCCAGCCGACTTTTCGAGATAGCTGGAGACTACCTCTACACTCTTTTAGTTCGTTTGACAATTCTTTGACTCAACTCACCTCTGAGTCGTTCAATTCTGTACTATCGTTCGAGAGCAGGCGCCGCCTGTCTATATCAACCGTAAGACAGACATCCCTGACGTTGATTCCCTCTCGGCGAAGTATTGTCCATATTCTTCAGCGAAGTCAGAGGCCCGTTCGGTAGCAAACTATGTGGCAAGCTCTTGCCGCTCTCTTGGTGGCAACTGTGCCATTTGCCGCCTCACAGATCGACCGCACGGGATGGACCGTTACGGTTGACAGTTTTCAGACTGGTACCAATAATGAAGCCGCCAAGGCGATTGATGGAAACACAGGTACGATCTGGCACACACAGTGGATGCCTACCACTGTGGCATTACCTCATACAATTACTCTCGATATGAAAAAGTCATACAATGTCAACGGCTTGACCTATCTACCGAGGCAGGACGGCAACAGCAATGGGAACATCGGCCAACATCTTATCCAGATCAGTTTGGACGGGACAACATGGACCACAACTGCGAGCGGATCCTACCTCGATGACAGCTCCCTCAAACGTACACCGTTCACCCCCGTCCCAGCTCGATATGTACGGATGATTGCACAGACGGAAGCTGGCGGTCGAGGTCCTTGGACAAGCGCGGCAGAGATCAATGTACTAGCCGCAGCTTCCTATACGAAGCCGCCTACTAACCTAGGGATATGGGGTGCCACCATAGACTTCCCTATCGTGCCTGCGGCTGCGGCGCTTTTAACTAATGGGAAAGTCCTTCTATGGTCTTCACACAAGCCGCTGGATTTCGCCGGAGGCAGCGGTGCTGGAAAAACCGAGACTGCTATCTACGATCCCGCAACTGGCACGGTGTCCCGGAGAACTGTGACGGAAACCCAACACAACATGTTCTGTCCAGGCTTGTCCCTTGACGCCTCGGGCCGGCCTTTTGTCACTGGTGGCGACGATGCTGCAAAGCTCAGCATTTATGATGGAACCAATTGGATCGCTGGCCCCAACATGCGGCTTCAGCGTGGTTACCAATCATCGACGACCTTGTCCGATGGTAGGATCTTCGTTATTGGCGGATCATGGAGCGGGGGCGAAGGAAATAAGAATGGCGAGGTTTGGAGTCCGGCGTCGAACAGCTGGTCACTGCTTCCTGGCTGCCCAGTAGCACCAATGCTCACGGCAGATAAAAGGGGCGTCTATCGATCGGACAATCATGGCTGGCTCTTCGGCTGGAAAAGCGGATCGGTCTTCCAAGCAGGTCCTAGCAAGGCTATGAATTGGTATACAACCGTTGGCACAGGAGGACAAAAAACGGCTGGGTTGAGAGGGACTGATCCTGACGCCATGAATGGTAATGCCATCATGTATGATGCCGTCAACGGCAAAATCCTCACGGTCGGCGGTGCTCCCAATTACGAGGACAACCAAGCAACGGGCAATGCGCGCATCGTTACCATCGGTACCCCCGGCCAGACGGCCAGTGTGGCAGCAATTGGGAACCTGGCCAGAGCACGTGCCTTCCACAACAGTGTAGTGATGCCCGACGGCAAAGTCCTGGTGCTTGGTGGCGAATCATATCCCATCCCCTTCTCCGACAATACAGCGATCCTAACTCCGGAGCTTTTCAACCCTGCTACCTCCTCATTTACTTCGGTAAATCCAGAATCCATCCCACGCACCTACCACAGCTTCGCACTCCTTTTACCAGATGCCACAATTATCAGTGGTGGTGGCGGTCTCTGCGGTGGCTGCGCTACTAACCACCCCAACGCACAAATCTACAGCCCTGCCTACCTTTTCAAAGCCGACGGTACGAAAGCATCAAGGCCAGTGATTAACTCCGTCAGCGCCACGAATGTCGCAGTTGGAGCCACAATTACGGTGTCGATGAACACAGCGGTGACCCGCTTCTCTTTGGTCCGCTACGGCTCAGCTACCCATAGTGTGAACACTGATCAAAGACGGATCCCGCTGACGCCAACGGCATCTAGGCTTTCTTATACTGTGACAGTACCTAGCGATCCAGGTGTCGCTCTGCCAGGTCCATGGATGTTGTTCGCTCTTGATTCAGCAGGTGTTCCTAGCGTTGCAAAGACTATCATAATTCGAGCTTGACGACTTGTATGATGATGCTAACGTTAATGTTTTAATGTTGTAACTCTTATAATGTAATGTTTCAATGTTTTCATAGTAACGATTTTAATTTATCAACTACCGTCGCTATGTCCATTGCCAATCATACATCGCAGGTCAAGACAAGAGTCATGAGAAACATTTCACTCGTTCAACTCATTGAGAAACCTCACGGGACTCTGTAACCTGGAGAGGGCACTGTGCAATTGGCCGGTAGGAGGAGTCTTCTGCATCCGATGACCTGCGTGGTCTGAGGAGCCCTACCACATACAAATTGTCCTAGTAGCCACTTCTTCATGGCAAGACTATTAACGCAGTGTTATAACAGGATTAATATGGTCGCGGAGGATGCTCCGAAGTCAGGCGACGGATAGAATCTCATAAGCGTGCTTGCGCTCCGCAATACGACGTACCACATATATGCGCGTCACTGAAATATAAGAGGCGCCTTCCTTCGCAAAGATCCTGCCACGCTTCGCCTGCAAACATCCCAACCTGCCGTGGGGAAGATTTGCCCGGCTTGCTCCCAGATCGCTTTCCCTCGACTACCAAGATGTCGCACGCAAGCACTGCCACCTTTCTCCTGCTGCTCCTCCTCCAATCCCTCACCTCAACCGCTTACTCCCTCCCCTCCCGCAACCGCACCCACCTCCAACTCCCCAACTTCCTCCCCGCCCACTGCATCCGCCTCACCAACCCGCCCCCTCCAGGCCTCAAACCCACCAACTGCGAATCCCTCGCCGCCCTCGAATGCAGCAGCATCCACGATCTCGGGCCCGCGCGCCTCCGTCGCAACCAGTGGGTGTGGAACGAAGTCGAAGATTGTGCCATCGGGGTGTATTTCCCCGAGACGGCGACCCCGCCGACGGAGAGCAAGTGTTTGCAGGTGCTGGGGCAAATTATCGATCGGTGTGCGATGCGGTCGCAGTATAATGCCGGCGCGGTCAATGTGGATGTGTGGCCGGATTTTGAGCAGGAGGGAACGCCGATTGAGGAGGGGGAGGTGAGGTGGGTTTTGGCGCCGTGGAGGTTGAGTTTGTAGGTTTCCTGTTGGACATTTATGTCGAGTTTATGGGTTGAAGAGTGGATTTCTTTTCTTATCTAGGAAGGAAATATCCGAGCGTCGAGTTCATGAACTACGTATAAAATGGAATGGTAGATGCACACAATCCTTATAGTTGTAAAGCATCATGATCAATCCACTGTTCGAAAAAAGTACTTACACCTGTGAGGCCTGTGGATAAGTTCATCACATGCGTATATCCATCGCTCACTAACCTTGGCAGTTCAAGCAGTTCTCTTATTACGCAGGCCCAATGTGCTTCCTAGCACGCCGCTCATTTCAAACACCACCGAACTGAATGCGAGGTCCTCTCTACTCTGTGCATAGATGAATTACAAGTCGTCGCTGCACCATGTTGCCAGAGTTCTTGCAGTCAACGTTCAAAACATACAAAGAGGATACGAATACCGTTGCTAGCTGGTTGGCGGTCAAAGCAAGACAATGCGGTTATCCTGCTGATCTCCTCAACAATCCATACCAACTAAAAAGAACAGCACGGAAAGATGCAAAGGAGGGAAAGAACAGCCTAACAGGCCTTACTTATGTTATCAAAGTCAAAGATTTCATTTCCCTGGCGGAATTCATAGCTGGTTTCACTAAGCCCGTCGTCCAAGTGCCACATCCTTTGATCAAGGCTTTGAACCGGGCAATCGAGCTTCGAAGCCTTCACAATGACTGGTCACGCACGCAACAATCGAGTATCGAATCCGATGACGCTCATTCCTACTTCCTTGGCATTCTCGAACGGACCAGGGAGGTTTTGAGACCTCGAATGCCTGTAGTAGATGATTCAATATCTAGAACCTTCGCCAGTCTCTCCGTGGCTGCTGGGAGACCCAACACGCAATCTGCTGAGCCAGCGGGTAACATCTTCGATCATCTGAAACTGGAAGAACCAACTCAAGCGTTCCTTGATGCACCTGAGGTTGTGCAAGCTAATCATGGAAGACCGAGTAACGAGCCTCGCTACGAAGCCGAAGTGGTCCAGAGTCCGGAGGAGAAGTATCTTGCAGCACACTGCCTCTTCCAAGACATCAGGAATATACGAAGCTTCCTTCGCGCTCTCTGGGCGAACTACCGTGACCACCAGGTCGATTTGGTAGCCGCTTCCATTACTACCAACACAGCAGTCGATCTTGTCCGCGGTTTAGAAAGAGACTTTACTCAGCAATACCCTGATATTGCCGGGTATGAAGAGATCTCTCACTTTTTTTACGCGGTGCAATGTGTTCACCGTGGACAACATCCCAATTATAAGGAACGTGCTGATGACCACTTCAATTTCAAGATGTATGACATTGCCGAAGAGAGCATGCTGCCTACATACATCATCTTGAGCAGTCTGCAAGATGTAATATCACCTGTGCATGCACTTGTCTACAAACCTGGTCATTTCGGAAACCGCGACAAACGAACAACATGGGCTCAAAAGTCAGTTCGGGAGAAATTTCAAGACGACAAGTTGGTTCTCCTAGAGGGCTTTCCGGATCTGCACTTGCTCGCAACGACCAGTAAGCAGAAGCCATTGGTAGAAGACGATTTCTTACGTGGGATCCGTGACATGGAACCGGACGGAGATATCCCCTTGTGGCTAGTCTTCGCTGCTCAGTGCTTCCTGGATACTCAGCATGTGCTTGAGCATGAATTGGACCGTGGGTATGCAGAGCTTAAGCGGACTGCCACCACAATCAAGACTACTATAGAAGAGAATCTTGACTTTCACACTTCACTGAGTGTCACGAATTGGCCAAAGGAGAACGACTTTGTAATGAAGGAGATGATCAGTGTGATTGACCAATGGGTTTTGAAAGATTTCCTTGCCGAGAGGGGTCGAAAGGTAAAGCAGCCCCTGACATGATACCAATGTCCGTACTGATGTCGGCTCAGCTTCGAAAGAATCTTGGAGTGTCACAACAAGAACGTTTCCGGCTCTTACGGCAATATCCGCTTTTGTGTGGACTCTTTATTTTTGCCCTCAAGTCTCGCTTCCAAGAGATGGGCATCACCTTCGTCAACGCATGGGGCTCCGTCATGTACACAGCTCACCTTTACAATGCTGTTCGTCAAGAAAAGCTCCTCAAGACTGCGTGGAAAGATATGGAACTTGTCATCATCATGCAAAGCCCGGAGATCCTGTTCATTGGCAATGTGCCGAGCAATCTTGAAGAGTACTTCAAGCGGTTCCTGCTGAGTATGGGATACTCGGCGACAGCGTTCGCCAGTAATCGGAGAACAAACATTGGGGCTATGGCGTCTGCGAGAGGACCAAGATCGCTGAAAGAATTGGGCCACGTAGATAGAATCTTTGGGGATCGATACTGTAACAACGCGGCTGCCGTAGCTTTCACATGGAAATCCATCCAAGCACTCGTTGATGCCAAAACCGAGATCGACAGTGAAGATGAGGATGAGGCTCAGGAAAGGGCATCAAGCGAAGCCAAACAAACAGCTTCCGGAACTCTTGTTCGCAAATCCAGCCATTACGGGACCTCCATCCCGACGCTGCGTTTCCTCCAAGACTTGGCAAACGCCTTGCATGCTGAGCAAGTTGAGATGTCAATTGACTACCTTTTACTACATCGAACGTGCTGGCAGCTCCTCCGTCAGGTGAATATAGCCTGCAAGCCGAAGCTCCTGGAAATATATGGTGGCGGATACCTTGAGAAGGAGAACCAGCTACCGTTTGTTGTAGGTTATATCTTCATGGCGGCTACGCAGACGAAGAAGGTGGCGAATTTGCTTTTGCCCAGACGTACGGAGGAGGTCACAAGTAAGCTGCTGGCAACAGCTGGAGGAACTGTGGAAAAGTACGTCAAGACGAAGAGCACTGGTGATACGTTGGTGAGGATGTTACGGAGAGAGTATAGATACAATCTTGACTTTGGAGAGCTAGATGATCTTGTGTCGAGGTAGGATCTGGAAGCAATGGATGGAATCGATGTAAAAGAGGGCGGCCTGTTCGATTTACATGAAACCACGCTTCCAGTCGAGGAGGAAAGTACTTGGATAACAAAGAATGCGCCTGAGTAGAACACTGGGCAGTAAAGGAAAATTTGCTTACAACGCAACGATTCATGGAACTCATTATTCGCAATAGGATCGACGGTCGTTAAGGTCAGAAGGAAGCAAAGGGGATTGTTCGAGCTAAAAGGGGCTCACGGAATAAATTCCGCTGTTTACATGGCAACCGCCGGTGCATTGAACCAACTCCTCCACCTTTCAACGCCATTTCATGAAATCGTATCGCTTGCCCCATAGCTAAAGTCGCTACAATCCTTCCTTTCTTCGAGCTGAGAGTATCAGTACAGCTTTCTACGAATACGTTAGCGACACCACTCGTCATGTCGTTGACGCGACGAAGCTGACCACTACTATCACGCCGCGATGGCAGCAATATCTCCCACACCTCTGGGACCCAGTCATGATGGCTATATTCGTCGCGCGCCGTCTCGTGCATCAATGCGCCACCAGCCATCACGACCGCTCCTCAAGCGAAACAGTCCTCTCTCCGCAATGGATGTCGCCAACGAAGGCCCGTTACCCAAATCATGGAAGTTTTCAATGGGAGACAGTTCCGACGACGAGATTCCAGTACCGCCAATGAAGTTCAGTGCTGAAGCAAAAGCTATTCTGGGAGACGAGGCTTCGGTGATGGAACGCTCTTCACCGTCCAGACAGAGTAGTGGCTTGGGCATGGCGAGAGAAAACCAGAAGGCGGAGACGGATTCAAAACAAAATGAACCGCCCCTGCGACCGTTCCGGCCCTTCATAAGAGAAAAAGTCGCATCGCCAGTACCACCACGTTCAGGGAGTCCGCGCATCGTACGGATAAGAGCAGGAAGTTCGGCACCGAGATCAACGATTTCGTCTCCTCAACCACAACAACCACCCCCTCCACAGCCTAGTCCCGACTGGATTACGCCAGCGCCAAGGCATCGAAGTCAAGCTTCAAATCCGTCGGGCCATGGCTCTGGAGCCTCCAGCGCTGAACCCGAAACTGTACGGCAAACGTCAATCACTCCAGGAGATTCAGCGCCTGGTAGCCACGAACACAACATCCGAGACGCGGCTGCACAGATGGGAAACATGTCGATTAGTCGCAAGACGGAGGAGTCTGGGGTTCATACTTCCATTAGGGTAAAACGACTCGGTGGAGTCGGTGGACGGTATCTCAGTGGACCAGCAAGAAGGGGTATGAAGCGTAGACAAAGTGAAGAGGACCAGAGTCCGGCGCATGAGGATATGGTTTCCCCGGATGAACCACCAAAGCCAGGAAAGGCGGAAGCAAAAAAAGAGAATAGGCCTACATCGCCATTGATCGAACTACAAGAAGACGCAGGATCACCAGATGGTCGGAATTCACGAGTGCGGTTCTCAAGTCAACCGAAAGTCACTGCAGAGAGTCCGATTAGGGACCAGTATCGTTTGCAACCACCCCTCGAACCGCTGTCTCAGCTCAAACAAGCCTCCAAATCCATTTCTGACTCCAACAGCGCATCCGAGAAGCGAGCCTACCCAGTCTTTAAGGTCCCTGCATTACCGCCGTTGCCATCAAGATTCGACCAGGAGAATGAGCCTCCGCCAACATTCAAGCGCAATAAAACTTCTGGTGGAGTGTTGCTAGATCGCCCGCAGAAAATGTCCGTAAGACAGGATGAAAAGATGCTCATCGATACTCCAGCCGCTGCCTCACCCCCAAGGCAGGCGCTCGCTCCAAGGAGTCAGAATACTCCGCACAGGCCTGCTCCTCCGCCACCACCTAAGATGACAATGCTTGAAACCGCAACAGCCACAGCCGGAGCAGCATCAGCATCTCAATCGCGCAAGAAACGGAACTATATGTCCGTCAACTCCAAGATGTTCACCCGTATGGATTGTATCGGTAGAGGAGGCAGCTCGAAGGTGTATCGAGTGATGGCAGAGAATTTCAAGGTCTTCGCACTCAAGAGGGTTACGCTGGAGGATCAGGATCAGGCAGCGGTTCAGGGCTTCAAGGGGGAGATTGATCTTCTGAAGAAGCTTGAGAACGTCGATAGGGTGGTGCGGCTGTTCGACTACGAGATTAATGAAGAGAAGCAGACTCTGAGTGTTTTGATGGAGATGGGCGAGTCCGATCTTAACAGGGTGCTGACTCTTCGCCTGAATGGAGAAGACGCCCGGTTCGACATTACTTTCACCCGATATTTCTGGAAGGAGATGCTCGAATGCGTGCAAGCGGTGCACCAGTACGACATTGTCCACAGTGATCTCAAGCCGGCCAACTTTCTGCTGCTTCAGGGCCGGTTGAAGCTGATTGACTTTGGCATCTCCAACGCCATCTCGGATAATACGGTCAACGTACATCGAGAACAGCATATAGGGACACCAAACTACATGTCACCTGAAGCTCTCATCGACTCCAACGCGGCCAGCGGTCTTCCCTCCAGTGTCGGCAAGATGATGAAGCTGGGCAAACCAAGCGATGTCTGGAGTCTGGGCTGTATCCTCTACCAAATGGTTTACGGTAAACCACCCTTTGCCCACATCGCCAACCAAATGCAACGGATCATGGCTATACCTAACCCTCAACACATGATTGATTTCCCAGAGAAAGCCATCGGCGGCGTGCCCGTGCCTTTTGGCTTAATACGCACTTTAAAACGGTGCCTGAAACGCGACCCAAATCTACGGCCTACGATCGAGGCAATGCTGGCTCCGGGTGATGCCTTTCTAGATCCGGATACGCATGCCGTGGGGACGGTACCGATAGGAGTGGAAATGATTGGGAGGTTGCAGCAGAGTATGGTCCGGCAAATTCGGGAAAAGGGCTTACCGACGGATGTGGAGTTGGCGGGCTGGCCGCAGAGGTATTTTGCGAGTATCAAGGCTGCGGTCGAGGAGGGGAGGTGATGTTTCCTTTTCTTTCTGCCCGGGTTTCCCATGGCTTGTGCAACGCTTTCTCTGCAAACCATTTTGTTTCGTTCGAGCGGCTGTGATTCGGAATGGATGGATAGCCAGCGCTGTTGGATGATGTTATGAATGTCTGTTTGATAGCGGTTTCAGCGATCGGGTTGGTGCATCCCTCCCCTTGGGTAAATAAAGCTTTGAGCGTCGCCTTATATAGATATAAAACTCTCAAGTCATGTGTACACTGGACAGTTCTCCTGTTACTTCATAACCATTACGGGGACACTGACTGTAAATAACCCCCTTGTTCTTTTTTTCTGGGATAATGCAAGTGGTCATCGCTATTCATGCACTCCCCAGCATCCATAACCCGAACCCCCGAAGAAAGGACACTTATAGGTTTAGTTCTCGGCAGATCTATGGCGAGGGATTAAGATTTAGGCTATATTGGGGGGTTTGCTGCGCTTGGCAGTGTTGGTATTTGGCCGAGTTGCTTATGGCGCCAGGTCCGGTGCCCACTTTATGGAGTCCAAGACTAGGTATTGGCTAGAAAGGGTTAGTGCCGGTAGATTTGCGGATAGGATAGGGGTGAGGTAGACTGTTTTGGGGGTTTAAGAGACTTGGCGGGTGGGGATTTGGTCCAGTTGAAAAGATATTGGGTTACAGAGGCTGCCAGTTCTATAATTTGAAAGTAAAAGTAAAGACCGTTTCTGGGTTGGTTTCGGCATATCTATGGTTGGTAGCTATATTAAGGGGTTTGCTGCGCTTGGCAGTGGCCGACTCGTTAAGGCGGTAGGTTTGTGGGAGCTTTGGGCTTTTACTTTTGACGATAAAGTATAATAACGTTCAGAGATAGTTTAGTGCCGGTAGATGTGCGGATAGGATAGGGTAAGGTAGGCTGGTTTAGGGGGTTTGAGATACTTGGCGGGTGGGAATCTGGTTAATATTTCCCGTTGGTGGATTGCACTCGATTGGGTAATAGCGCTAGCTCGGGATATCTGTGGTTGATTTCGCATGTATAGGCCATATTGGGGGTTTTACTGCGCTTGGCATATAGAAAATGGCCGAGTGGTAAAAGGCGGGATGTTCTGTGCCAGCTTTATAAAGTTGGAGATCTAGTAAAGTCTTAAGAGGGTTAGTGCCGGTAGATGTGCGGATCGGGTGGGATGGGTCAGGCTGTTTTGGGGGGTTTGAGATACTTGCCGTGTGGAAGATTGGTCAAAAAATTCTTAAGGTATAAGAACTCCGAGGCTGCCAACGTTTTGACGGTGCCATGAGTGGTTTTTTAGAGAATCGAGCTATGTCGTTGTCAAGTAATATTTATGCGTCTGGCGTCCCACAGGCAGCATATATCACTGAAGGTTGCTTGCAGCGGACCAAGCCGTACTCTGCGGACGCCCCGGGCATGGTATAACCTTGGGCAGCGTTGCTGCGTGCCTACGGGACAGAAACCCATTTTTGATTTCCTCTTCCTATACTTTCGACCACCTTTGGGGAAATTGCGAACAGTTATGAAAGTATTACTTCAGCAAATCTCCCCGTCCCGCTAGAGTATAAGCTTTATGGTTATCGAACGCGTTACTACTACTACGGCATCTCAGATACCATTGACTGGGCAGATGGGGGCATCACGTATCGCCTACGGCCATTGGAATCGCAAGACAAAGATTCAACAGTCGCAGATTTATCAAACGATGTGAAATAACTCCAAGAAGGAGGCACCTTATCAGCGGTTTGGCAGATTGGCCTTCGAGCATTCAACCCGCAGATGGAATCCGAGGCAGCCACATTCGCTTTCGTCAAGCAGGCTGCTCCATATATTTGCACGTCAAATGTCATATACGAGCGGTTCGACCAAGACCGTCTTTCCTGATTTTCCAGCGTCTTGGGCATTCTACCCTCAACCAGGTCTGGGGTTCGCTCTCAATTTCGCAGCGAAGCTTGGCTGTCAAAACCGTCGCGTCAACTTATGGCTATGAAAACTTCACACCTACTCACTAGTGTGACTGGGAAGGGTTTAGAGGAGCCTTACCTAGACATCATAGGTTCTGAGTTGCTAGAGCCTTTGACACTCGATCAATGTGGAGAATCCTTTTCGACTCCTCGGCCACCACTCTGGCACTTGAACAACTCTACTTATATCATGCAGACCTCGGGCCCACCAACATTATGGTTTCCGAGTATGGAATGATACAAGCTGTCATCGACTGGGAGTCTGCGGGTTTTTACCCGCTTTTCTGGATCGCCACCAAGGCTTCCGTCTCACCTGGGTTAAATCTATGTCCAGCGCCTCCGGGATGAATGGAACGGGATTGCAGAAAGGCACCGAAGATAGAGCTAAAGATCGGGGTTTCCACAAGCTAACATGTGGTTCATGGAATGGTCTCGGACTAAGAAAGAGAAGCGTTCCAGAACCGGTGATAACCCGTAATTCTGTACTCGCTCACTAAATTACCAGCCTAGCGGTTCACTGTCACATGAAGTCACCGAACGCTGTCGCCCAGCCTCAGCTCTGGTAGAATGGGGCTATCGCCACCAAAAGCTTACGGCAACCGCATAAAGCTGATCGTCTTAAACCACCTTGATATGGTAACAAGTAAAGATAAGCAGCTTTGATCGATGAATAGAGGTGG
>QQTW01003145.1_pt1 | contig 12136 bp, 9 predicted proteins | sample 1904831 | NCBI WGS metagenome assembly QQTW01 (sample SAMN09435610, study PRJNA476489) | Subsurface metagenome, whole genome shotgun sequencing project. | reverse complement strand
CGCCGAACCAGCTACACCATACATAATACGGTGTCCATCACCAATATTTCGTGCATTGTTTTCTTGGCGCAAGTCTAAAACTAAATAAAAAGCTAAAAGTTAAGTTAAGCGACTGTAGAAATTACAAGAGTACAAATGTAGCTTACGTCTCTGCTTCAATTCGGCACATATTTGCTCGCGGTCACCTATGCGCTCGTTCTAATGGTATTAATCTAAAAAATGTCTATTAGACATCTCCGAAAAATAATGTAGAGACGCGAAATTTCGCGTCTCTATAAGGATTTCAGGTCACGCATAATTAATTTCCGGAGATGTCTATTCTATCTGTGCATCGATATCAGATTTTTTACTCACTTTTATGGATGCTGAGTTTACAAAAAAGACAGACATTAATTGTATTAAGGTATACAAAAATAATTACGTAGACCAGGGCGAACGCATCTAAAAATTAAGCAGGGTGCGGCGCACCCGCGCCGTCCGCACGATACCATCTTCGATGGAAGCCTGCGGGCATCGCAAGCGTCCAAGTTACGCTGCCAGTCGTGATTTGTGGTAGCCTTAAAAAAGTCAGTCCGCACTCTAAGTATTCCAAAATTACTCATATTGTATTATCGTTTTGTATTATCGTTTATTTAACGTGCCTTTTTTAGATGCGCTTGCCCTGGAGTTAATGCACGATCTCGTAATTGGGCTGTTCGTCAATCGTCATGAGTTTGGGCTACCAATTTAGGTGGTTAACAACAAATTTAAGACACTACCCGATAATGATAAAAGAGGTAATGATAGTGATTAGAAGATATTCATTTTGGAAATGGTTGGTCGTAATCGTTACGGTGGCATCGCTCCTGATTGTGCCGACAATTGGTAGTGCTACCAATATAAAAAGTGAGTGGAGGTTGGGTGGTCAAAACCTAAACAATACCCGCTATCAAGCAACTGAGAAATATCTCAGTCCAGCGAACGTGACCAAGTTGTCCCCTAAATGGGTTTTTACAACGGGCGGCGATATCTCGGCAACACCGGCGGTAGTAGATGGAGCTGTATACTTGCCTGACTGGGGCGGTAACTTGTTCAAGATCGATGCACAGACGGGTGAACAGATTTGGTCAAAGAGTATCGCTAGCTACATCAGCGACCCAAGTATCCAAACAGCAGTTTCGCGTACAAGTCCAGCTGTCTATGGGAACAATCTGATTATCGGCAGCCAGGAAGGTGGCTTCCTGATGACAATTAACAAAAATACGGGGGAGCTAATCTGGAAGACAAAACTTGACGATCATCCAGACGCCATCATCACTCAGTCGCCGGCTATTTATGGCAACCGTATATACGTTGGAGTTGCCTCATTAGAGGAGGGAAATCCTAGCGCAGATCCAAATTACAAATGCTGCACCTTCCGTGGCAGCATGACGGCGGTCGATTTGACCACCGGAGAGATTTTGTGGAAGACTTACACCCTACCGGACAACGGTGGTCAGCCAGGTGGCTACTCAGGCGTAGCAGTATGGGGTAGTACACCAGCAATCGATCCTAAGCGCAACTTAGTATATATCGCAACAGGAAATAACTACGATGTGCCCCAGGCGGAAAAAGATTGCATTGCGAATTTCTCAACGCCCAGCGATCGGGAGCAGTGCCTCAATCCTGACAATCATCTGGACTCGATTATGGCATTCGATCTCGATACCGGCGCGGTTAAGTGGGCGAGTAGGTTCCAAGGGTACGATGCGTTCAATCAAGCCTGCATCCCAGGCTTTGATCGGACAAATTGCCCTGACCCAGAGGGAGAGGATTATGATTTCAGCCAGGCACCAATGCTCTTTACTGTTAAGAAGGCTAGAAAACGGCGCGATTTAGTTGGCGCTGTGCAGAAGAGCGGTATCTTTTGGGCGCTTGACCCAGATACTGGCAATGTTGTCTGGAGCCAAATCGTTGGTCCTGGTGCCACGCTTTTTGCACAGTGGGGCTCAGCCACGGATGGTCAACAAATTTATGTCGGGAACTTAAACACCGAATCCCAAGAGTACAAGCTACAGCCCTCGGGTGAGACTACCACAGGTGGGTTATGGAGTGCGCTGGACGCAGCGACTGGCAAGATTATCTGGCAGACTGCAGATCCAGCAGGTGCGAGGGATGAGGCTCCAATGACGGTAGCCAATGGAGTGGTGTATGCTGGCTCAATGGCATCAGGGGAAGGCACGAATAATATGTATGCATTGGATGCAAAGACAGGTAAGATTCTCTGGAGATTTAACAGTGGGGGATCGGTGGCTGCAGGTGCTGCGGTGGTTAATGGTACGGTGTATTGGGGCTCCGGCTACAGGCGCTACGATCTAAACGCATCACCTAATAATCAGTTCTACGCACTCACAGTCAAGCCGTAGTGCTTTGATATCGTTCCAGCTTTGACAAAAGCCAGTGCGTGAAGGCACGTACTGGCGTGTAACTAGACCCAAAAGTTTTCAGGGTCTGGAAGCATAACCGAGCAGTTTAGTGCCTGAAACCCTCATTCTTACATGATAAAATTGTTAAAGATTCCTGACATGGGAAGCATAACTTGCCAGCCCTTTCAGGGCGGCTACGCCAACGGAGCATCGCGCTGTGCCAGTTGCGTAAGTCCTATTTTAAATAAATTTCACAACTTATGACTCGTGTCGCTATTATTGCTGGTACATACAAACCTCAGTTTTGCGGTGTTGCTCATTATACCTCTAAATTGCGAGATGCCTTGGAACAGCAAGGCATTGAATCTGTTGTCCTTACGACCCATGCAGCTGCTACAGAGGCGAATGAATCGGGTGTCATAGGTGCGGTAAATAATTGGCGATTTGCCGATTTGATATCTTTAGTAAAAGCAGTACGCTCAAGCAATGCTGATATCCTACATATCCAACATGCAGCCGGAACTTATGGATTTGAGCGTGCTATCTTTTTTCTACCACTACTTTTAAAAGTCACAGGTTATAGCAAGCCGATAGTCGTAACTGTACATGAGTATGGTTGGTGGGAATGGCAACCCAAAGGCATACCGCCGCAGTTTGTGGAATGGCTGAAAATGTGGGGGCAAAGTCATGGTTGGTGGGATAGAGAAGATGGATTTTTACTAACTTTGAGCGATGCAATTATTACAACTAATGCTGAAGCAGAAAAAGTAATTCGTCAGCGTTTACCGCAATGCCAACATATTTTTAGTATCCCGATTGCTGCAAATATTGAGTTTACCTCTACTGACAAAAATATCGCACAAAAGCAATTGCGTCAAAGGTGTGACTGGGTAGATACAACAGTCATTGTCTTTTTTGGTTTTCTCCACCCAGTCAAAGGATTAGAAACACTCTTTAGTGCATTTCAAAAAGTGCTGACAACTCACCCATCCGCACGACTTTTACTAGTTGGTGGTGTGGAAAGTTTAGCTTTGCATTGTGAAGAGGCAAAACTTTACTGGAATAAACTCCATACCTTGGCAAAAGAGCTAAATTTAAGCAACAAAGTGCATTTCACAGGCTATCTAGATGCTGAAACTGCCTCAAAATATTTGGCTGGTGGGGATATTGGAGTGTTGCCTTTTAATCACGGATTAACTATGAAAAGTGGTTCGCTTTTAACTTTGTTGGCTCATGGTTTGCCGATTATTGGCACGCAATCCGCTGTATCTTTACCCGACGAGATGGGAGTGCAACTAGTACCCCCTCGGAATGCAGACGCTTTAGCAGATGCGCTTTGCCAACTACTCAATAATCCAGACCGCAGCCATTTGGGTGAAGCTGGTTGTGCTTTTGTCGAAAAATTTAGTTGGTCGAGCATTGCGCTAAAGCACCTCCAAGTCTATTCTTTAGGCTGCGGAATCAACAATCTCGGACGCTGCGGTAAGGTGACTAACTCAGACCACAACTGTTCGTAGCGCTTAACCATTATCAACAGTAAAATGACGTTGCGCGACCTCTCGACCGCGCTGACCTAGCTGCCGACGCAATGCGGGATTGTCGCGCAACCTTCGCAATGCAGCAACAAGTCCGTCAATATCATCTTTATTTACTAATAACCCGGTTTCACCATCAATAACTGCTTCGGCAACACTACCTACACGAGTCGCAACTACAGGAAGTCCGGCAAGCATTGCTTCGACAATCGCTAGGGGAAAACCTTCCGACCGCGAGGGCATGGCAAAGATGTCAAATTGTGGTAAATAAGTACGGGGGTTATCTACCCATCCGGGAAGTGAAAGGCGATCGCTTACTCCCAAATCCGCAGCAAGCTTGGACAATTCTGCACGTTGCCCACCCTCACCCAAGATGACAACTCGCACCCCTTCAAGTTCTGCCATTGCTCGAATCAGTACATCTTGACCCTTCATTGCATCGAGCCTGCCAACACAGCCAATAACTAAAGGCTCCTTATGGCTTGTGTCAAAGGGCACTGAAGGTATAAATAAGTCATGGGGTACGCAATTAGGTATGGAAATTACTGTATTGCGACCAAGGGCATAAAAGTCCTCCATCCTTCTAGCGCTCGATTCTCCCACCGCTACATGGGCATCGACTCGCAGCGACAATGCTCTAGTACGCCATAACTTACTGATATCTGTAGTACGTAGTGGTACACGCGATGAAGGCAAAGTTAGTGCGGCAAATAGACCTATGGCACATTCCCAAGGTGTACAAATATTAATGTGTACTATGTTGGGACGAAGGCTATGGAGCGTTTGTAAGTGTGCGGTTAGTGACTTGATTCCTGTTGCAGGTAATATTACTTGCTTTGCTTGCGTTTTACTAACCAATGTATCGACTACCAGTTGGCTAGTGCCGACTACAGTAATATCAATGTGACTTGAAACATTTTTAATTAAATGTCCAAGGCTAATTTCTGCACCTCCAATTCCAGCAGAGTCTGTATATGTTAGAACCCGCATATTAGTTAAAAGTTATTTGTTAATGGTTGGTGGCAACTCGTAACAGGAGTAACTATTAAAATCTCTTTTGCTTCTCTGTGCTACGCCAGACGCTACAACGGGGATGCCACTTAGCACGGGCAGGGTAAACCCCCCGCAATGTGCTGGCTCCTCTGTGATAAATAAGCATTTTATTTTACCACTGACACGGTTACTATAGGACTCATATTTGATTTTTGAAAAGATACGTAGAGTGTGTGTTAGCTTCTCGTAACGCACCAAAGGCTTAAAATTGATGCGTTACGCGCTTACGCTAACCACCCTACAAATACCTAATTTTGTAAGCGCAAGCGCAGGCTACGCCAACAAAAATCAAACCGCATTCCTATAGAGAACCCAACAGCAATTTCTTCACCCCGCATCGAAACTTCTAGAGATAAGCAAGAGGCTATTTCTTCCTTAAGGAGCATTTTTTATGTATATCTATGTATTACTGTTATTAATTAGACATTTTTACGCAGAAAGTTACCACGATGTCATTTAATTTAGCAGGTAATTCTTCCAACTTGTCCCCTACCGTTAGTAACTATGGCAGCGTAGATATAATAAGCACTCTAAGTCCTAGCCTCCAAGGTTCCACAGACTACTCAAATGGTTTCAACAGCAATAATTACTTTCTAGGCTCCACTAATTCCCCTGTAATAGAAAACATAAATTTAGAAACTCAATTAAAAGTAAATAGCGCTCTTGACAATCTTCCATTTACTTCTGGATGGTACACGGTAGGTAGCACTGGTGAGGTAAGTTTTGATTACCTGTTTGATGGTGGTGCTTACGAAGGAGAATTAGCCATCTTTAGTTTGGAAGGTATGGGGCAATACCAGCTTGGCTCCACTGAGTTTACTCAAGAAGCCGTAGCGCGATCGCTCTCGAATTCGCCATTGGGTCATGTGGTAATTTCTGATTCGGACGAGGCAGCGCGTTTTAGTGGAAATTTGAATTGGGATGAAAACTATAACCTTGGTGAATATCGGGGAGCCAAGAATTTTGTAATGCGCGAAGGAGACCAGTTTGGATTCCTGCAAATTCCCAATGGTAAGGTGCAAGAACTATTAAATAACCCCGATTTTGAAGGCGCGAGACACCCTCTTTTTTCTTTAGCACCAAATAATCCGCTCTTTTCTTCCCATTTTGGGGAATTCAAAGATATAAATGGTAATCGCATTTTTGCAGTGGAAGATTTGCGGGAAGATGGGACAAGCGACAAAGACTTCAACGACTTAGTTTTTTACATGTCCGGGGCTGAAGGTTCGGCACCTTCCTTGAATACTTTAATTAACATAAACCGTGATTGGCGCTCTGCGGATGTTGGTAAACAGATATCAGAGTGGATGCCACAAGTAGACCCAATATCAAGTTTAATATCAGTACCAACACCAACCCCAACCCTAATACCAACTTTAATACCAACACCAGCACCTGTCGATCCGAATGGCGCACTGAGTAGTGCAGTTGATTGGGGAACTTTTAGTGATAAAATACTAAATATTTCAGATTCGATTGGCTACGATGAAGACTTAAACGACTATTTCCGCTTTAATGTAAATACTCGAAGCAATATTAACCTAGCGCTGAACGGTTTAAGCACAGATGCGGATTTTGAAATACTAGGTCGCAATGGTGAGTTTATTGCCCGTTCCACTCCCGGTGCTACATCAGCAGATTCCTTGATTCGTATATTAGAGTCTGGTGATTACTATTTGCGAGTTTACCCTAGCGCTGGTACTAGTACAAATTACAGCTTGGCACTTACTCAAGTAAATCTTTCCGGAAAGGTTCGTCCTGAAAGTCAAGATGTTAATCTCTGGCGTTATAACGCAAATGGTAGAACTGAAAGTGACAGCACATATCAAGGCATTGAACCAAATAAAGATACAGTTGTTGTAATTCATGGTTGGCAAAATAGCGATGAAACTCGTATTATTCAAGATTTAGCAAATGTTGCTAGTCAATTTAACCCTCAAGTTCTAGCCTTAGATTGGAGCAGCATTGCCCAAGCAGAATTAGATAAACCACCACTTCTAGATATCGGGGGTTTTATTCCCTACGAGACTGCAAAATGGATTACACCAGTTGCAAATTGGCTCGAAGAACGTTTGGATAAACTAGGTATCAATTTCAATCAACTAAGCCTAATGGGTCACAGCTTGGGAGCTTACGTTAGCTCTGAAACTGCACGTCTATTTGGGAAAGTCAAGAATCTTGTAGCTTTAGATCCTGCTTTTCCAGCAGATGGAGGTATTGGATATGACACTGATATAAATACACCAGGCAAACAAAATCCAAGTAATTTTCGTGATGTAAGTACTAAATCATTAGCGCTTGTTGTTACAGATAGTGATAAAGGTTTGCTTGGAGATAATGATAAAGCTGCCACTGCACATGATTCTTTCTTAGTAAAATTTGATAGCAATAATAGAAGGTCGCTCAACGATATAGATGCACACGGAGGCGTTGTTGATGTTTTCACAGATGCTCTCTCTAGAAGTTTTTTAACTTTGCCAGAACTTAACTTGCCAAACCATGAAAATAATTGGTACGACAATAATAGCGATAAAGACAACTTCTTCGATAGATTCTTTAACGCTGGAAAACATGAAGGGACAATATATGCTGACTGGACTGGTTCTCAACCAGATGATATAAATAAAAATTATTGGCGTATAGATAAGCTAGTAAGAGTTGTAGATTCTTCGGGAAAAGAACAAGAAACTTGGATGATCTGAACCTATTAATTTTTAGATATCTGCGCTTAGAAGTTAGGGACAAATATTTATGTAACAGATAAACGATTAAAATACTAATACTACCAATCAGGAAAATCATGTCTAAAAGAGAAACGCAAAAATTTTTGTGTTTTTTGTTTACTCATAAGCGATCGCGTCAGTTGTACCAAAAAGATACTTTTATGTCTAGTGAAGATACATTACGCGATCGCTTGACTTGTTTTTAACCTCGTTTAAAAGAGCGTTAATTTCCGCAGTTGGCAGATTTTCCTTGAGATTGTCTTCAACTCTGGCAGTATTTTCGCCAAACTTAACAAGTTCTTGATCGACTAATCGTCGTCCGGAGATTGGAACTTCCTGGCTCGAAGGTTTAGCGTCATCTCTTCTGACTTGAAATAGTAAAGCCTTGATTCTAAATAGCCGTAACGAAGTTTTAGAATATCTTTGGTAATTCGAGGAACCATCAGGAGAAGAAACAGTTAAAGTTCATGTAAAGCAATGCAAGAAGACTCAATTGTACAAGAAGTAAGACAAGTGCGAGAAGCCCATGCAGCTGAATTTAATTACGATTTATGGGCAATTTACCACAATATCAAAGAACAAGAGAAGAAAAGTACTAAAACTTTTGTTTCTTATCCTCCAAAAACTATTCAACCGAGTGAGGAGATTAAAACCTAATTTTTCCCTTTTAGTCTATAAATATACTTATGCTAATACTGATTACTCGCTGGCTACCTACAAAATTTCATGCCCGGTTTTGAACACCAGCAGAGTTGTCATCAACTCTGCTGAGTTCAAGACAATCCAGAAAGACTTAGTTGCCGCAACAGCAAAGCTAAACGAATTTGTACTGCATCATCGAAGTTGCGAGGATCGAGTCCAGTTAACAGGTTAATCTTGTCTAATCGATAACTAAGAGTATTTCTATGGATAGAAAGCCGATTCGCTGTGGAAGAAGGACAGCAATTTTCAGCAAAGAAAGTATCAACCGTAGCAATCAATTCTGGTTCGTGGTTAAGAGGACTTAGTAAATAAGCAGCTAACTCAATTTTTGTTCGCTCATCCCCGATCCCAATAAAAGCAGCAATTCCCAATTCATCTAGGCAGTGTACGCGATCGCGGAGCGACTTCGCAGGAGTATCGCGCTCGCAAAAGCGGCAACCCAAGGACAAAGCAGCGCGTGCATCTTGATATGATTGGGCAAGTCCCCTAATTCCTGGATGATACCTACCAACATGGTTGGGATGATAGTCTGCGGATTCACGGTTGTGTAGTTGATGTCGCAATTATCAATGACAAAATTTGGATTCAGCGAGATGGAATTGAGGATGGAATTACTGATGATTTGGTAGCTGTAGCTGTACCCAAAGATAAAATTGTTCTAGCATTTCATCCGCCTGAAGTTAGACCATATACTGGTTATGCTGTTGCTTAAATGTAACAATTCGCACTCCCCTGACCTCCCAACGATAAATCAGGGGTTTTGATGATTTTGCTGGGGGGAGTGAATAGAAAGAAAAATATTTAGTTACAGTTTCTAAACTTTCTAAGCTCTTACTACCGATATAAGGGGTAAAATTTTGTTAGTTCTTCTAGGCGAGCTGTAAGCTCATGAGTAAAGATATTTTGAATAGCTCTCTTACAGCTACTAAAGGAAAACAAGATTTTCCTCAAGAAACCGAGGTTTTCATTTTTCCCACTTCTTTCGCCCAGCAACGGCTGTGGTTCCTCGACCAGCTTGCACCGGGTAATCCATTTTATAATGTGTCGGCAGCACTGCGTTTGACAGGTTCGCTCAACTTAGCAGCACTACAGCAGGCATTCAACCAAATAGTAGACCGCCACGAAACTTTACGCACGACATTTATCATCATCGAGGGGCAACCCGTACAGGCAATATCTCCCACTTTAACTATACCCCTGACCGTAATCGACCTACGCGATACTCCCGTAGGGAGTGGCTGTCCCCATCGCAACCAAGAACGCTTCGCAGTGCAACAACTAGTAACCGCAGAGGCTAAACGTCCTTTCAACCTTACCACCGGGCCGTTGCTGCGAGTAACGCTCCTGCAACTGGGTGAAGCAGAATATTTGCTACTGTTAAATCTACATCACATTGTTGCCGATGGCTGGTCGATTGGCGTGTTAGTTCGGGAATTGGGGACATTATATACAGCCTTTGTGCTTGTTGAGCGATTCGCAAAGCGATCCCTTCAGGAATCGCACGAGAGAAAAGTACTATCGCTACTACCGGAACTACCCATTCAATATGCAGATTTTGCCGAATGGCAGCGAGAGTGGTTACAGGGAGTCGGGACAAACGGTTGTTCGCCCATCCAAACTCAGTTAAATTACTGGCGCAACAAGTTAGAAAATATATCAACACTAAATTTGCTGACCGACCGACCCAGACCAGCAGTACCAACATACAAAGGTGCGAAACAATTTCTCGAATTACCGCAATCTTTGAGTCGGGCATTAGAAACACTCTCGCAGCAAGAAGGTGTTACCTTGTTCATGACTCTGCTGGCAGCGTTTCAAACCTTACTTTATCGCTACACGCAGCAAGAAGATATTGCAATCGGTTCGCCAATTGCCAATCGCAATCGCAGCGAGATAGAAGGGTTAATTGGCTTTTTTGTCAATAGTTTGGTGTTGCGTACCGATTTATCAGGAAATCCAACTTTTCGAGAATTGTTGAATCGAGTCCGAGAGGTGACTTTAGTTGCTTATGCTCATCAGGACTTGCCTTTTGAAAAGCTGGTAGAAGAACTGCATTGTGCGAGAGATTTAAGCCGACATCCCTTGTTCCAAGTTGTATTCAGCCTGCAAAATACTCCCATCGAAGTATTAAAATTACCTGGGTTAACGCTATCGCAGTTCGAGTTCGACAGCAAAACCGCGAAGCTTGATTTAGAGTTTCACCTGTGGCAGGATTCAGAAAGCATTAAAGGACAAGTAATATATAGTACCGATTTATTTGATGATGCTACTATCACCCGAATGCTGGGACATTTTCAAACGTTGCTAGAAAGCATTGTAACTAATCCAGAACAGCATTTAATCGATTTACCTTGGCTGACTGCACGCGAACAATACCAATTGTTGATTGATTGGAATGATACTAGAAAAGAATATCCAGATAAGTGTTTTCATCAATTATTTGAAGCGCAGGTTGAACAAACTCCCGATGCAACGGCGCTTTATTTTGAAAACGTATCTCTGACTTACCGCGAATTAAATATTCAAGCAAACCAACTTGCACATCACTTGCAACAGTTGGGGGTAGTGCCAGATATGTTAGTTGGGATTTGTGTAAAGCGATCGCTCTCGATGATAGTCGGGTTATTAGGTATCCTCAAGGCGGGTGGAGCATACTTACCTTTAGATTCGAGTTTACCTCAAGAGCGTCTAAATTTTATGGTGGAAGACGCAAAAATTTCATTACTACTTACTCATTCCTCTTTAATTAAAGCCCCCCTTTTTAAGGGGAGCCACTTGCGTGCGGGGGTTCCCCACGCCACACCCCTCAACGGAGCAAACCGACCCACGGGGGTGGCTCCCGTTGAGCAATGTGGCGTGGGTTGGGGGGATCGAAAATATTTCCACATCACCAACTGAACCGAATTGCTTTTTATCATTAAAAGGATTAGCAATAAACTTTTCAGCAGTTAATTCGGGCTGGTTGAGATAGCCTCGTGCCACTCCCTCACCACCGATGCATAATTCTCCAGGAATTCCAACTGGCACAGGTTGTAGATACTTATCTAATATATAAATTTGAGTATTCGCAATCGGGCGACCAATCGGCAATTTTTCATCAACTGCATTAATTTCAGCAATGGTTGACCAAACAGTTGCTTCAGTGGGCCCATAGGCATTAAAAAACTTACGTTTAGAGTTCCACCAACGTCTGATAATCTCCTGAGAACAGGATTCGCCAGCACAAATAATAGTTTGTAATGCAGGAAGTGAATCTGTAGGTAAAACTGCCAAGACCGCAGGTGGAAGGGTAACGTGGGTAATAGCTTTTTCGCGCAATATTTGCAGTAAAGGTTGTCCGGGAAGTAGCGCTTCAAAGTTTTCTAAATAAAGCGTTGCTCCTGCTGTCAATGCCATGACAATCTCAAAAATTGAGGCATCAAAGCTTAATGATGCAAATTGTAGAATGCGGTGATTCGGCTGCAAATTAAAAACTTCAATAGTTGCTCTTGCTAAGTTTGAAAGTCCTCGCTGTTCGATTAAAACGCCTTTAGGTTTTCCTGTTGAACCAGAAGTGTAGATTACATAAGCAAGGTTATGATTCGATACGCAACTGGTGGGGTTTTCCTCGCTTTGTTGCGTAATAGTTGCCCAATCTTCATCTATGCAAACTACAGACAAGAGATCCCCCCAACCCACGCCACATTGCTCAACGGGAGCCACCCCCGTGGGTCGGTTTGCTCCGTTGAGGGGTGTGGCG
>QQTW01003144.1_pt1 | contig 12137 bp, 15 predicted proteins | sample 1904831 | NCBI WGS metagenome assembly QQTW01 (sample SAMN09435610, study PRJNA476489) | Subsurface metagenome, whole genome shotgun sequencing project. | reverse complement strand
GTCTCCTTTACCCGGAAAACTAGCTGATTGCAGCACCAGAGATCCCAGCGAATCGGAAATATACATCGTCGAAGGAGATTCAGCCGGAGGAAGTGCAAAACAAGGACGCGATCGCAGATTCCAAGCAATTCTACCTCTGCGCGGTAAAATCCTCAATATTGAAAAAACTGACGATGCCAAAATCTACAAAAATACTGAGATCCAGGCGCTAATTACTGCCCTCGGATTAGGTGTTAAAGGCGAGGAGTTTGATGCTTCTCAACTGCGCTACCACCGCATAGTAATTATGACTGACGCTGACGTAGATGGAGCGCACATTAGAACCCTTATCTTGACGTTCTTTTATCGCTACCAGCGCAGTCTTGTAGAGCAAGGATATATCTACATTGCTTGTCCTCCTCTGTACAAAGTTGAGCGCGGACGCAATCACTACTACTGTTATAGCGAGCGCGAACTTACTAACTTGGTTCAAAATGATTTTCCTGCTAATGCCAACTATACTATCCAGCGTTTTAAAGGTTTGGGGGAAATGATGCCTACTCAACTTTGGGATACTACCATGAACCCAGAATCACGCACCCTAAAGCGAGTAGAAATTGAAGATGGCGCTGAAGCCGATCGCATCTTTACAATCTTAATGGGCGATCGCGTAGCTCCAAGGCGCGAATTTATCGAAACCTATGGTCCTCGCCTCAACCTCGCAGAACTTGATATTTAAGCTCTTGGCTTAAGTTTTCTACCCTCTAGCCAGCCCAAACTTTAATAATTTTTGGGCTGGCTTTAGAATTTTTAACAGTAATTCTCATCAATTCGTTTTAATGTAACGATTTAGTGGCTATTAATTTTTCCCGTCTATTCCACAAAAATTAACCTTAAAATTTGGAAATTTACATGAGCAGCAATTTATCAACAAAATTACGTGAAGGGACTAAAAAAGCCCACAGCATGGCGGAAAACATGGGCTTTGTGAAGTGCTTTTTAAAAGGAGTAGTAGAAAAAAATTCCTACCGCAAGCTAATTGGCAACTTCTATTTTATCTACAGCGCCATGGAAGAAGAAATGGAGCGCCACAAAGACCATCCTTTGCTAGGCAAAATCTACTACCAGCAGCTAAACCGTCAGCGCAGTTTAGAGCAAGACTTGAATTTTTATTACGGTGCAGACTGGAAGTCGCAAATCGTGCTTTCTCCGGCTGGAGAAGCTTATGTAGATAGAATTCGGGAAATCGCTAACTCCGCTCCTCAATTGCTAATTGCTCACTCTTACACTCGCTACATTGGCGACTTGTCAGGGGGACAAATTCTCAAAAATATTGCTGTACGGGCGATGAACCTAGCAGAAGGCGAAGGTACGGCTTTTTATGAGTTTAAAGACATTCCCGACGAAAAGCAGTTTAAAGTCGGCTACAGACAAGCTTTAGACGAGCTACCAATAGATGATGCGGCAGCAGATCCCATTGTCGAAGAAGCAAATGCTGCTTTTGGCATGAATATGAAGCTATTTCAAGAAATGGAAGGTAGCTTAATTAAGTCTATCGGACAAATGTTGTTTAACACTCTTACCCGTCGTCGCACTCGCGGTAGCACGGAACTTGCTACAGCAGAGTAAGCAATAAGTTGATTTGTGGGGCAGATTTGGTAGTTTTTTTCGGTGAGAGGCTGGGAAAAATTACCAAATCTGCCCCTTAGTTTTTTAAAGAGAATTAACGCGCGATCGCATTCGTCCGATTAAAATACTCTAACTACACCTATATTAATTTTCTATGGCTGCAAAACTTCCTGTTACTGTAATTACTGGCTTTTTGGGTAGTGGCAAAACTACGCTAATTCGTCACCTGCTGCAAAATAACCAAGGGCTACGCATTGCTGTATTAGTCAACGAATTTGGCGAATTAGGTATTGATGGCGACATTCTCAATTCTTGCCAAGTTTGCCCCGATGATGCTGCTGAAAAAGCAAATATTGTGGAATTAACTAATGGGTGTCTGTGCTGCACCGTCCAAGAAGAATTTTTGCCGACAATGCTGGAATTGCTCAAGCGGCGCGACAAACTAGATTGGATACTAATTGAAACTTCGGGGTTAGCTCTCCCAAAACCGTTGATTAAAGCCTTTCGCTGGCAGGAAATTCGCAACGCAGCCACGGTTGACGCGGTGATTACAGTAGTTGATTGCGAAGCCGTAGCAAAAGGGACGTTTGCCAGCGATCCGCAAGCCGTAGACAGCCAAAGACTTGCCGATCCCAATCTAGAACACGAAACGCCGTTACAAGAATTGTTTGAAGATCAGTTGGCTTATGCCGATTTAGTCATTTTAAATAAAACTGATTTAGTTGATGGAGCTACCCAAGAAATGGTAGTAAATTTGGTGCAACAAGAATTACCAATAGGTGTAAAAATTGCCAAGAGCGATCGCGCGAAACTCGATTTGGCTACTCTGTTGGGCTTTCAAGCGGCAGTAGAAGACAATTTAGGCAACCGGCACAGCCATCACGACACTGAAGAAGATCACGATCACGATGATGAAATTACTTCAACTCATCTAATTTTAAATCGCAGCTTCAACCCCACTACCTTACAAGCACAGTTGCAACAACTCGTCCAAGAGCAAGATATTTATCGAATTAAAGGATTTGTCAGCGTTCCCAACAAGTCTATGCGTCTAGTTTTGCAGGGAGTAGGCACAAGATTTGAGCAATTTTACGATCGCCTTTGGCAGCAAGATGAATTGCCGCAAACACAGCTAGTTTTTATTGGGCGCAAGCTTAACTTAACAGCTATTGAGTCTCAATTGGCAGGCTTATCGGCGTGAACTACTGGATATAAATGCCTAAATGATTGCCAACTGGACGCTGGCGCATAGGTATGCGCGTATGAATTGGGGCATTTAGCACCCTTGGCTGCCCCTTAGTCGCTGCAACTAAAGTTGCCGAACCGCCACCATCCAAATTTAAAACCGTGTACGCGCCCAAATCCAGAAAAATATCTGTCAACTGAGATAAATTGAGTCCATCACTGTAGAAAGGTTGACGACCATCAACCACAACCATCCACAACTTGTCCCCGGTTTCGTTAATTCCGACGGCAGTACAAGGCAAAAACTTAGCGTCTGCTACATCTATATCCAAGGGTACAGCAGCGCCCCGTTCTACCAGCAATCGATTGCCAGAGATAGCTTGAATCGTACCCTCCGCACACTTTTCTCCACGAATTTGAATTAAATTATTGGGAGCAATGCACATTACAGGCCAAATTCTTTCACCTGGAGAGTAGATATTGCCATTAGAAATAGCTTGCCCGATTATATTGACGCGATCGCCTTCATGGGGATAATAATTCCAGGGATTGCGTTCGTAAAAAGGTAGAAAAAAGCTGGCATTAATTGCTAGTTGTACCCCAAACTCGCGGACAAAGTTTGAAGTAGTCCGTGCCTTGATTTCCTTGCCATCCACTCCCGGCGTGCCTGGTGTAACTAAAAACTTCAGGTTTGGGGTAGTTAAATCCACCGTGACAACGTGTAACATAATTTGGCGGGGCATAGAATCAGCTTGGCGCTGGTAAGTAATGCCAGGAAACAATTGTTGCTCCAAGTTCGTACGCGGCGGCCGAGTTAAACCTAAAGCGCCGTAAATTAGTATTAGCAGGGCGATGAAGCCCCCTACTGCCATTAATAAAACTCGCCCAGTTTTGCCATTACGCCTACGAATCATAAGGATAATTTTAAAAATTTATGACTAACTGCTTTTTTGTCAAGCATTAAAGACTACCGTAGCAGCTACTAATTTACTTGTAACACCGAAACTAGCAACAAAACTTAAACACCAAATAGCACAGCACGTTGCAGCCCTTGTTGTAGAGTGAGAACAATTAGCCGTATTCACTTGGCGATTAATAAATCAAAGGGAAAATACTCATGGTAGAACGTGGTTCTAAAGTGCGGATTCTCAGACCAGAATCTTACTGGTTTCAAGATGTCGGATTAGTAGCTTCAATTGACCAAAGTGGCATTCGCTACCCAGTGATTGTGCGCTTCAATAACCTGAACTATGCAGGTGTAAACACCAATAACTTCGCCGTGAGCGAACTATTGGAAGTAGCCAAACCAACCCCAAAAGCGAAAAAAGCCTCTACGGCGGGTACTGGCGGCAAGCAAACCACCGTTGATGAGCGCACCCGCACCACAGGGCAGGGTACGCCTTCAAGTCCAAAGGCTTCTAACCCGGCTGCGAGTCCAGAATCTGGCGATAGCAGTGGTGTAGTAGTCGGTGATGCCAACCAAGGTACGGAATCTCGTTAAATTGTGCCTGAACTGCCTGAAGTTGAAACAGTCCGGCGCGGTTTAGACAAGGTTACTCTAAACCAAGAAATTACGGGTGGGGACGTGCTACTTAGTCGCACGATCGCCTACCCGCTTTCTCAGGATGAATTTTTGGCTCGATTGCAAAAAAAGACAATTTCTCACTGGCAACGCCAGGGCAAGTATTTGCTGGCACAGTTAGATGTTTCTAGCTACCTGGGAGTTCATCTGCGGATGACGGGACAGTTGTTATGGTTGCATCCCACCGAACCATTACATAAACATACGCGGGTGAGGTTATTTTTTGGAGGCGATCGCGAGTTGCGCTTTGTCGATCAGCGAACTTTTGGACAAATGTGGTGGGTTCCGCCCGACAAGGCGATTTCATCGGTAATTACAGGACTTGCCAAATTAGGTTTAGACCCTTTCAGTCCAGAGTTTTCGGTAGAATACTTAGCCGCCAAGCTTAAAAACAGCCGCCGTTCGATTAAAGCCGCATTGTTAGATCAAGCAATTATTGCTGGAATTGGGAATATTTATGCTGATGAAGCCTTATTTATTGCCAAAATACCACCCGCAACTTTGTGTACTTGCTTGCAAATTGAGCAAATCAAGGAACTTAGAGCCGCCATTATTCAAGTGCTAGAAGCAAGTATCGCGGTAGGTGGGACTACTTTTAGTAACTTTTTGAACGTCCAGGGTGTCAACGGCAATTATGGTGGTGTAGCATGGGTTTACAACCGCACAGGAAACCCCTGTCGGATTTGTGGTAAGTTGATCGAGCGAATTAGGTTAGCGGGGCGCTCGTCTCACTTCTGTCCTCAGTGTCAGGGAAAAGGCTGAGAGAGAAAGTGGTATTTTCTACTTGACTCTGTGCGTAAACGTTCTAAAATCTCTAAGTAGGCATTAAGCATTTCATATAGAACAAGTTATGGCAGTCAAAAAAGGCGATCTAGTTCGTGCTGTCCGAGAAAAGTTAGAAAACAGTTTAGAAGCACAAGCTAGTGATATCCGTTTTCCAACCTATCTGTTTGAAACCAAGGGACAGGTATTGGATGTTAGAGGCGAATACGCTTTGGTAATGTTTGGGCAAGTTCCTACGCCTAATATTTGGTTGCGGGTAGATCAGTTAGAACAATTTAAGTAAGATTGCAGTTATTCCTAGTGCGATCGCCTTTTTTGTATGCAAGCTGCCGTCAAATCTTCCCCAGTTCACAATTCGCCCCGCGTTACCGTGATTGGTGCGGGTAAAGTTGGTAGCACTCTAGCCCAAAAGATTGCTGAGAAAAACTTAGCTGATGTAGTGCTGCTAGATATAGTTCAGGGAATGCCTCAAGGGTTGGCGTTAGATCTTTTAGAAGCAAAAGGAATTTCCTTACACGATCGCCAAATTAGCGGTACAACAAATTATGCTGATACCGTCGATTCCGATGTAGTCGTAATTACGGCAGGATTACCGCGCAAACCCGGTATGAATCGCGATCAATTGATGCAGACTAACGCCAAAATAGTTGTAGAAGCAGCAAAATCGGCGATCGCTTATTCTCCTAATGCAATTTTAATTGTCGTGACCAATCCATTGGATGTGATGACATACCTCGCATGGCAAGCAACAAAGTTACCGCGCGATCGCATTATGGGGATGGCTGGGGTATTAGATTCAGCCAGGTTTCAAGCTTTTATTGCGATGGAATTGGGCGTACCCGTGATGGACGTACATACAATGGTTTTGGGCAGTCATGGCGACTTAATGGTTCCTTTAGCGCGTTATTCTACGGTTGCGGGTGTGCCGATTACAGAATTGATGGATGAGGCAACTATTGAACGGTTAGTAACTAGAACTCGTAACGGTGGCGCAGAGATTGTGGAATTGATGCAGACGGGAAGTGCTTATTTTGCACCAGCAGCATCTACTTGTTTGATGGTGGAATCTATATTACTCAATCAATCGCGTTTATTGCCTGTAGCGGCTTACTTGCAAGGCGAGTATGGATTGCAAGATGTTTTTATTGGCGTTCCCTGTAGTTTAGGCTGTGGTGGGATTACCAAGATTTGGGAACTAAAGCTTACGGATGCTGAATTAGCCGCGCTGCATACTTGCGCTGAATCACTACGGGAAAATATAGATCGGGCGATCGCAATTTTAGCTTAAATATTAGAGCGAAAGTTCCCATACCCAAATTGCTACAACCAATTAGTAGGGATTAATACAATACAAGCGTAGGCATGAATAAATTCTCATCAATTCTCGAAAATTAGGCGTTAGTTAAATCAATTAGCCTAACCAAGATTCCAAATCCGCCGTACTTGTAAAATCCAATAAATCTTCACCTAAAGCCTCCAATCTTTCAAGACTTAGATTGCTCACTATTGCAGTCAATTCGGGTGATAGGCTACCCAACTTACGATTAAGCAGTTTGAGGACTAACGCTTTACCTTCGGCGGTGCGACCTAGTTCTACTCCTCGTTCTTCGCCTTCGCGTAAAATAAATTGATACATTGTAGACTCGCGCATAACCGGACTCCTCATCAATTGTTGGATCGTCTGCTCATTTAATTGTAAGCCAGCCAAGATACTCGTTGCCGCCGCTAAATTACTCTGTTCTCTAGGGTCTGCAATCTGCTCTAACTTCCGCACCACCTGCGTTAACACACTTTCCTTATCTGATGCCTGACTTAATACTGCGTAAGGTAATAATCCTGGTGTACTCAAAAATACTTCTACAGGTTCTTCCCATAAGCGAATGACGCGAAACTGGTGAGTCATCACGGGGGTTTGATAGCTTGTTTGTCTCACTAAATCCGAACTTGTTGGTTTGAGGTAGATTACTACTTGTTGAACATCTCGCTCTGGAAACTTGCGTTTTAAGCGCAAATAATAATCTGCCATCCGAAAAGGCATTGTTTCATCACTAATGGTTTGAAATTCAGTGTGGAGAATAACCTCCCTTGATTGAAGTAACATCACCGAATCGGCGCGAATTGGTTCGACATTGAGTTCGGTGGGATTAATGGTAGTGAGAGTAATTGCTTCGCCTAATAACCAAGCTGCAAAATCAGCCGAATACTGCTCGATGAGAAACTTTGAGATGTTGTCAATCAATGGTAAAGCAGAGAAGTTTTATCACTTTATCCTACATGGCTTTAGGTAATTGAATAATCGCCTAAAATCTAGCTTTCCTTTTATCATCTTTACTTATAACAAGCACAAGTTATTCAAAAACCTACGAGTAGTTACTTACGAGCGTTTTATTGCACACTTAAAGATCTAAGAAAGAACAAATTATGCCAACCGTAATTTCACTAGGAAATTTACAACTATGACTCTTATTGATTGTTTATTTCTCACCCTGGCAAACGCTACAATCTGCATTGCTTTACCTAAAGCAATATCTTTAGTCAAATTCCGCAAGAATAGCGCTACTATCTAGCCTTTATTTCCTCGCCGCCACAAAGCCCGGACTAATTTAATCTCATCATAGGTGTAGCTTTCTCCTAAATGCTCGTAGATACTTTTGAGGGAATCGGCACCGACAGTTTTTAGAGCTTTTAAAATAAACTGCTGACGCACAGGAATCACCAGTTGGTCTAAATCTACTGGCTGGTTCATTTCGATCAACTCAGCTAAATGATTTGCGATCGTATTTACACTTAAACTGCGCTCTCTAGCTATGTCTGCGGCATCTAGCCCTTGGCGGTGGAGTTTGAGCGTCAATAATTGACTATCTGATGGAAAAGATGCGAAGCCCTGCGTGCGCGCTTGCGCTATCGCATTTTTTACCTCAACTTTAGCTGATTGCTGAGTATAAGCCGAAATTTCTGCGACAAAATGCTCTCCATACTGGGCTAACTTACTACTTCCTACTCCAGAAATTTTGCTAAATTCTTCTAGAGTTTGAGGTTGGACTTGAGCCATCATTTTCAAGCTAGAATCGGCAAATACTATATAAGGCGCTATTCCTTGTTCGTCGGCTAGTTTTTTGCGTAAGCTGCGTAGCTTTTGATAAAGCATTTCTATATCCGCAGCTTTTGGCGTTTCGCGATCGTCTACTATAGCTTTTGGTGCAGGACTAATAGCAATTAAAACTACTCTTTTTCGCCGCATTACTTCCCAACTGAGAGCATTTAGCCGCAAAACCGAGTAACCATCAGTAGTTTGCCCTAATAACCCTTGATGTAACAAACTTCGCCCCAAAAGCCGCCAATCGTCAGCACTTCTATCTTTACCAATGCCATAAGTAGACAATTTATCGTGGTTGTACTGCAAAACTTTTTGACTTTTCGAACCGCGCAAAACATCAATAATGTGACTCATTCCAAATCTTTCTTGACAACGCGCCACACAAGAAAGAAATTTCATCGCTTCAATCGTCCAATCTTCTTCGGGTTTGGGGTTACAGCAATTATCGCAGTTGCCACAATTTCCGCCAAAACTTTCGCCAAAATATCCTAATTGAATTGTGCGACGGCAAACTGTACCTTGAGCGTAGTCAATAATTTGCCGCAATTGTTGTTTAGCAATGCGCTGTTCTTGAACGTCCGTTTTTTGCTCAATTAAATACTCAACAGTTTTGACATCGCCATAACCAAAAAAGATTGTACACCGCGCTGCGCTTCCATCTCTCCCCGCTCTACCCGATTCTTGGTAATAGCTTTCAATATTGCGAGGTAAGTCGTAATGAATTACAAACTTGACATCCGGCTTATTAATTCCCATTCCAAAAGCAACCGTTGCAACCATCAAACGGGCATCGTCTCGAATAAAGCGCGTTTGATTAGATTCTCTTTCTTCGTCGCTTAAGCCAGCATGATAAGGCAAAGCAGAGATGCCATCTTGGTGCAATTTCATCGCGATCTCGTCTACCTTACGGCGGCTAAGACAGTAGATAATCCCCGCACCTTCAGTTTTGGTTACTAATTGCTTTAACTGGTTGTAAGCTTGCTTTTGCTTTGGCTGTACGTCGTAGTAAAGATTAGGGCGATTGAAACTAGCAACGTGGACTATCGGTTTTGCTAGATTAAGTTGTTGAATAATATCCGTACGAACGCGATCGGTAGCTGTGGCAGTAAGGGCTATAGTAGGAACCGTTGGATAACGTTGGCGCAAAGAGCGTAATTGACGGTAATCAGGGCGAAAATCATGTCCCCACTCGGAAACACAATGCGCTTCATCGATGGCAAAACTTGCAATCCCAATTTGATGCTGTACTAAATCTATAAATGGTAAAAAGTACTCGCTTAGTAATCTCTCTGGGGCAACGTAAAGCAGTTTTACTTTACCACTAAGGATTGCTTCTTCGCGCGACTTCACTTGATAGGAACTGAGCGTACTATTGAGAAAAGTTGCCCCAATCCCGTTATTTTTCAACGACTGCACTTGATCTTGCATCAGCGCAATAAGCGGCGACACCACCACCGTTAAGCCTTTTCGTAGCAACGCAGGCAACTGAAAACACAAAGACTTACCGCCACCAGTGGGCATTACCACCAGCAAATCTTGATTGTTTAGCGCTTGTTCGATAATCTGCTGTTGCCCCAAGCGAAAGCTAGTGTAGCCAAAATATTTTTTTAGGGCAGATTCTAAAGACTGTAACTGAGGCATATAAGCCGAAATTTGCAAGAACTGTATATATTTTCGCGCTGATATCCCATTTGCCAACGAGATTAAAGCATTTATTGACTAAGTGGGAATCCGAACTTGTAGCAAAGGGGGTGAGGAAGTTAACTTTAGTTATGTACCCTTACTTAAATTAACTCAAAATTATGCCTAAAGCAGTTTGGAATGGTGCAGTTTTAGCCGAAAGCGATCGCACAGAAGTTGTAGAAGGAAATCATTACTTTCCGATGGACTCCATTAAGAAAGAGTATTTTAAGGAAAGCAACACCCACACAACTTGTCCTTGGAAAGGGCAGGCTAGTTACTACAGTGTAGAAGTAGATGGGCAAGTTAACAAAGATGCTGCCTGGTACTATCCCAGCGCCAAAGAGAAGGCGAAAAATATAGAGGGTTATGTAGCTTTCTGGAAAGGCGTAAAAGTCGAATCGTAATATTAGGGGGCGTTATGCCCCCCATTGAAGATAGGCTTAGAGTGCGATCTCATAAAAGATAACTTTAAATTCAATATGAAAACCATCCAACAATTTACAGCGATTATTGAACGCGAAGGTGATGGATATGTTACCTTATGTCCTAAATTAGATATTGTTAGTCAGGGCGATACTGTTGAACAAGCAAAAAATAACTTAGCTGAAGCTTTAGAATTATTTTTTGAATGTGCAAGTCCCGTAGAAATCCAAAACCGTACCAAAGCTGAATAAACTATAACTTAAGGTAGATTTAAGGATTGTATTCAAACTCATTTTTATATCGCGCACCAACCCAGTCACTAGTTGGGGTTTGTCCGAGATCGTAAGTGTAACCAATATCCCAAAAACTGAGATCGTAAATAGTGCGATCGCGCAAGTATTTATTCATAAACTGGTTGAGTTTAGGATTGTTGCGATCGCCAGAGTATTCAACTGTTGTTTTTTCGATAACTACCATTTCTGCACTTTGCAAAGCTAAGGCGATCGCACTTTCTTTAGTTGGCGCTTTTGCTGCGACTATACGATGTTGGTATGTAAAATTCTACCCGCCGTGATATTATCCATAAATCGAAATAGGAGTGATTTTATCAAGTATAGATTGAATCGTCTGGGTATGCTGCGAGTGCGTGTAGGACTTTTTTGTACTTGCTAATTGCTAGTAATTGCGTGCAACGTAAACTTGCTATCTTGTTCGTCTTGAATCAGCAGTTGAACATTCTCAGGTTCGCACCATTGTTGAACCTTGACTAGCTTAACGAACTCATCAATTTTTAGGAAATTGAAAGCACCTCCATAAACATTAGCTTGCATAGCTTTCCCACCACCAGTAAAAGCAAACTTGCCAATATCAACCAGTTTGCCGTAGTCGTTCTCTTCCAGCCATGCGTTGATGTTATCCAATGCAGGAATACTATCTAGAAGTTCCATGTCATTGCTGTATTCTTCTGCAATGTTAAATATTAAGATGACATCTGTAACCCAACTCATCTTCTTAAACCTTGCGTTATGTAGTTAACCCGCGCGCAGTCTACCAAATAGCTAAAGTGAGTAGCGACAATCAATACATCTACCCCACTACGTTGTTAAGCTTCACGCACCCACTCTAATGATGGCTTTCGTTGCGATTTTACACAGTCTTGCAAATATAAATTAATCAAACTTTGATACGAAATACCTGTATCCTCAGCTAACTCCTTAAAGTAACTAACAACGTCTTCTTCAAGCCGAATTGTTACTTGCTTCTTAAGCTTCTTAATATACGGATTTTTTACAGATTGGGAGAAATCATACTCATCTTTCATAAAAGGAAACTCTTGTATTGTTGTTGCTCTCGTTTATTTGCCCTACGAGCCGAGAAAATACGAATGGTTTCTTCATCCTCTTTGTAGACGTGGCAAACTACTAACAATAATAGCGAGTCGCTCATGCCTAGCATTATATATCGATCCTCCTCTGAAGAATGTTCTGCGTCATAAAGCAAACGAGCATTTTCATCATAAAATACACTTTCTGCCTCACTAAACGAGATATCATGCTTTTTCTCGTTGAGTCTGGCTTTTCGCTCATCCCACTCAAATTTCAACTTGCATACACCTACATTGTAATTACAATGTATACCATAATTTAGTTGGATGCGTTGAAAATTACAGTATTAAATAATTCCTAGGAACTCAACTTATTTAATGCTTGGCTTCCTTTCCCATCTTGCCCCAGCGCGATCGCAATATATCATCTACTAATTCTGCTACTTGCTCGA
>QQTW01003143.1_pt1 | contig 12138 bp, 13 predicted proteins | sample 1904831 | NCBI WGS metagenome assembly QQTW01 (sample SAMN09435610, study PRJNA476489) | Subsurface metagenome, whole genome shotgun sequencing project. | reverse complement strand
CTTCGAGCTCCGATCGACCCCGGGTACCGACGAAGGCTCTGTCTCCAGCCACCGCCGTTTTATAGCCTTCAAATTCATTCGCATGGCATGACACATCCTCCAGGAGCTCGATAAACCCGGTCATCGGGTTTTACACACGTACGTGGGTAGTGGTGGTAACACCAATGAAGGAATCTACCGCACCTCAGTTGTCATTACCATGCAACGATGACGGTCAGCGGTAAATTTATACCACTTCTCAGATGTGGATCTTTGCAGCAGCTACGCTCTAGAGCTGGAACACTTTCATTGGTCGTTGGTTGATTGCCGATGATCATCCAGCGGTCAAAACCCACCCAGAGATCCTTTTGCTTTCCAACTTAACAGCAAAATAAACCGCGAAATGGGACAACATGCTACCTGTTAACCCTTGTTCGGACCAGTTGCTTTGACCAACCTCTAGAGCTTTATAAGAAGAACTATCAAGTTACATGCAGCCTGTTTTGCATGTTGCGAAACTCTGCATATCTTGTTGATACTGCTAACACCACAGAATATTGCTCTAGCAGCTTTCTTACCCTGCTGATGCTCTAAATAGGAGATTCCGGCTCGACATTGACAGTTGTTCCAGATATAATGTGCTGGTCACACGACAACTACACCCATGGGCGTTTGTCCACGGAGCTTGGACGCTATTGCAACATAACGTCTGTGTGTCGGAAGTAGCAGTACGTATCACGTAACTTGAAGCTATCATGGGCCAGAGAGTTACGCCAATGAAGCTCATGACTTCTGATGCACAGTAAGCGAACTGCTGCTACGGCAGATCCCGCGCTTGCAAACTGCAAACTCGCCAGGGACGTCGAGAGAAGAAGAGGATATATCCATAGCAAGCAACAACTCCACAACACCACAACGCCTCTCCATCATCAAGACTGCACATATCCTCGCGAAGTACTCCTCACGTGCCAGATAATCAGTCACAGCTACATCCTCCAGTACTCCTTCACGAAAAACCGCCCGAAATTTTCATTGCTCCTTTCGCACCTTCAGAGCATGCGCCGATCCTGTTGACAAAAACGATTGGGGGTAGCTGTTGCTCGTGCACACGTCTCCAGACGACGACCTCACCCAGACATCTGAAGGGATGGGGCCGTTGTCGTGGCCCTCCTCGTCCGCCATGGGCGCGAATGGAAGCTCGGGAGCCAACACCGAGGGCACATCCAGCAGCCAAGGACAGCCGCAGGGGACCGAATACACGTTGCAGGGCGTGATGCGGTTTCTGCAGATGCAGTGGCATCGACACGAGCGTGATCGCAATGCGTGGGATGTCGAGCGGGCGGAGATGAAGATGCGGATCGCCAAGTTGGAAGGAGATCAACGGACGAACAAGAAGCTGCAAGAGTCGCTATCGAACCATGTGAAGATTCTCGAGAATGCGTTGAAGCGCGAGCGCGAGAAAGCTAAGGGGGGCGCAATCGCAGAGGAGCCCGCAGCCGGAGCGAAGAACGCGATCCCAACGCGCAAGGGCGAGTCGCAGAAGTTACTGGCAGCCGATACCAAGCGTGAGTGGATGTGCGAATGTGGTAATGAGAATGACGAGGCTGACTGAAGGATAGCACCGACGCAACATCACAACTCCTTTCTTGAAGTCTCCGATGGCCCTTCATCACAGGCCAAGGAGGAGCCGCAACGTAGCAAGACGCGAGGGTATCTGGATAAATCGGTGCAGGAAGTCACATATCTCCTGACGGCACCCTCGCAACCTCCTCCCTCGCAGCGGCATCATGTGCCCAGTCAGGACCTGGCGGCATTACATGGTTATGCTACGGGGCAAGACCCAATCCCGATTCTCGCCGACGTCTCTTCGCTCCAACAACCTCAGCAGCAGCGTCATCATAATCTCCATCAACAACAGCAGCAACAACAATCGGACATCAGTATCGCACAACCCTCGCCCTCGCCCAGGCATCAACCGCCCCCTGTTCCGTCGTCCGTGGCACCGGAGCTGGGTCATCTTCAGCAGCAGCAGGCCAATAAAGGACCACAGCCCTCACAGATGACCCGTCATCACCCGGATCAACAACCACCGTCGCAGCACGAAGCTCTATTCCCGGCCGATAATGCATCTCGAGCACGTGGGACGGCCTCGAGCAGCCATGCAGCCGACTCAGAGGAGCAATTGCGAAGAACAACGAATCAAAACTATGAGGTATCGGGACGCTCCACTGCCGATGAGCCCAACATCACTGTCTCGACAACGGAACACCACCGTTCGAATTCCGATCCGGATGCCTGGAACTTCGACGAGCCCGAGTCGACCAGTCAAAATACCCAACAACGAAGCCTAGAAGTCGATCGCTTTCCCAATCCCAACTCCAATCATGTTCCCAAATCGCCGCCCCGGACTGGACTCGGCTCGCATCGCCGGAAAGGGTCCATGTCACGACGACGCAGCGATGAAGCCCAGGCCCAAAAAGAGCTGTCGTCGCCCTCGCAGAGTCACATGCGAGCCGACACGGCCGACTTCAAAGTCCGCTTTGCGCTGCGGGGTCATCTCGACGTCGTACGTGCGGTCATCTTCACGGGCGGTGGATCTCCATCTGAGCCTGAGATCTGCACGGCTGGCGACGACGGGGTGTTAAAACGATGGATCATCCCGGCGAGTTACAGCGCGTTTGGTCCACCTGGAGCAGCAAGCAACCACCATCACCACCATGACCTCGACGTCGTCAGCTACTTTACCCATCGGGGACATACGGGGGCGGTCACGTGTCTCGCGGCGTGTCCTCTCCCCCAGAATTTCTTGACGGGCGGTCGAGCACTCGGCGACGGCTGGGTGTTTTCGGGCGGTCAAGACGCGACGGTCAAAGTATGGGAACGTGGCCGAGTCGATCCGAAAGCGACGCTGGTCGGGCATACAGACGCGGTATGGAGCATCTGCGTGTTGCCCACGACAGCGGGGACCATGTTTGGGAGTGACAGCAGCAGCATCGGTGGGGGTGATCGATTACTGCTCGCTTCTGGTGCCGCCGATGGAAGCATCAAGATCTGGGCTGTGAGCGCACCGCCGCAGTCGCTATCGACGTCGCATTCGGGCTCGCGTCGAGGGGTGGGAGGCAGTCGACGACACAGTGTCACCTCCGGATCTGGATTTCCGTCTTCACCGCAACCGAGTACCGCGACCAGTACTCCGTTCCATCACACGCTCGTGCACACGATCAGCAGACCAGGAAGTACGGCGTCGCCGACGTGTATTGCCCCGGCGTCTAGCACGGGTAATACGTTCGTGGCAGCGTACATCGACGCCGCGGTGATCATCTACGATACCAGAACCGGAGAGGAAGTCGTGGGTATGGCCAGTCTGGAGACATACGACGGCACGCCGGCTACGGGAGTGAATTCGGTGGTGGCTACGACGGGGGCATTGGAGAGCGCAACCACCAACGCCATGGATGCGACGAGTAGGGGCTTGTCTGACGATGAAGGGAGAGTGCATGGTGCTACGGGCTCGGGATCAAGTGGTGGTGTCGAGGGTGTGGTGATTAGCGGGCATGAAGATCGGTATATTCGTTTCTTTGACGCCAATAGTGGTGAGTTCTTGGTCTTATCCCCCTACTCTTCGTTCCTTTCCCCGTTTGCCTCCCCGCCTCGCACTTCCAGCCCCAATCTCCAATCCCATTTCATGTTAGTTCAATCGTCCCTCCTCCCTCTTCATCTCACACCTGCCCGCACCCTCCAGTACTTCGCCACTTCCAAGCCCTACGTCCGCATTCTCCACCCACAGGTGATTCCAAAACTGACGAGAAATAATAAAAGGACAATGTACATACACCATGCTCGCCCACCCCTCCTCCATCAGCTCATTGAGTTTATCACCGGACAGTCGCGAACTAGTATCGGCCGGCCACGACGCGAGTTTACGATTCTGGTCTCTCGAGAAAAGATCCTGTACGCAGGAATTGACTTCTCATCGACTCATGCGTGGAGAGGGTGTGTGCGCTGTGGTATGGAGCCAGGATGGGAGATGGGTCGTGAGTGGAGGGGGTGATGGCGTGGTCAAAGTCTTTTCGAGATAGGTATCCACGGTATCCTATCGAGATAGCATCTGTCTCGATAGGATAGGATAGGATGAGAAGGGCAGGACAGGATAGCACGGAACAGGACACTGCTCTACCTTCTTTAGTTTTCCTACTTTCTTGTGCATTTATTCCATCTGTTATTTTCATGCATCTGACCCTTCGACTTCTCTCTCGTGTGGTTAGTTCCTTTCTTGTATTTACTTGTTATCGTTGGTGCTATCGTTCTACTTTATTTCCTTCCCTCCTTTGCTTCAGATACTCATTTCTCTTCCTTCCTTCCTCTCCTGTGACTTTTACTTTTACAATCCGTCTTCAAACCGTCTTCTGTTTCTATAATTGATTTCTGTTCCTAATTTGTTGTCTTTCTGCTTGTTCTTTCGGCATTAACTTAACATACATACATCCATCGTCGGCCTTGGTGAGTGCTTAGTCGGCTGGCGTGTCAGACACCTACGGTACCCTGTCTTTCTTTCATCTTCGGTTTTCAATATCGCTGGTGTTCCTACTGCATGTTGTGAGTGAGACTCTGATCTTGAGTAGTCGGTTGGTTCGCCGGTACCCAGTCTTCTACTGGTTCTAACGTCAGTCAATCATGTGTGGTTCTATTGCGTATGAAACAGGTTATTCGGCCTTGAAGAGTGGTTGGTTCGCTAAGTACCCTATCTCCTTATCCTTCTGAGGTCAGTAGTGTCGGGGTTATAAGTGACCGTGTGCTAGAAGTCAAGGGGTGATCGCCTTTTGGCTTAGCGGACTCACTTCCGCCCACAGTAGTGTTTGTTGCTATGCCATGTGATATCTGTCTTCTAATGACGCCCCACTACGAGCTGAGTTCTAAATTCAATTCGATCGGATCAATGCCAGACGGACCAGGCCAAGCTAGATCAAGGTACAGTATGTAAACAAGAATGAGTCTCCGGACTAGATCTTTACAATCTCGATATCCCACCGCATTATCGTTGCAACATACAGTAACCCATCCCGCTTCAGAGTGGGCAACGTCGGAAGTGGGGCCGATTACTGTCCGATGTGACAGTCCTGTCACCTTTGCAATTGACGTCTCACATCATACAGCTCCACAACTCCCCCCATATGACCTAGGTACTTCGTACTGTACCACATTCCTCAAATACCAATCAACACCGGATGAGGTATCCCCGCCCCTGCCGCGGAACCAGCAATCATGCCACTCCCGACCCTCGCCAGAGCCGGTAAGAAATGCGGTGCCTGAGCCCTCAAATTCTTCCCCGCTTCTTTTCCTCCAGCTGCCATCGCGTTTCTCATCCCCTCGGCAGTCCCGGGCATGCCCTGCACTACATTCCCGACTCTATTCTGCCACGCGTGTCCCGTTTTTTGCACCTTTTTCACCATCAACGGATTGACGTTCCCTGTCGGCTCGTCTCCGTCGTTGGGAAGACGACGTTCATCGTGTTCTTGTCCGGATGGATGTCCTTGTTGGTGTTGAGAGATGTACATGGATTGAGGGAGGGACCATTTCCTATCGCAACCCACGAGGCATTCGTGATGTTCTTCCCTGTTGGCCGGATCGGCGGGTATCTATTGAATATTATCAGCAACGTGAGGGTCCTTGTTGATTTATTCTTGGAGGCAGGAATCGCTCACCAATCCACATCGATCCCTACATCCCTTATAACCCGCAGCAATCCGTTGGGCATTCGCCGGTCGGTCAGGATCAATTTTTCGTCCAGTCTGTTCTTCGCAGCCTTGAATAATTTCCTCGAGCGATTTGCTCGAGTCGGGCCATCGGATGGGATCACCCAGCTTCTCATGCCGCACCAGTTGGTTCCTGTACGCGGCATCCCTCACAATCTCGTCTTCCAGAATTTTGAGAGACCGCCTCAGACATCGATCTCCTGCGGTGACATGGAGAAAGCCCAGACCGGTTGTTCCAAGGATGAGTCCGGCGGCGCCAGCTTTGAGCCACGACTTCTTCAAGACCTTTGTGTTAGCTCGGTCGTCGCCGTTGGATGCGTGCGATCGGGTTGAGTGTGGTGATCCTTGTTCGTGAGGAAGCGCGGAGACGATGATGGAAAGATTGCACAGCAGCCCAAGGACCCCAAGACGCCATAACACCCAGGACCGCATCATGAGGAAGTTTGCTCCCGATCACAACCCATCATGGGTCGCGGTCATGGTCGTCGTCTTCTTTATGAGAAACACCGCTCGAGCACGGGCTTACCCCAGAAGGATGAAGGTTTCCTCGTGTTGATGGCATTTAACCGAGCATAATCCCCGCGTGAAGGATCTCGCGAATGCTCGTGGTCGAGGAGGATTCTCTGCCGGAGGATGCGTACCTCGTATCAAGCAGCCGAAAACGGTATCGTGAACCATACAAATCCCGCTCGTCTTTTACCGGCGCTATATCTGGCTCGAGTGGTATCGAGAGCTTGACGCCACTTATATCGTCGAAAGTGGTATCCTCGTGCCTTGCAACAGCAACAGATATTCCTACCGGTCCAGACTTCCGAAAACGTAATGGATAAATCTTGCTCGAAGGAATGGTATCCAAACAATACGGGGAGTCCGGTCCGGCCGGCATTACCGAGAGTGGTCATGTTCATGGCTCGTCTTGATGGACTTGCGCGCTATCGTCGTCTAGTCTTCCTTCGCCGTATAAGATCTCGCACACGCCTCCAATGGGGACATCCATGACGGCATCGGTACCTTTATTCCAGAGCTGCGTCCAGTCCTGTGTCGTTGTTTGGTTTTCGGTCCTGTAGTTTTCTCTGCTCGATTTTTCTCTCGCACCCCTCCCATGGCGTAATGGTGCAGTAGCCACCTTGGCCGCTTCGTCCACAATATTCTCAATGCTGGTCATGGGGAGCGTGAGATATGTCGTGTTGTACGAGGCCAAGGCGACGTAGATGTACACGACCATCATGACCAGATATGCTGGTAGCGCGAGCGACCACCATCGATCGGGATAATAATAGATGCCCAATTGATGCAAGAATGGTGAGGGGAGGTAAGACCAGAGTAGATAGATCACTATAAACAAACCTAGTCAGCTTGCATCTTTGCGCGCAGAGTCGCATAAACAACGTACGGAAAGCAAGCGATGACACTAGATATAGTACAAACCCGTAGTACTCGTATGTCGGCACCTTGGGACTGACTCGGGGGACGGTCGTCGCCGTACGGGCCGACTTGGCCACAGCGGCCTCGGTCTCATTGGGTGTCTCGACATCGGAGCTGTCGGGGGTGCTGGGCCGAGACGGGGTGGTCGAGAACGGTGGCCGCAGTAACGACGTCAGCGATGGCGAGGGCGGTAATGGCGTCGGAGGACGATTGTAGAAGGGCGGCGCAAAGGAATTGCTGAGTCCCAATGCCAACGATGATTGCGAGCGGGACGGGCGATGTAGGTCGACATCGTCATTCTGGCCGTCGCTCGAATCGCTGATCTCGGACCCCACCGAGGGGTCTTCGGGCGAGAACAATCCATCGACCTCTGGATCTTCCTCTTCCCCCAACCCCAGTCCATGTCCATCGCGATGAGGGGTCATGGTCAACCTGTGCGCGTTGCGGGTGGGGCACGTTGCAGATCCAAGCCGGATTTGACACTGAAGCGAACTCTTCCTCTATAGCCGAGGTGGTTGGTGATGATGATGCCCGGTACACCAAAGTCAATGCTCGAGATACCCGCAATGGAAGCCCTCGGAGAAACCATCAAGTATGATAACCAGATAAGCCCTACTAGCATAGGCTAGTAGTGAAGTTTCATGCAACGCCGATCCTAGGTCTTCTAGGAGAGTTCCATCTTCGTTATCAACTGCAGAGGGACAGTAGAGTTCTAGTCCTCCTGTGCCTGTGGACATAAAAGCAGACATCATCCCCGACCTGCAATGGATCCATTATCCATCAGCCGTTGGACGTTGGAGAATTACTTTTGAACATCATGCTGTCTTTTACTACGCTGGCTTGGTGCCTCTATGCCATTCCCATAACCCAGGCCGTAGACGCTGTTCTCGGGGTCTATATCTTCTCCCGGCATGGCGATCGAACGGACAAGACGCACATCCCAGCGAAGTACACGCGGCTAGGCTACCGCCAGTCCTTCGACGCCGGTGACTGGTTCCGGAGTCAATATGTGGCCTCGGACGCGCCAATGCGTATCGCTGGCCTAGAACCGGCCGTGTTCAAGCCGTCGGAGATCCATGTCCAGGCGCCCGTGGATACCGTGCTCATGCAATCGGCCCAGGCCTTCTTGCAGGGTCTATATCCACCAGTTGGTGGTCAGTTGAGCACGGACACGCTACGCAATGGAACAAGAGTTGAAGCTCCCATGGACGGGTACCAGTTGATTCCCGTGCATACCACGGACGAAGGTGCGGGCAGTGAGGATAACCCTTGGTTGGTGGGCGCGTCAGGGTGCGCCAATGCCCAGCTCAGCTCAAATCAGTACCTGTCGTCCGACGAGTACATGGAGATGTTGCGTCGAACGGAGCCTTTTTACAAGAACTTGACGCCTGCCGTCAACAGCACGTTCCAGGGGGACGACATCAGCTATCGGAAAGCGTTTCTGAGTGAGCTATACTCATTACCACAAATATCAAGTCGTTAACTAACCCATTTCCATAGTCTGGGATATGCTCAGGGTGGCTCTGCTGCATAATGACACCATTCCTTCGTCGGAGCTACTCACGGACGAGGTTATGTTCCAACTCCGAGCTCTGGCCGACACGCACGAGTTCAACCTCGCCTACAACGCCTCCTCGCCCATTCGAGCAGCAGGGGGCATGAGCGTGGCTGGGCAGCTCTTGACGCATCTCAACAAGACCATCGCCAGTCGAGGAAAGAACAAACTGGGAATTCAATTCGGGAACTACGCTATGTTTCTGGGATTCTTCGGACTGAGCAAATTGACAGCCGCGAATCCTGACTTCTACGGTTTACCGGACTACCAATCGACGTTGACCTTTGAGTTGTTCACCTCGGCTGCACCATCGCCGTTTCCAAGCCCGGAAGATCTCCAGGTCCGGATGCTCTTCCGTAATGGAACCGTTTCGCGCAATGGAGGGAGCACGCCGACTGCGTATCCGCTGTTCGGTCAGACGGCGACGAGTCTGCCGTGGAAGACTTTTGCGGAAGAGATGTCGAAATTTGCCGTCAAGGGAACGGACGAGTGGTGTCAGGCGTGCGGTAACACAACGGGGAAGTGTGCTGGTGCTGGGGCGGCTTCATCGTCCGCTAGTCCCGCGTCGTCGTCGTCGTCGTCCTCGGCTGCAGCGGATCATGGTGGGTTGACAACTCCCGTGGCGGGCGTCATCGGTGCGATGGTCACGCTGGCTGTCGTGCTCGGCATCGAGGCGTTGATCTTGCTACTGGCTGGTCTAAGACTGGTCCGGAAGAAGAACCTACGTCGGGGTGGAGTGGGAAGTGAAGTGGAAAAGGCCAGCACGCAGTCCTGATTTCAAACTATCATGTCATATAATGAGCGACGCAAACATACACATGTCGAGGTTGTTGTCGGGAATCGTAGACTCGGCTCGTAGTTGTATGCAGCCACCCGGGAGACAATAAATCGCAGAGTTCAGCAAGGACCGCTTCATACTTGCTTAGTGTCTTCATCGTCCTTATAATGCAGAGTAGCTTCATCAAGTTTGAGATGAAGACACCTGCATTAGCCTTACGAAGGTGGACTAGCCTTCATCACACTGATGACGGTGATGTGACCTCGTTTTCATCAGACTCATGATGGAGTTTACCCAACTTTCGTCACGCTGATGATGATGATATTATGCTCCCTTTATCCCAGGCACGGCGGAAGCTGAGATGGTCACCGTCGTTGTCGTGATGAAGGTTAAGATGACTATCATCGTTCCTATGATGAACGTTCAGACAATCTTCATCGTATGGGCGATGATGGATACTGCTGAGTTTTCGATATTCGAAGGTTGTGTAATCATCGTCATGAGTCTGATGAATCCTCCTCCTCCTCCTCCTCCTCCTCCTCCTCCTCAAGCCTTTCAACCTCCAGCAACAAGAAACACTCACGAGCTCACAAGATGCAGTCACACCCGTCCAACTAACCCTGTGCAAACAAAGCCGATTGATCCGAATAGATTCTCACCGCCTCGATCCTCCCCTGGACATCCCTATCCAAACACGCCACCGCTCTCGAAGTAACTTTCCGTCCATCATTGGTCACGTAATGATTCAAAGCTTCATGTATGATATATTGATCATTTCTTCTTCTTCTTCTTCTTCTTCGTCCTGTCCTCCATTTCTCTCTTCCTTACCGCCACCTGCCACCGCACCATCTACCTTCCCACCACCCGCCGCTGAAACCCTCGAAGAGGTCTTAAACCCTTATCCTCCTCGACGCATACAGATTCGATTCCTCATGTTCAATCCCTGAACCCCGCCCAGAACTTCCTCAATCCTTCACGGGCTATATTCTTCCCTTGCATACATTGCCCTGGATCAGATGGCGAGGCGTTATTAACTGAGAATGTCACTGAGTCGGAACAAAGCGCGAGATAGCCGTCCACGTTTTTGTTGTTGAGGATGGTGAGCACGCGTTGGAGCTAACTGAAGGTCGTGGGGCGGAGAGTGTCGAGGCGGATGGAGGTGTATATTGTCATTTTTATCTTTCTTATTTTATTTTCTCTCTTGGGTTGTTTGATGGACTTGATTTGAGAGAAGTGAAGCCTTGAGCTGGGTCGAGACTAGATTGTGCCGTACGCTTTTGTAGATTGAGTGAATGGGGGGAGGGTGGGAATGGGTGGACGTAGTAAAGTATCGGTGGATGGATGTTGGGTAGATAGTGAATGGCCATGGTTGGGACACGGAGAGGCGAGATACGTGGAAGCTAGGCGCTGGATTTGCCAGGAGAGTGGTTTGGTTGGGTGAGACTTGAATTGATGGATAAATCCTGGAAGCAAAGAGAAGGTCAATTGAGGAGTGCCTAGGAGAGCTAGGGTAGATGGGAGAAAGAGGGGTGGAGGGGCAGCAATTAAAGATGTTCCCGGAAGTGGCCGGAAGGCATAAGACTGAGGTCGAGATCACATATGGAAGACTTTCGTCTCGGATTTGGTTTTGAATGAAATGATTGTTCATGCGAGGATCTTCCGCCAATTGATGTGACGAATCGAGTGATTGTCTGGAATTTGAATGCAATCATTCAAGAGAATGAATGGGTAATTTGAAATGGTAGATTGAAGTAATGGAGGATTACTAGTTTCTAGTAAATTTTTTCGCATATATCCCATCCAGCGAAGTAGAACAGAAGATATCAAACATGAGGGAAATTGTATAGAAAATAGTTCAGGGTCCGGCTGGGTATTAGAGAGAGAATGGTCGGAAAGGTGCTCTCAGCGTGAAAGTCCCTGGAATAATTCAAAGTGCAATCACCCAAAACAGAAACAACACAGTCAAGAAATGAACTTCAAAGCGGTACCGGTAGGACAACAATCACCACCGGTCATCGTCCGACGACATGGGAAAGATCGATGACTCGCGCATCTGCTCCTCTGTTGCAAGTGCAACGCGCCTCTGCGTATGCGCCGTTTGGTTATTCGGGGCGCCCTTATAGCGAACTCCGATCACGATCGATGTCGGCGCCGTTATTGACGAGTCGGAAGCTGGCCCCAGCAATCCTACTTCGTCCGGCCGTTAATATCTTCGGTTGAATGGATGTATCCCTCAAGGCGGCTTTCATCTCGGCTGGCGAAGCTGCCAATGTCGGATTTCGGCTCATCATGTACGCCATGAGGCCGCTGACCACTAATCATCATTAAAATCAAGATCTTGATTCGTGGGAGGATGAAGACTTACAGGGACACGCCATGCTAGTACCGGCTTGCATTTCCAGGGCCTTTGACCCGCCGATCCACGTACTAATAATGCTCTCGCCTGGGGCATAGACGTCTACGCACTGTCCGACATTGGAAAAGCTGCTGATCTGGTCGTCCGCGTTCGTCGACCCCACCGTCACTGCCTTGCTGCCTTTGCCGTCATCGCCCTGGCCACCTCGCGCCGCCGGAGAAACCCCACACGCATCCTTCCCGTCGTTGCCTGCCGCCATGCTGACATGCACGCCGCGTTCCACCGCTGCATC
>QQTW01003142.1_pt1 | contig 12140 bp, 10 predicted proteins | sample 1904831 | NCBI WGS metagenome assembly QQTW01 (sample SAMN09435610, study PRJNA476489) | Subsurface metagenome, whole genome shotgun sequencing project. | reverse complement strand
TAGCATCTTAGAACCAGAAACTTTAGAGCGGCAACAGGTGCAGCGGGGCGCGGCGGCCGGCGCGGCGGAAGCACAGCGCGGCCAGCAAACCTTGCAGCAGCATCTTGGCGAGTAGCACGGCCGCGGCGGGCAGCGGGCCGGCCAGCCACGCCAGCGCCAGCAGCGCCGGGTAGAAACCGGCGTAGTAGAGCAGGCCCAGTTGCAGCCACCGCGGCAGCGCCTCCAGGCCGCGCGTCCAGCGGCGGCGCTGGTGCAGCAGGGCCAGCCAACTAGGCATGGGCAAGCTTTCGGCCAGCACTTCGGGCCGAAACACGTTGCGGAAGCCGAAGCCGTGGCGCAGCGTGGCTTGGAAGAGAGCGTAATCTTCCGTCACGGAAAACGGCAGTTGCTCGTAGCCCCCGGTGGCCTGGTAGGCGGCGCGCGTCACGAGCATGTTGTTGCCCATGGCCGTCACGGGCCGCCCGGCATCGGACACCACTTGCACCAGCCCGAGCGAGAGCAGCCAGTCGAGGCCTTGCAGTTGGTCGAACCAGCGCGGGCCCTGCACTACCGTCAGGCCCGTGACGGTGCCCACGCCGGGCGCGGCGTGCGCCAGCAGCCCGCGCAACCAGCTGGTTGGCACGGCAATGTCGGCGTCGGTGATGAAAAAGTAGTCGGCGGTGGCGGCGCGGGTAAGGTGGGCCAGCACGTTGGCCTTACCGCGGGCCGAGCCCCACATTTCTTGAATGGACACGACGCGAAATGTGCCGGCATAGCCTTGCATGGCCTGGGTGGCTACGGCGGCGGTGTGGTCGGTGGAAGCATCGTCGCCGAGCAGGATTTCCACTTGTTCTACAGGGTAATCGAGGCGGCGCAAACTGCCGAGGCAGCGAGCTATGGTGGCTTCTTCGTTGCGGGCGGCTATCAGGATGCTCACCCGTGGCAATTGCGCCGGCAGCGGCAGCGGCTGGCTGCCCTGCCGCACGGCAAACAACAACGTGGATAGGGCTAGTATCGCAAACCAGCCAGCCAAGAAAACGGTGAGAAACAGCAAAGGAAATCGGGATAGAAGCGCCCAGCAAAGGTACGCGCGAGCAGCCAGCCTCCAGCAGCGGGCCAACATCCTCAGGCCCGACGGTTAGGAAAACACGACAAACCGCAGAACGGTCACAGCTTAGCAAACGAATACCCTTGCTCGGCGAAATGCGCCAGGTATCGGTAGTTTTTAGTTGTCAGTTGTTGGTTGTCGGTTGTCAGTGGGTGGTTGTTGGTTGTCAGTTTAAGCAAAGACGCTGCTGGATTTTCACAAAAGATTTCTGTTATGAATGCCTCAACGGCAAAGCTGCACCGAGTAGTGGTGCTAGGAATTCCGCGCAGCGGTTCGTAGCACCACTACTCGGTGCAGATCACCGCCAGCCTCAACTTCTGACAACTGCCCACTGACAACCAACAACTAAACACTATGATTCTCGCCGATTCTCACGCCCACGTTTACTCCGAGCAGTTCAAAGCCGACCGGGACGACGTGCTCAACCGTGCCTACGAGGCGGGCGTGCACACCATTGTGATGCCCAACATCGACCACACCAGCATCGACGTGATGTTGGAGACGGAGGCGCGGTTTCCGCAGCAGTGCCACGCCATGATGGGCTTGCATCCGTGCTCGGTGGGCCGGCATTTCGAGAAAGAGCTGTATGAAGTAGAGGAATGGCTGGGCCGGCGGCCGTTTGCGGCGGTGGGGGAGTGCGGCCTCGACCTGCACTGGGACAAAACCACCCTGGCCGCCCAGCAAGAAGCTTTACGCGTGCAAATCAGCTTCGCCAAGCACCACAACCTGCCGCTGGTGCTGCACACCCGCGAGGCCTTCCGCGAAACCGCCGACCTCATCGAAGCCGCCCAAGACGGTACGCTGCGCGGCGTATTCCACTGTTTCTCCGGTTCGCGCGCCGAAGCCGAAGAAGTTGTCAAGCTAGGCTTCAAGTTGGGCATCGGCGGCGTAGCCACTTTCAAAAACGGCGGCCTCGACCAAGTGCTGCCCGGCCTGGGCTTGGAACACTTGCTACTCGAAACCGACTGCCCCTACCTGGCCCCGGCCCCACACCGCGGCAAGCGCAACGAGCCGGTGTATCTGCCGCTGGTGGCCCGGCGCGTAGCTGAGTTGATGGGTAAGGAGGTAGAAGAGGTGGTGGAAGCCACCACGCAAAACACGCAGGCGTTGTTCGGACTGTAAGGCCGCCTGTCATTGCGAGGAGGCACGACGAAGCAATCCTTCCTCCGCCATGCGCCAACCTTCCCTCAGCTCCAAGCCCTCCGGCAGTGGTGTAGTAAACTACTGCCGGAGGGCTTGTCTGTTAAGTGAAGCTTCAAACATTTAAGAGGACGGATTGCGTCGTCCTGCGTCCTCGCAATGACAGCTAGGCGGTTAGTTTTGCGCACCCAACCCAACGTCTGCCCGCTTTGTCTACGCCGCCCGCCACCCGACTCGAAAACACCGTTCTCGTAATTTACACCGGCGGCACCGTCGGAATGGCCTACAACAAGCGCGGCGAGCTGGTGCCGATGGACTTCGAGCAGATTCGCAAGAAGATGCCCGAGCTGCGCCAGCTCAACATGCACGTAGACGTGCAAAGCCTCGGCAAGCCGATAGACTCCAGCAACGTAACGCCCGCCGACTGGCTGCGCGTGGCGGCCCTCGTCGAGGAAAACTACGCCCGCTACCACGGCTTCGTGGTGCTGCACGGCACCGATACGATGGCCTACTCGGCGGCGGCGCTCAGCTTTCTGCTGGAAAACCTGGGCAAAGCAGTCGTCTTCACCGGCGCGCAAGTGCCCGTGGGCCGCATCCGCACCGACGCCCGCCGCAACCTCGTCACGGCCCTGGAAATTGCGGCGGCCCGCCACCCGACGGCCGGCACGGCGCGCGTGCCCGAGGTATGTTTGTTTTTCAACGACCTGCTGATTCGCGGCAACCGGGCCAAGAAAGTGGAAAGCCAGCAGTACAGCGCTTTCCGCTCGGAAAACTACCCGCCGTTGGCCCGCGTGGGCATCGAGCTGAACTTCAACGACACGCAAACCCGGCTGCTGCCCGCCACCCGCCTGCGCATCCATTCCCGCCTCGACGACCGCGTGACCGTGCTCAAGCTCTTTCCTGGCATCACCGAGCGCATGGTGCGCGCCCAGCTGCTCGCCGAAGACCTGCGCGGCGCCGTGCTCGAGACCTACGGCTCCGGCAACGCGCCCACCGCGCCCTGGTTTCTGGACTGCCTGCGCGAGGCCCGCCAGCGCGGCGTGCACTTGCTCAACGTGAGCCAGTGCGAAGAAGGCCGCGTAATTCAGGGCCGCTACGAAACCAGCGCCCACCTCCCCGAAATTGGCATCATCGGCGGCGACGATATTACGCGGGAAGCCGCCATTACCAAGCTCATGTTTGTGCTCGGGTTGAAGCGCTCGGCCGCCGAAACCAGTCGCCTGCTTTCCTACGATTTGCGGGGCGAAATCACGCTGGGCTGAGAGGTTGTTGCGGCGGCGGCTTGCGTATCCGGAAAATCGGGTGCTATTTTGTGCCCGCATCCCGCACCTAGAGAGGTGTCCGAGTGGTTGAAGGAGCACGCCTGGAAAGTGTGTATGGGTCTAAAGCTCATCGTGGGTTCGAATCCCATCCTCTCTACAACAAACCCCGTTTCTGATCCGGAAACGGGGTTTTGTTTTTAGCGGCAGCCAGTTCTCTTCTCATTTGACGCAACCGGCTGCCAACAGAAATATCTAACTTACTGCTGTTACGCAGGTGGGTCGTTCTGACGTTCGCCTCACCCCCTAGCCCCCTCTCCAAAAAGGAGAGGAGGAACTAGCTTATACAATTTAGCACTACAAATCAATTAGTTATCTTAAAGACTAGGCCTAGCTCTAGTTCCCCTCTCTTTTTCATTCCGCGCATCAAGCGGCGTAGGGGGCTAGGGGGTGAGGCGAACTCGGAGGGCAATAGGCACTGCGTAACGTCAGTAACTCACTTATGCGGGAAATTGTGGGCAATTAAGCGCCATAGAGCAGTTTTATTTCACGGCAACAGCTTCAGCTGCACCTTCTTGTAGCAGGGAGAAACTACATTTAGTGCTCCATCAACGAACGGACCGCTATGAGCAAGTTTGCCGGGGCCCTGGCCTTACTCCTGATTTCTGTTGTTCAGCAGCCTGCTGCCTTACGTTTGGTCGCAGCAAAGCCGGGGGCTGCTTTCGCAAAGCAACCGATCCGAACCGGGGCCGAGCAAACAGCGCAGTACGTACCGTACCTGAAAGGCAAACGGGTGGGTGTTCTGGGCAATCAAACGTCGATTATCGGCAAGCGGCACCTGGTTGATAGCCTCCAAGCGTTGCAAATAAACATCGTGAAAGTGTTTGGCCCCGAGCACGGCTTTCGGGGCAATGCCAGCAACGGCGCCCACGTGCAAGATGAAGTGGATCAGGCCACTGGCATTCCGATTGTATCCTTGTACGGGGCCAAGCGCAAGCCCTCCCAAACGGACATGGCCGCCTTGGATGTGATAGTGTTTGACCTTCAGGATGTAGGATGCCGCTTCTATACCAATATCAACACGCTGGGCGACATAATGGAGGCTTGCGCCGAGACGGGGAAAGAACTGGTGATTCTGGACCGACCCAACCCGAACGGGTTTGTGGATGGGCCCGTGCTGGATATGAAGCTGAAATCGGGGATTGGCGAGTTTCCCGTGCCCATCACCCACGGCATGACCATCGGTGAGTTTGCGCAGATGATAAACGGGCAAGGATGGCTGCCTAACAACCTGAAGTGCAAGCTGAAAATCATTCCCCTCCAGAATTATGCGCATACCCTCGACTACACCTTGCCGGTAAATCCCTCGCCGAATCTTAATACCCAACAATCCATTTTACTTTACCCTTCTTTGTGCTTGTTCGAGGGGACTATCCTTAGCCAGGGCCGAGGTACCTATATGCCGTTTACGGTGCTAGGCAGCCCAGAGCTGAAAGGCAAGTACAACTTCACTTTCACGCCCGTAAGCCTACCTGGCAAATCGGAAACGCCCTTGCACCAAGACCAAGTTTGCTACGGGCTGGATTTGAGAAAGTACGATATAACGGCTTTTCGCAAGGCGGGCAAAATCAACATCAACTGGTTGCTAGAGCTGTACAAGGCTTACCCGGTCAAAGAAAAATTCTTCGATAGAAGCCAAAGCAGGCAAATCGGCAACATTGACGGACTGGCCGGCACAACGCTGCTGAAAGAGCAGATCATAGCCGGCAAAAGCGAGCAGGAAATTCGCAAAACCTGGGAGCCGCAGCTTTCCACCTACAAAGCCATGCGCAAAAAATACACGCTGTATCCTTGAACATCAAGCTGGAAAGCACAGCGCATTGCCTTGATTTCGACCGTTTTCTGGTGTGATATTGCCTGCTAAGCAAAACGTTGGCGCTTCTAGAGTGGTTCTCAGGTTCGCTCAGAGGCTATATGCTTGCCAGTTCCCTTACTTGCTTACTGAGTGGGACCGGTATCAACGCGGGCTTCTAGGGTGCGTTGCGCGGCCACCGGCACCGCAGACAGCAAGTCGTAGCCGGTAGCGGCCTCAATGGCGTCGACGGTGGTACGGTAGCTGGCCCAATTGGAGTTGAGGGAGTTGTTGTTGGGCGTGTCGACGGCAATAATGCGGGTGGTGGTCGTGACGCGGCTGGCATCGTCGGTGCCGGTTGGCAGCACCACCACTACCTTCCAGATGCGGCTCGGCACGGTTATGCGCCCGTTGTCGAGCGTCGACTTGGCGCCGTTCGAGCCTACGCCCCCGGTGCCATACTGCCCCATGATGATGTATAGCTCGTTGCCGGCTTTGGCCAGTGTGCGGCAATATTCCTCTAAGTCACCCCAAGTATTTTGGTTGTTGTTGGGCGCTTGCGGTATTATGTTGGTCATGAGGAAGGTAGCCGAGTTGTCGGCTACCGTTTTGGTGCGGTCGGCGGACGGGCAGTTGTGGCCCCGGTCGAAGCCTGAACCCGTATAGCTGCTGCTCTGCGCCTGGTACCAGGTGGCCGGCAGCGCGGCATCGGCCCGAAAATCATCCTGACGCGCGGCCATGCCTATCCATTCCGTGCTTAGGTGCCAGCTCACCCAGTTCGGAATGCCCCGGTCCCGGTGGTAGGAGAGGACGTATTGCGGCTTGCTGAGCAGGTAATTGGTGGGTTGATTAACGTCGGTAGTGGCGCCGCTGGGGTTGCCCAGGGCCAGATGGTCGAGTGCCGGCTCGGGGGTTTTGTCGGATTCACAGCTGGCAAATACAGCCAGCAGGACGCAGGGCAAGAGGAAACGGAAGCGGGGAAAAGCTGGCATCATCAAACAAAGGTACAATCGCACCACTTAGGTGCCGAACTAGCATAGGCTACTCCATGGCTCAAACGGGCAGCGGATTGAGCTGGGGCAGGTTGCGTTGGTGCCAGTACGGGTAGATGGGTGGCGTACTGCTGGCCTCGTCCAGGCGGGCTACTTGTTCGGGCGTGAGGTTCCAGCCCACGGCGCCCAGGTTTTCTCGGAGCTGCTCTTCGTTGCGCGCCCCAAACACCAGGCTCGTAACGGTGGGGCGTTGCAAAAGCCAATTAAGCGCCACCTGCGCCACCGACTTGTTGGTTTCGGCGGCTAGCTCATCAAGCACATCTACGATGTTGTATTGCAGCTCGTCGGGCACGTCAGGTCCCTGGCCGCCCCCTTGTTTGAGGCGGCTGCTTTCCGGTATCGGCTGGCCGCGCCGCACTTTGCCGCTGAGCCGCCCGCTCGCCAGCGGCGACCAAACAACGGCCCCCACGCCTTGGTCCTGGGCCAACGGCATCAGTTCCCACTCATATTCGCGGTTGATGAGGGAGTAGTACACCTGGTGGCCAATGTAACGCGCCCACCCGTAGCGCTCCGACACCGACAGCGACTTCATTAAGTGCCAGCCCGAAAAGTTGGAGCAGGCAATGTAGCGCACCTTGCCGCTTTGCACCAAGTCGTCGAGCGCCCGCAGGGTTTCCTGGACTGGCGTGCGCCCATCGAAGCCGTGCAGGTAATACACGTCGATGTAGTCGGTCTGGAGGCGGCGCAAACTGTCTTCGCAGGATTTGAGCAGGTGCAAACGCGACGAGCCGAAGTCGTTGGGCCCCTCGCCCATGGGGAAGGTGGCTTTGGTGCCGATGAGCACTTGCTGGCGTCGCCCGTTTAGCGCTTCGCCTAAGATTTCCTCGGCCATGCCATTCGAGTAGACGTTGGCCGTATCGAAGAAGTTAACGCCCGCTTCCAGGCAAATATCCAGCAGGTGGCGGGCTTCGGCTACATCGGTGCTGCCCCAGGCTTTGAAAAACTCGTTGCCTCCCCCAAAAGTGGCCGTGCCGAAGCTCAGAACGGGCACATGCAGCCCCGAAGCCCCTAATTGTCTGTATTCCATAATCCGTCTTGAAGTAGAAGATAATGGGGGTAAGAACGGCTAAGAACAAGCTTGGTTCTACGCTAGGCAAGGACAGCCCGGCAGGCCAGGAGCGGCTACGTTGCACAAGCTCGCCCATTTATGCCACCAATTGGCCCTCGTGCCCACGACACTTGGCAGAAGCCACAAACACCTAAGCCGGGTGTTCCTTTCCTGTAAAGCGGGCTTTCCAGCAGCGCCCTTTGCTGAGTGTACATGTATGATTGGCAATAAGATGGATTTAGATGCCAACGCAACACCGGGCTTCTTTTCGTCCACACTAAAGCTTGAAATCGTTTAAGGACGAGAAGCAAGAACAGCAACTGCTGTGTAGACAAGGAGAGAGTGAACGAGAAGTGCTTCTATATTGACTTTAGGCCGCTGTGCTTGCTCTGGCGCCCCACGCGCCAGGGCTTCTTTGCCTCAACGGTTTGGTTGGAGGCAGAACCAACAACGGCTACGCTCAGCAACCCACTCACCTGACTTATGCATACGCTCTACCTCGTGGCGGTGCTCCCGCCGGAGCCCGTATTTTCGCAAACCTGGGCCCTCAAGCAAGAGGTGCACCAACTCACGGGCAGCCGCAACGCCGTGCGCCTGCCGCCGCACATCACCCTGATTCCCCCCATCCGTCAACCCGACGAGTTTGAAGCAACCTGCGCCGCCGTCCTCACCGATTTTGCGGCCACCCAAACCGCGTTTACTGTTGGTTTGCAGGATTTTGCCTGGTTCGGGAACCGAACCTTGTTTGTGCACGTGAGCGAGGCCGCCGCGCTGAAAGCCTTTCACGCCGCCCTCACCGACTGGTGCGCCGCGCACTTACCGGAAGTACCCCGCGAGAAACGCCCGTTTACGCCGCACCTCACCCTGGCCACCCGCGACCTGCCCGCCGCGCAAGTGCCCGAGTTGCGCCAGCTTTTCGCAGCTCGATCCTACGCCGCCATTTTCCCGGTGCAAACCCTCACCCTTTTCCGCCACGACGGCCGGCAGTGGCAGCCACGAGCCACTATTGCGCTGCCAAGCGGCAACGAGCGTAATGCGGCGGTACCTAGCGCAGAGGCGTAGTTCGCGCCTGTGCTGCTACTTGCTGCTCGTTGCGGTTGCCGTAGCTACTCCGGCAAGGCGCGTGCTGGCTCATTGCGTTACGCCACGGAGCTTATGTTTCAACCAGCGGCGAGTTGATATGACAGCAAAAGGCCACTCTGCATGCAGGGTGGGTCGAGGAAGACCTAGCGCAGCAGGGCGCGTGTTTTCTCGTCGGCAAGGGCCGTCAGGGGCAGCCGAAACCAAGTTTGGGCTGGAAATGGTGCAAACGAGTCGCCGACACCGGCAAAGTTCGAGTACACGTCGAGGCAGTAGCCCACGTCGGCCACCAGTACAAACAGGAGGCGGGGCTCGTCGGGGGGCAGGGCGCGCACGTAGCCGAGGGCCTGCTGGCGGGCGGCCTGCATCATTTCGGCCCACTTGGCGGAGTTGCGCACAGCGTGGCCTTTGCGGCGTTTCTCGGCCGCCAGGCCCAGCTCGGCGCGGTCCAGCTTTTGCTGCTGGTCGGGGGTGTCGATGCCTTGCTTGGTTTCTAGCACAAAGCAGCCGCGCTTATACAGGTCGATGCGGCCGGTGCTCTTTTGGGGGCCGTCGTTGAACTGCACGGCCCGTTCCAGCACGTAGGCATCCTGGGCGGGGTTGTCGGTGGTGGGGGCGGGGCACGCCGAGTAAGTCGCAAAGGTCTTGCAGAAACAGGCTGTAGTTGGCCCGCTCCGCGCCGCCGGCCGGGCGCCAGCGGGCTTCAAATTCCAAGTAAGTCACAGAAAATATAGTCGAGGTAAAAATCGGGTCCGGAAGACAGTGCTGCCGGGGTAAAAAGCAGCAACCCGCCACGCCTTCTCGCTCCGGATTCTGGTTGAATTCGGGTGGGCGTACGCCCTGGTAAGCAGGCTTAAAAAGGATGGATTTCAGCTCCCGAAATCCGGCCCGAAAAGTTTGCTAAGCCAGTGAGTTTGGTGAATTTGAACCTTGAATGGAAATTATTTAACTAAAAAATGCGCTAGGCGGTGCGGGTTTAGCACACGCTACATAAATACATGGATATAAGGCAATTAACCCCTATATAAACACTAAATATAGCATCGTGAATACACGGTGTTGAAAAAAATATGTAGTTTTTTTCAGATGTTTTATATCAATTTGGCAAGAAGCATCGTAGAAGGGCTTCACAAACGCAAGGTGCCTGTTCACCATTCACCTCATCATCATCACACATCAGACCCCATGAAACAGACTAAGAATTCAGCCTGGACCATCCGTGTAGTTGCTCTTCTCTTCAGCGCCGGCGCGGCCCTTTCTTCTTGCACCAGCACCAGCACTGACACTCCTGCTAGCTCCACTTCGGGTACTGATACCGGAACGACTACGACGGGTACCAGCACTTCGGGTACGAGCACCACGGGTACGTCTACCAGCGGTTCTACCACCACGGGAACCACTACTTCGGGTACCACTTCCGGTGCTACTACGGGTACCACTTCCGGCACGACCAGCGGTACTACTTCGGGTAGCACTACGTCGGGCACTACCGGCACCACCACTTCGGGTACCACTGGCGGAACCACTACCCGCTAATACTACCCTTACTCTGTGCCCGCGGGCATAGTTGCCAAAGCAAAAAGCCACCTCTTCAGCATGAAGGGGTGGCTTTTTGTTGAACTAAGCGTACTGTCTTGCTTGGAGTGGTAGAAGTTGTTTCCGGAATTCGCATCGAAGCCTTGGCTGGTTCTGCTTACAACTGAGACAAACTGCAAGGATGCGAGCTGCATAGTTGGCAGCATTTCTAGCTGAGCGCGTAAAACAGCAAGAGCGGGTTGCCTATGAGACAATCCGCTCTTGCTGTTAGAGTTAGCTACCAAGCAATTAACCCACAATCAACTAGTTGGCCACGTTGTAAGGCACGCCCATGTTCTGGAACATGAACGCCCATTTGTCGGTTTGCTCGCTGATTACCTGGGCCGTAGAACGGCCGGCGCCGTGGCCGGCCTTGGTTTCAATGCGAATCAAAACCGGGGCGGCGCCTTGCTGCGCTTCCTGGAGGCGGGAGGCAAACTTAAACGAGTGCGCGGGCACCACCCGGTCGTCGTGGTCGGCGGTGGTAACGAGCGTGGCGGGGTAGCTGGCGGACTTCAGGGCGTGGTAAGGCGAGTACTTGTAGAGATACTCGAACATCTCCTTGGAGTCCTGGGCAGTGCCATAATCGTAGGCCCAGCCGGCGCCGGCCGTGAACTGATTGTAGCGCAGCATGTCCATTACGCCCACGGCGGGGAAAGCCACCTTAAACATATCGGGGCGCTGGGCCATGGTGGCGCCCACCAGCAAGCCGCCGTTGGAAGCCCCCGAAATAGCGAGGTAGTCTTTCGAGGTGTAGTTGTTTTTCACCAGGTACTCGGCGGCGGCAATGTAGTCGTCGAACACGTTCTGCTTTTGCAGCTTGGTGCCGGCCAAGTGCCACTTTTCGCCGTATTCGCCGCCCCCGCGCAGGTTGGGCACGGCGTAGATACCGCCGTTTTCGAGCAGGATGATGTTGCTGGTGCTGAAGCCCGGCGTCACGCTGGAGTTGAAACCGCCGTAGGCGTAGAGCAGCGTGGGATTCTTGCCGTTCAGTACCACGCCCTTCTTGTAGGTGATAATCATCGGGATGCGGGTGCCGTCTTTGGAGTTATAGAACACCTGCTTGGACTCGTACTTGGTGGGGTCGAACTGCACGCCGGCCTTCTTGTACACCGTCGATTTGCCGGTGGCAATGTCGTATTTGAAGATAGTGGGCGGGTAGATGTAGGAAGTGAAGGTGTAGTAGGTTTCCTTTTCCTCTTTCTTGGTGCCGAAGCCGCCCGCCGTGCCCACCGACGGCAGCTCGATGGCGCGCTCCTTCTTGCCGCTCATATCGTACTGCTCGATCAGGGACGTGGCGTCCTTCAGATAGTTGGCGAACAGTTTGCCGCCCCCAGTCGATACGCGCAGCACGTTTTTGGTTTCCGGAATCAAGTCTTTCCAGTCGGTGCTGTACCGGCAAGTGGGCACGGGCGCGCCGGAAGTGTTTCTGGACCCCAACAACTTCTCGAAAGACGGCACCACCTCGCTGGCGGGCATCAACTTCACCAAGGACGGCAGTTTGGCCGCCTACCAGATTTCGGAGGGCGGCTCGGACTGGCGCAAGGTGATTGTGCTGCGCACCGCCGACAAAGCCATTGTGGGCGACACGCTCAAGGACGTTAAATTTTCGGGCTTGGCCTGGAAAGGCAACGACGGCTTCTACTACAGCAGCTACGACAAGCCCAAGGCCGGCAGCCAACTGGCCGGCATGACGCAGCTGCACAAGCTGTTCTACCACAAGCTCGGCACGCCCCAAACCACCGACAAGCTAATTTTCGGGGGCGAAAAAACGCCGCGCCGCTACATTGGCGCTTCCCTCACCGAGGACGAGCGGTTCCTGGTAATCAGCGGGGCCAACACCACCACCGGCAACGAGCTGTACATTCAGGACCTGAGCAAGCCCGGCAGCGCGATTGTGCAGGTGGTCGACAACGAGAAGAACGAGGTGGATGTGGTTGATAACGTGGGCAGCAAGCTCTACCTGTTCACCAACCTGAACGCGCCCAACAACCGGGTGGTAACCGTGGACGCCGCCAACCCCAAGCCCGCCAACTGGAAAGACTTG
>QQTW01003141.1_pt1 | contig 12140 bp, 12 predicted proteins | sample 1904831 | NCBI WGS metagenome assembly QQTW01 (sample SAMN09435610, study PRJNA476489) | Subsurface metagenome, whole genome shotgun sequencing project. | reverse complement strand
CGACGAAGAAGCCACCAGAATCACAAGGATCGATCGAGAAGCACCAACTAGCGTATACAGCACCATTCGGGTTACCCGGGACCTACTTTGCATTGGGTTTCTGTATCGTGATTGCCTTGTTCAAGAACTTCGATGTATTCATTCATGTTCCGGATCGAGAAGGCGGCGAGAACTTCGACTACGTCAACTTCATTACAGGGTACCTTGGGATACCGCTCTACCTCATCATGATCTTCGGCTACAAGTTGCTTGGTCCGAAGCGCCAAGGCTTGACGCCTATGACAGCAGATTTGCATTCGGGTAAGGAGGCCATTGACCGAGAGGAAGAGGAGTTCTTGGCGAACAAGGCAGCAAAACAAGGTAGTGGCAAAGGAGGAGGATGGTTCTACAGGCATTTCATTGCGTGGTTGCTCTAAACGTATCAGGACAGCATTGGGTAACATTTTGTTGGCGAGTTTCGGAGTGTGATGTTTGGATCTGCTATCTTCATTGTACAGGGGCCAGAAAGGTGTGGATGTGATGTGTACAATACTACCTACGAGTTGCTGTCGGAACAAGCCATATTTAGCCAAGATGGATTACGATTGGTCACCCGCTGTGCCTCTGGGATAGATCCATCCCTCGATGCTGGATGAAGAAATGCACGGGTGTGGTCCGAAGGTGTTTCCGGCTCAAATCCTTGGAGAACAATAAGGTCGCTATTCCCATTTCGTCGCTCAAATGATCTTCACATCTTCCGGCCGTACTTGAAGCTTTTGTTTCAGGACAACGGGAAGCATCCGAGCTATTCTCTTAGCATCGGCTAGTGCAGCCTTGTCAGTTGGTGGTAAATGATTGTGCCGTCGGGGAGATCAGGCACTCCAATCAAGCTTTGCCAACAACTTAGATGTCCGAAGTCTTCTTTGACTTCGTGTTTGCAACACGGTGACAGGTGAGTCTCTTTTAAGGGATCATAGCAGCTTTGTGTGCTTTGAAAACTTGCAAGGGTAAACGTACTACTACATGACACTAGGGATGGTTTCATCTGCAGCGTACCTCCGTATCTTGGCTAGGACCATCTGCCACCGTGCGGTCGAGCAACCCCTTTCATCTCAACCAATCAATTGAGATTTGAAGAGCACTTCTAAGAAGAGCTACTGAAACCCGACGTCAGCTCTCTCAGCCTCAACAAGGACGCCGAATAATCCGCAGCAAAAGACCAGGAACCGATTGGAGAGGATGAAATTCAGATATCCATAAAATAGCCCCCATGCTGGCCCCGAATCCTTCGCTCTTCTGAAGCCAAAGTCACACCTATCACGACCTTTGTTCATGTTGGTATGGGCTCAATGCGGACCTCACACCCGAATTGTCGGTCAATCGTTAATCTCCCTGCTCAAAGTAACAACTTCACAACTGCTGCTGCCTGGACGGTTATAGTCGCCCGTACTGTTGCAACGCATGATCGATCTTGCTTCGTATGCAAGGCCCCCCATATTCTGTGGGGTTCTTTCCTGAAGCCATCGGCGAGCTGAATACTAGGACTATGCCAGGGGTATAATATGGCTTCGATCCTTCGAGGACCAAGGCTAGTCATCACCTGCATTTACTGCGCCCCTTGTATGGGCGGCTGCCGACCCTCAAGCATGATCCCTATGATCGTAATTATTGGAACCGTAGGATGATCTTCTGCAAGAGCTGAAGGTGGCTTTGACAGGCAATATTAGACTCGCGGGACGAGGTAGAGACGAAGGATTCTCAATATCCGCCCTCCCAGGCTCTATAAACCCCATCTCGTCACTCATCTTCTTGTCTTGACTCTCAAGCTACGACTCCGTTCGCAGCCCTCACTTTGCCAGACGTCTTGACTGGGAGCATTTCTCTTGACCTTTTCCTCATTGCTAGTCTTTTTCAACCAAGTCATTCCACCCTACCCATTCGTTTCCGGATAACAAATATTCCATCATAAATCATGTACACTGCCGCGAACATCGCCTTCGGCATCAGCCTCTTGGCCGCCCTCGCCTACCCTCAAAAGATTGACAAACCGTCTTTACAATCGAACCTTGACTACCTCCAACAGGGTCTTAAGGATAATTTCGGACCAGCTGCACACACTTTTGACGAATGGGGTGATGGTTGGATCCCCCAGTTTTGCCTCGATGCTTCTGAAAGCGCGGATGATGGATTTAATCCCGCGGACATTAAGACCTACAACATCAGGTATGACGACTGCGGTACAGCCTGGGTCGTTTGCGTCCACAAGGATAGCGTGATGTCCATCGAAAGCCTTGCGGATGCCTTTGGCCGCGTGCCTGTCGCATCTCGTTCATTCATTCGCCATATCCTTACTATCCCAGGTGATCACGGTAGCGCGAGCAACGGTGGCGACAATATCAAACTCTTTCAGATTAGTGACGGTTTTCAAGTTCTCCTCCACGAAGTAGCCCACTCACTGGATGCTCATGCTTACAAAGAACCGCAATCGGCCTCGGACCGCTGGCAATCCGAAGTGGACAAAGACAGCGCCGTACCGGATGATTACGCAGGGACAAGCCAAGCGGAATGTTTTGCACAAAGTTCCGTCATCGCGGCTTACAACGCTGTTGTCCCCGGAGGCTACCCTGGTATCGAGCCAAGGTGGGAGGAAGTCCGTCATCAGTACGAAACGGTGCAGACGGTCCAAAGGGAAGATGCTGGCAACATCTTGATCCCTGGCGGACAGTGCAGGCAGCGGCTTGCCAACAGTGAGACTGTAGCGGTGCCGACTGGCAAGAGAATGTTGCGAGGCAGATGGGCCCCGTGGAGGAGGTCGGCGAAGCCTGATAGCAGCCTGGGAGAGGATCTCGAAGTCATCGAACCCGTGGACTTTGACAGTGGAAGTTGTGGAGATGACATTGAGTCTAAGGCGTGGGGAGCTGCTCGGCAACACCTATAATCCACGAACAGGGAATGTATCATGGCCTATGTTTTTCTCTCTCTCTGATGTATCTTCCATTCTAAGGCGACGGAACTATCTGAAGGGGCTTGAAGCATAGCGGCGGGCGCAAACTTGTGGTTTCCTCGGTATTGTCATTAACGGCGACGCAGTCTTGTGATGCAAACTTTTCCCTCCCCATATTTATTGGATTCATGAATCGTAACTCGTCTCCCTCGATCATATCGGTGCCGTAACGAAAGCTCTCATAGCCTTAACCGCATCCCCCTCATGCGCCTTCAACAAATCCGTAGCTTTCGTCCTGCTCAACTCCAATTCCTGAATCTGTCCCCTTCCAATTAGCCCACCCCCCCATCCACTGCACTCCTAGCCCCCCAAAAACAATCTCACACACACAAAAGGTCAAGAATCACTCACCAACAACCCCACATCCCCCGGGTCAACCTTCACCTTCGCCAACCTCTCCTTCTCCTCCCTCCTCTGCCTCCTCCTCTCCTGAAACAATTTCATATTCTCACTCTGCCCACTCGGCTCCACCTTCGCGCCCGACGAGAGCTCCAACCGACTGATCGCCTTCGCGAGGGCTTCTTGGTCAATGTTTTTGGCATTCGTGGTTTGCGCGGCGGAGTCGTCGTTTTGGTTGTCGAGGGAGGAGAGGGCGGCGGCGGCTTTGCGGTCTTCGGCGGAGGCGGGAGGTGCAGTGGCGGGGGGTTCGTCGGTGGGGTCGACGCCTTCGTGGATTGTGGGCGGTTGAGGTTCGGAGGCCATTGTGGTGGGAAGGGGAGGGTTTGGTTGATTTGGAGTGTGAGGTTGGTTTTTGGTTTTTGGTTCCTGCAGGATCGGTTCCTGGTGGATGGATGCCTTTTTTTGCGGAAATCCTCCCGCATTTCTTCATCCTTTCCGTCTTTAGATCACACCTATGGTACTACCTAGTAAGGTACTTATATCTACAACAATTAGGCATAGTCTGGCTTCTACAAAGTTCATTTTGTATTCCAGTAGTTCGTTTACATCTTGGACATAACAAAGCTAAGTACGTATGCTCTTGACCTAAACAGTATATTTGTTTCTTCAATAAGACCCTTGACCATCAGAAAAGGTAACACGTAGCATTATCTGGCGTTTGATCAATCCTGTCTGCATATTTCTATATTATTCTATTTTGGGTCAAAACTGAGGGCAACCGGAAAGCATGGAAGACTTGATGAAGCCTCCTCCTCTGAGTAAAGCCGGCGAAGCGGCAGCAGAGGTGAAAGTCACTACAGACGGAACCCAAGTGAACGGGGAGACTTCCGAATGGACTCCATATTCCTGGACGACGAAGCCTATCAAGCAGGATGTCGTCTACGACGACCGTGCTGCTGTCTCCAAGGCTCTTGCAAAATTAGAACGATGTCCGCCCATCGTCACCCCAACGGAAATTTGCAAGTTAAAGGAAAGGCTAAGAGAGGTAGCCCTCGGCAAAGCCTTTCTTCTCCAAGGCGGTGACTGTGCCGAATTATTCGACTACTGCAATTCCGACATGATCGAGTCGAAGATCAAGCTGTTGTTACAGATGAGTCTAGTCCTAATATACGGCGCCGGCAAGCCTGTCGTTCGAATAGCACGGATGGCTGGCCAATTCGCCAAACCCAGATCAAGCCCCACCGAACAACATAATGGCAAAACTATCCCAGCCTTCCGGGGCGACAACATCAATGGCTACGACCCTGCCGAAAGAACCCCTGATCCGTCTCGTCTTGTATCAGCATACTTCCATTCCGCAGCAACAGCGAATTACATTCGCGCCTCTCTAAGCTCCGGCATCGCAGACCTACACTCGCCACTAGACTGGGAACTCGGCCACGTAAAAGACGAAAGTATCAAAGCCAAGTACGAGACCATCGTCAACAGCATCACCGAAAGCCTCCGTTTCATGAAAACCGTCGGCGCCGACAGCGCATCCAGCAGCCTCGAAACAGTCGAACTATACACCAGTCACGAAGGTCTCCTCCTGGAATACGAACAATCCCTCACACGCCACCTCAAAGTGCCCCCGTCATCATCTCCCCAACCCCCCTCCTCCGGACCCCCCAAACAACAATACTACAACACCTCCGCCCACTTCCTCTGGATCGGCGACCGCACCCGCCAACCCCACGGCGCCCACCTCGAATACTTCCGCGGCATCGCCAACCCCATCGGTCTAAAAATCGGCCCTTCCCTCCCCGCCACCTCCCTCGTCCCCCTCCTCAACATCCTCAACCCGACATACGAAATCGGCAAAATCACCCTCATCACCCGCTACGGCTCCTCTCTCATTTCCTCCCTCCTCCCGCCGCACATCGCCGCCGTGCGAGCGTCCCGCCACCACGGCACCGTCATCTGGCAATGCGACCCCATGCACGGCAACACGCGCAGTACGCCCTCGGGCGTCAAAACACGCCATTTCGAGGACATTTTGCGGGAAGTCAGTGAGGCGATGAGGATCCATAAGGAGATGGGTGGCGTGGGGTTAGGAGGCGTGCATTTGGAGTTGACGGGGGAGCCGGTCACGGAATGTGTAGGTGGGAGTGAAGGGTTGGGGGAGGGGGATTTGGAAGGGGGTGGGTATAAGAGTTTTTGTGACCCGAGGTTGAATGAGAAACAGGCGTTGGAGTTGGCGTTTTTGGTTGCGGAGGGGTTTAGGGGGGGTTGAGATTTGGAGAGGGGATGTGGGTGGTTTTTGGGGAGGAGATGGAGGTAGACAAGCGGCGTTGATGGGATGTTGATGATGAGGGTGGGAAGGTATGTCTCGATATATCCGCCGAGGGGATTTCAAGGTTATGTTCGTGTCGAACATCGTCGAAAAATGAAGATTGGAAACCGACGTGAATGGGATGAACCTTCGAAAAGCCAGAAAGAGGTGCAGAAGAAAGGACCTGTCCGCTCTTGGCAAATTCAATAACAGCTCAAGATACCCAAATTCCACCGCTTGAGATGTCAGCAGCATACATATCACAAGAGACAAATCCGAAGATATGAAGAGTCAATGATAACTGATCTTAATTTTGGTTACAGAACCCGAGGACACCCAAGGTTCCCTATTCACCAAAATGCACCTCTATCCATTCGAGTCTCATGGGATTATTGCCTCCTTCTCCCCATCAACACCGTACGGAACCGCACACGCCATTCGGTTCATTCATCTTCACCTGCCATAACTCACCGTCCTTCCCAACGGACTCTGCACCTTACTAGCCCACTGCAGGCTCTTCCGCCTTGCCATCAACAATCTCTGCCTGACGGCCGCATCCGGCTGATCTTCAATTCTTCCGCTTAATGGAAAGAACAATTCCTGCGCTTGCTTCGGCGGACACGTTTGCTGCACCAACTTCGCTCCTTTACTCAGATAGTACGGCGTCGTCGGCGACAGCGGCGAATTGAAATCTTCATCGGTCACACCGTCATTGGTGATTTGACCTTCCGGAAGAGGCGTCGATGGGATTTGCTGTAGAATCTCAAAAGTGTCACGACGGGAGACAGGGGTATCGAACGTCAGGAACTCTTTGGTAGGTGACATCGGAACTGCTGGTGCTTTGCTGGGTGTCTCCGCTGGAATACGGCTGCCGCTCAATTTGGCCAGTGACCGAGGTTCCATGGATTTGCGACGGCGAGAGCCACCCCGAGGGATGATGGATGTGTCGATAGCGTAGTCAGCTTCATCGAGCCATTTATCCTCACGCTCGCAGCTATGCATCATTAGTAAGACTTACGAGGACCTGAAAGGATGAGCACATACTCTAAGACCCATCCAACACCGACACATAAAACAGCCCCTTTCGCCTCACGGACCTTCTCAAGGGTCCGCTTTCCTCCATCCTTGTATACCACGTGGGTGATTCCTACTTTGCTAGCAACGATACCCACTTCAGGTGATGTGTTCGGTTGTGGTGATGCTCCAGAGGCCTGAGGATTCCAGTGCCACTGTTTGACACATCTAGCACCCATCTGAGTCAAGAGATCGACAAATATGCCGCTTGCTTCGGCTCCTTCCGTTGTATGGACGTCGACATGGACCACCGCTCCCTTGAGCACGTTTGAATAGCCGGCTTTACGGATCGACCGCCCTGGCGTACATGAAGCGCGTGTTGGCCCGGTCGTAGGAGTCTCGGGCGTGTCCGGACCGGTTACAGCACCAGGAAGCAGACTCATTGACAGATTTGTGTCTTGTAAGATAGGGCTCAATATGCTGTCACGGCCGATGCTTAGCATATCTGGCATGCAGATCTCTGATAGAGGAGCAGTCAAGGATTTGCTGCGCTTTCGGGGGACCATCAACGGTGTGTCGTCAGCTGCAGGCCGTAAGGGTACTTTCGATACGGTGTGGATCTCTCGTGGATTGCCTCCGAACACCTTCGCAGGAGTGCATGTCAATGTGTTATCTTGCAGGCTTTGCTCTACACCGAAGGCCTGATCTTCAGGTACGGCATTTTCGTCGCCATAGACCTCCGAAGCCTGAGAATCGAAGCTGGTCTCGCTATCCGCTTCAACATCCAGAAGCCCGTCATCACGGATATCTTGAGGTTCATCCGTTGAACCTTCTTCTATATCTGATACTAGTCCGTTTGCATCTCGGACAGCCATCTCGTCCTCAAAGAAGGACTGCTTCGCAGGCGAGCCAACAGTAAGTGCGGCGGGGGAGGACTGATTCTGAGTAGGAAAGATTGGTCTGGCGGGAGAGAAAACACCACGCTTGTAGCCGGCCTGAGCGCCGGCTTTCTTTTCAGGGCTCGAAGCCAGCCAGGAGCTCAGTTGCATCGCCAATGGAGTCATAGCGATACTGTTTCTCTTCGTGGCACGAAGAGACGCTCGCCGAATTTGTGCGGCAGACATGTTTGCTTCCGCACAAGCAAGGGTAGGGGTGCCGAAGTCTCTTGCAGATATTCCGAAATCCTTCAGCGGCGACATTGAAGCCCGCTTCTCAGGAGATACGTCTTCATCTTCAGACTCCGAATCATCCACGCAGCCCGCGATCATGGGCGAAGCGAGAACAAAGGCTGGTCTGTCGGCAAAAATCGGGGGATCCATCGACGCAGGAGAGCTCTCGCTATCATCTGGTACATCGTCAATCTGATGTAGGTGATTTGCGGCGTATCGATCCAGAGAGTGTTCGCCTTGATCAATTGCGTGATCAGAGTATTTCTCAAACTCAATAGAGCTTGGCTCATCATAAAGGTCAACCTTGGTCTCTGGGCTCCTCGTCAAAGGAACCTCGTCCGCCACCAAGTGAGGAGAAGATATCTCTCTGGAATCTAATTCAGGTGCTTCATTGGAGGTGGTTGTTTCCAGTTCCTTGGGAGGACTCGGTGTAGGGGTGCTTGCGGGACTAGTCTCCTTCTGCTCCTTGAATGAATCATGAACCCTGAATTGATCACTGGGTGGTTTGGCTGTTCGTAGTGGACTGCTTGCTGCGCACTCTGTCATGAGAGACGGTAGCTCGAGAGTATCGACCTGTTTTGAAGCAGTCGTAGCATCGGGGGTCGGTACGCCAGCACAGGCTTTGGTAGATGAAATAATTGAGGCGGATTTCATCGCTGATCCGGGTCGTCGAGCCGGGGACTTCATGAGCGAACTCTTCAGAGGAGTCTTTGACCACTGCAGGATTGGCTTCATGCTCGAATCACCAAGATTTATCCGCTTTGGAGATTCCTTGAGCGGCGATTTAGTAGGGGATAAAGGAGCACCGAACTTAGGGGGAGCAATACGGCTGCCTAAATCAGCCTTTCGCGGAGAATCTTTCAATGCGTCCTTGTATGGTGATGGGGGAGGCTTGCGAGGAGAGGCCGCCAGTCTGCCAGGTGATGAGCACTTGCTCGGTGATTGCGATGCATCGGTCGGAGCAAACTCAAGTCTGGAGACTGTGATGTCTGCATCATGTTTGACACTCGCCGGGATCTTTGAAGGCGATCTGGTCAATGGTCTGAGAGGAGTCTTGTCGCCAACCAATTCATCTTCAGATCCGAGGGAGGGCGTCTTGGCTACCTGGGTTACCTTCTTGGGAGAAAGCGGGAGAGGATCAATCTTCAACGCATTATCGACAACCTTGGGTACTTGCTCCGTGGCTTTTGTCGCTCTGGCACCGCCCTTTGCTGCTGCTGGCTTGCGGATTGGTTTGGCTCTTAATCCAGTCGTCTTTGTCTCAGGTCGCTTCTGAGCAGCCACCACGATCGGCTGATTTTCCTTATCTTGCCCATTATGGTCATCAAACTTCACTCGCTTCTTCGGCGCTGCTACTGCCCTCGTACGTGTTGTCGCTGGTTTTGTGGGCGCACCTGCTGCCGGTTGACGACGGGTCGCTTTGACTGGAAATACTGGTTCGATGTCTTCAGCTACTTCCCCAGGTATTGTTTCAGGTACAATGGGTGCCTCTGCTTCGGCAGTTCTTTTAGGCCTGCCTCTGGGCTTTGGCAATTGCTCTGAATTATTGGTCGGGGCTACGGTCTTGTTCGAGCGGGACCGCGTTAATTTGGCGGGTGCGTTCGCTGATCGGGTATTTGGTGCAGCAGTGGCCCCGGCAGCAATGGTTGAGCTGGGTTTAGCTTTACCTCGTGTTATGGGAGCCTCCGCAACTGGTTGTCCGCTAATATCGTCTTCTTGTGGGTCAGATTTCGATTCTTCGTTTGCCTGCGTGGCAGCTTTGGCCGGCCTCTTGACTGGTCTTACTGCGCTCTTCTTGCTTGCGGCAGCCTTTACAGAGGCAGTCGTAACACGAGTTGTCCCAGGCTTGGGATCAACGTCCATCTTTGCGCGTGCACGAGTCACCCGTTTTGGTGGAGACTGAGGCATATCGGGAGTTTGTTTGCGTTTAGGCGGCATAGCAAAGGTCAGAAGCAGGAGCAATTTGCGAGCGTCCAAAATCTGGGGAGCTGTTGACTGCAATTCCCAGTGTTGATGGAGGGGAAAGTAAGTGCCAGTTCGAGGTTTGTTGATTGTTATGATTCTCGCATAGCAACCATTCTAGCCAATTTCGGCAAGCGCTCCTAGGTTCTCTCCTTGTGATGAACACCGTCTGTTTTGATACCAAAAGCGCTGAAATAATTGCTCGAAGGAAGAATGGATTCTCTGGCCGGGGCGGCGCGAGTTGAACCAAAGCACAGCATGTCCAACAGTCAGCAGACTTAACAGCACATGTGGGCCCTGAACCAGCCAAACAGCGCATCCCTATCCTCAGACCACCTTGCTGCCCAATCCGACCGGTCCATGGAGTTGGGCATGGCCTATTTGCAGTTTGCTCATATATATACACGTCATGCACGCTTGAACTTTCGACGTCTGTCAGCCTCCAAGCAAGTACCTCGAGCAAATTTGGCGACTGCCTGCGGCTTTCGCGAATGCTCCTGCAATAGCTTTCAGTGGCAACAATCCTGCAAGTAGCTTTGCGTTCAGTCAGGCGCCTAGTACCGTCGTCAAGTAAAGATAACCGGCTTGATTTCGTACATGAGCACACACTATCGTCTTCGACATTGTACATAAGTGCATCTCAGCCAAGAACTCAAGGAAGAACCAAGTCCGGGCGGTTGTTGGACTCAATGTGCTTCAAGAAGCTAAGATCCAAGGTTAGCCTGCTGGCTCTCCAGGACACTTTGAGATTGATTCAGCTTTCCGTCTTCAATTGCTCTTAAGAGCTTAGCAGAGAGGTCGTACGAAAGACCAAGTGGCATCTACGTTGTGGCACGTTCCAGATCGGTGTCAAATGCTGGCTAACGATCGCAGACGTAACCTCAGCCAGATTTGGATTGAGAGCTATCAGATGGTGTAGCAAGATGCTTCCTCTCCTGTCCAAGTATTACTGCCAATAGTCAACTTTGGCGTACAAATATGATTACAAGATACCTACGTCGTTGGTACAGTACGTAACTAGTGACGATTGCAATAGGTGCTGCCACCATAGCCATAGTGACCCTGTGATATCACTCAGCATGCGCCCAAATGTGATAGACTGAGATTGGACACACTTGCGAGCAGTCTTCTTGTAATCCGGGGGCAATTGACTTGGTGGAGGCTTCCCAACCCGTTGTCGCTGGTTCCGTACGACTGACTGTATTTGTGGAGATGGGGGAGCTCGAGTTGACTGTGATTCTCTAACCTTGGGGGCTGAAGTAATAATTCCTGCCACTCGAGCATATTGGATTTGTGGCTGAGACAAATACTTGAATCTGATCTTTGACTTAGCCCGTAGTATGTTCATTATGACTTGCCCCATTGAAGGAAGACTTATAGTAGTCGATATCAAAGATAGTTCCAGGAAGTACTTTGGCCATGATGCAGCGGAATGGATTCCGCTCCCTCATTATCACGAACAGCTGGCTTCTCTATCCATTCAGTAACAACATGCGTTCTCACGTTCTTTCGAGTGCTGTTCTTTCCTTCTTGTTGTGGGATGTGCCATCAGTGCTTGCGGGTTCTTGGGGCTTCAGTGATGCCACAGTATCTGTGCATGGAAAGAGGGCTGGAGTAGGTGGTGGTGCGAAAGAGAAGTAATTCAAAATGTCTCATGGTTGCTGTCCATTGGAGCTGACATAACATTCAAGATTGGTTGAAAACAAATCTCTTCCAGACCCAGTCCTGCTTGGGCAATCCGATACACTCAAGGTTCTACTCACAACCACCGAGGATAAGAAAGCAAACCGGCCGCATCAAGCTTTCCTACTCCTCAGGGAACCAAAGTCGAACCTCGATACATCATTTCCATTGAGTGTCAAGGATAGCGGCAAAGGGAAACTGGAGCTGGTAACGTGTTCCGGTAGCAACGGCTATGTCAGCTGCTGATTGAAGTTACCCCAGAGCCATAAAGATCTACCCGTCCAATTTCTGTCAGGATCCAAAACATTGAGCGCATCGCTCGTCATTGCCTCCTTTGGCTCGTCCAAACCTTACAGAAGCCATGTGTTTGATCTGAAGATCGAATTCGACCCTTCGTCGCCGCCTCCATCGGTTGACAAGCCTCTCCGATATGGAAAGCTGCCAGAGATCCATCATATCTTCAAATCGGACCCAAAGAGCCCGCCTAAGATTATCACAATGGTCTTTGCCGGGGCTGTCGTTGCGGCGCTACCATCTTTGCTCATTGTGGTACGTTCGCCTACCCTCTCTCTGGCTACCCTATACTAATATTGTTGCGCCTCAAGTGGCTCTCGTTGGGAGCAAACATCAATCACGCCTCAAAAGCCTTCGGAAGTTCACCATTGTGATAATCTTAGGC
>QQTW01003140.1_pt1 | contig 12142 bp, 8 predicted proteins | sample 1904831 | NCBI WGS metagenome assembly QQTW01 (sample SAMN09435610, study PRJNA476489) | Subsurface metagenome, whole genome shotgun sequencing project. | reverse complement strand
CGTCTTCGGCGGACTAGCCGGTATTGTGGCCCACTCCCGCATCGAAAAAAGCAACGCTGTGCCCGGCGTAGCCATTGCTACGGCCCTGATGCCGCCCCTCTGTACAGCGGGCTACGGGCTGGCGTCGGGTAACCTGTATTATTTCGCCGGGGCGTTTTACCTATTTCTGATCAACAGCATCTGCATCAGCTTAGCCACGTTTCTGATTGTGCGCTACTTAGGTTACCACCAGAAACAGTATCCCAGTGTAGGCGTTGAACGGCGGGTGCGCCATACGATCTGGCTGGCCGTGCTGCTGGTGATTATTCCCAGTAGCTACTTAGCCTACCAGATTGTCCGCAAAACCATCTTCGAGCAGTCGGCGAAACGATTCGTCACCAACGAATGCAATTTCCAGTACCGGCAGGTTGTCAGCTACGCAGCCCGCTTCAACCGCCTTCAGAGTAAGCTGGAACTCACGCTGGTCGGCGAACCGCTGCCCCTTGACTCCATCAACCTGCTGCGGGCCAGAATGCCGCCTTATGGTTTGGGTGATGCTCAACTTGTGGTGAAGCAGGGTAGCTTTAAGGATGAAGATATCGACGTAGACGCCATTAAAAGCACCGTAACCGACGAGGTAATCAAATACAGTCAGTCGTCGATTGCCCGCAAAGACCAGACCATCGACTCGCTGCGCCGGTACATCGAACTAACCCAAACCGCGCGGCTGCCCGTTGCCGATCTGCGCAACGAACTCAAAACGCTCATGCCCGACGTGCAGACTTTTACGGCCGCCCGCTCTTTGGTGATGAATGCTAACCGCGCTACGCCCGATACGGTGATGCTGGTGTACGCCAAATTCTCCCGGCGGCATACCCGGTCCGAGCGCCAGCGTATCGAACGATGGCTGCAAAGCCGCACCAAAAGCCGCAAAATCAAACTGATTGTCGAGTAAACGAGTCGGCTTCCTTTTTCGGGTGCATCAACGACCCAAAACAGGGATGTCGGTCAGCCAGGCGATGAGTAGGGTCAGCAGAAACAGAATGCTCACCATAACAAGCAGCCAGTCGGGTTTGTGGGGCGGCTTATCGTTTATTGACTTGTTCGTTGGGCTGCGGGATACATCCGTTTGAACGGAGGCCGGCGCAAAAGACGAGTAGGTTTGCAGAAAGAAAGGAGAAATCATCGAATCGCTTAGTTAGGTACCGTACAACCCAAAAGTCTCCTTCTCCCCTTAGCGTTTGCTGGCAAACTCCTTAGAATTTGCTTAGAAGACACCTACGTCACCGGGGCAACCCGATCCGAAACGTGGTCGGCGCATTGTTTCCCGATTGGACCCGTACTTCCCCCCCGTGCAGCCGGACAATCTGATCGACTAAGGCCAGGCCCACCCCGTAGCCCCGTACCTGATCGGCAGTCTGGCGGCTGCGGTAAAACGGCTCGAACAGATACGGCAAATCGGCTTCCGGTATGGGCTGCCCCGTATTTTCAATGTCAACCTGTACCCGGTCTGGTTCAAACCGGATGCGGACCCGCGCCTGGCCGTCGTCGGAAAATTTACAGGCGTTCTCCGTCAGGTTTTTCAGGGCCGTACAAAGCAGGGTTTTGTTACCCGGCAGCGTAAGCCCGTCGGGGTCGTCGGGCAGGTTGATTAAGTCGACCGTTACCCGGTAACGCGGGTTGATGGCCACCACCTCGTCCCGGATGTCCCACGCCAGTTCATCCAGCCGCACGGTTTCCGTGAGCAGACCCGTCTCGCCTTCCTGGTTGACCTGCGAGAGTTGCAATAACTCATGCGTCAGGGCCGAAAGCTGCGTCACGTCGTCGAGCACGGAGCGAATGGTTTGCCGGTACGTTTCAGGCGTACGCTGGTTCAGCAGACTCACTTCTAATTGAGAGCTGATTTGGGTCAGCGGATTTTTCAGCTCGTGGGAAACGTTGGCCACAAACAGCCGCTGCAACCGAAACGACTCCGCCACCCGGTCGAGCAGCCGGTTGATGGTGGCCGACAGGCGGCTGATTTCGTCCGGTTCCTCACCCACCGGCAACCGTTCTTCCCGGTTTTTGGGGAAGATGCGGCCGAGCTTCTGGTCTATTTTCTGCATGGGCCGCAGGGCATCGCCCGCAAACAACCGGCCTGCGAGTGCCGTAATGCCGACAACTAAGCCAAACAGGCCGCCGAGTGCCCACAGCAACCGCCGGAGAAACACATCCCCGTAAGTATTTTCGGCGCTGGCAATCACGACAAACTGACCAGTGGCCGTCATGTAACGGCTCCCCGATAGGTAACACCCATCCTGCCTGAAGTTCTGCTGGTTGCGCTGGCGGATGTCGGCCCGCACCGCCGGGGAGATCGCCAGTGACAGGGACTCGCTGGTCGCGAAAATCAGCGAGTCACGCCCGTCGAAGATCATGATGTTCTGGTTGGGCAACTGGTCGCGCCGGATGCGGCTCAGTTGACGGATTAAGTCAGCATCTAAGCGGTGGCGGATGAGCATATCGCCCATTGTGGCGGCTTTACGGTCGAGCCGCCGGTAAAAATCCGACGCGATAAAGTACCAGCAGAAGGCGTAGATGCTCACCAATGCCAGCAGCAGGATGCTGGACACCAAAGCCGTAAAGCGAAGGGTCAGGCGGTCACGGATGGTCATGGTCGATGCGGTGAACCTCGGCTCACTCCTCTTTAAAGATGTAGCCCATGCCGAACTGCGTGTGAATTAGCTTTCCGGGGAAATCCCGGTCGATTTTCTTACGCAGGTAATTGATATACACCTCCACAACGTTGGTACCCGTATCGAAGTTGATGTCCCAGACGTGTTCGGCGATGGTTGGTTTCGACAGCACCCGCCCCTGATTGCGCATCAGAAATTCGAGCAGGGCAAACTCGCGGGCCGTTAGGTCAATGGGTTGCCCGTCGCGGGTAACGGATTTAGCATCTAAGTTCATCTCGACCCCACCGTAGCGAAGCATTTGGGCCGTCATGGCTACCTGCGTACCGCGTTTGGTGAGTGCCCGCACCCTGGCCAGCAGTTCCGAAAACTGAAACGGCTTGGTCAGATACTGATCGGCCCCCGCGTCGAATCCCATTATTTTATCCTCGGTTTCGCCCAGCGCGGTCAGCATCAGAATGGGCGTGGTTAGCCCTTCAGCCCGGAGTTGACGGCAGAGTTCATAGCCGTTGAGACCCGGCAGCACCAGATCGGTAATGATAGCCGCGTAGTTATTTTTCAGGGCCAACCGTTTGGCAATCAACCCATCATAGGCCACCTCAACGTTAAACTGGCTCTCCTCCAGTCCCTGCCGGATGGCCTGGAGCATTTTGGGCTCGTCTTCAACGACTAATAGTTTCATACGAAGGCAAAGTTAATAATCATCTGGTCAGCCGACTTCCTGTCGATTGTCATCAACAAACTGATCATTCCGTCGGTGCATTAAGCCGTCTTAAAAAACCTCACCAGCAGAATCTGGACGGGGCTTTTTAAGACGGTGATTAATTTGGTGTACTTGATTGGAAAGGGAATAAAAATTTAGTTTCACTCCCTTTTTCCATCCTGGACAGCTCCGATGGCCATCGGAGGTTTTTCTGAACGATCAACAGGATGATTGGGATCGATATAAATCATTCATTGATAGCAAAATAACGAGTTTAATAAATAGTATTTGCTATCCTTTTGTTGGACAAAAACGGCCGGTTGAGTAGGAGGGGACCCTGTACAGAAACAGGTAAGTGGCATAAAGAAAACGCGACGCAACCTATACCAGAAGCCTGACGAAGGGTTATCGACCTATTTTTTTGCTTGAAGAAAATTGAGCAGTGCAGTAAGTACGCCGATAACCACTTGACTCTACGGGAAATTTCAAAATCTATAGGATCGGTTCAGAATACGTGTTCATTTAAACGTGTTCTTTCTTGATGCCTAACCGAGCCATGAGCGACTCCAGGGTCGTGGGCTTCACGCTCAGCCGTTTGGCCGCACCGTCCTGACCCGGATGCGCCCCCGGCTTGTTTCAGGATCGTTGACAGAAACAGGCGTTCGGCTTCCTCTACTTTATGAGGCCGAACCCTTAACTGCTCCGCAGCTCCGCCTTTGCCCACTCCAATCCTCCCGTACCCGGATAGACAATGACCAGCTGTTCGACTATGTTCTCCCCAAACTGCCCATCCGTAGCGCGTGGCAAACGTCGCATATCGAAACCGATGTGCGTAAACGTACTGTCCGTGACGAGCGATCGCCGACTAAATTCTCTCCGTAATAACTGACCAGTTACCGGCTGGTGTACTCTACCAACTAAGTCAGGCTTAGTTTACCCTCTTTCCTGCGGTTAAGGTGAAGGATTCGTTCTCGCTCATTATCTATTTTTCATTATTTTACGATTAAATAGCAGGAAACAAGAAGCATCCTGGTGAACGATACCGATAAACAACTCGGAGACTGGCTACGTCAATTGGCCGGGCGGGACGATCAACGAACCTTCAGACTGCTGTTTGAGCGATTCTATGCGGAGTTGATGCGGTTTGCCCTGTTCTACGTGAAGAGTCGCGAAGCAGCTGAAGAGGTTGTGCAGGACGTGTTTCTGAAAATCTGGCAAATACGCACTACCCTCCTGACAATTCTTAATTTCCGCGCCTATCTGTTTACGACCACGCGCAACCATTGCCTGAATTATCTCCAGAAAAATAAATCTGTATTCATCCCCATCGACGAGGCAACCGGGGCGGATACGGCTGGGGATGACAATAATCCGCATCGGCAATTAGAATTTCAGGAAGCACGACGGAATCTCGAAGTGGCCGTCGAGGGTCTGCCTCCGCAGTGCCGGTTGATCTTTCAGTTGGTGAAAGAACAGGGGTTTTCTTACAACGAAGTGGCCGAGTTGCTGTCCCTCTCGCCCCGCACGGTCGAAACGCAGATCGGCATTGCCCTCAGGAAACTGGCCGCGACGCTGCGTTTTTTGTCAGAATCATGAGAAAAAACTAAAAAAAACACTTCATCACTTACGGGCTGCGGTCAAAAAAGCTGTCTTTGCTATTGAAACCCAACGCAATGCCCGATTCTATCAACTGGACGCTGATTGGCAAAGTACTGGCCGATGAAGCAACCGATGCGGAACGACGCGAATTCAACGACTGGCTATTAGCCCACCCCGAACAGCAATCTGTAGTGGACAAGCTGCGCCGGTTCTGGCTAACGCCGGACGCTGGACTGACCAATGAGCCGGTGGACGTGGCAACCGCTTACCAGCGGCTCCAGCGTCGCATCGAAAGCGAGCCGCACCAACTGGACGAAATACCCGTCCGGCCCCTCTGGTCCGTTCGGCGGTGGGCAGGCAGGGCCGCAGCGGCTTCAGTGGCCGTGCTGATTGGATTTTGGGGCTGGCAACAGATACGCCCCGCCCCCGACGCGCTGCCGGTTATCCAGCAAACCAACCCCAAAGGTACCCGTTCCCAGATTCACTTAGCCGATGGTAGTACGGTCTGGCTCAATGCCGATAGCCACCTGAGTTATCCTAAAACGTTTACCGGTGCCCTGCGCGAAGTATCGCTGGAAGGCGAAGCGTTCTTCACCGTCGCCCACAATCCGAAACAGCCGTTTGTGGTTCGGCTAAAAACGGGGTCGGTGCGAGTGCTGGGTACGTCGTTTAACATTCGGGCCTACGCGGGCGATAGCACCGTTGAAACGTCCGTTGTAACGGGTCGGGTAGCGTTTATTCCTAAGCCAATAACCACTGTTCCACAGCCGCAATCTGGCCGAAAAGCAATTGCTTCCCAACCGGACACACTGTTTCTGCTGCCCAACGTCAGGGCCATTCAGTCGCTGTCCAGGCAATCTATTGCTACCCAGCCAACGGTGGCCACGAATCAGATTGCCTGGACAGAATCGAAATTAGTGTTCCGCAATACGCCGATGGGCGAAGTAGCCAAAACGCTCGAACGCTGGTACGGTACGCCCGTGACGCTCGAAGATGAATCCCTGCGCCAGTGCCCGCTGACGGGTACGTTCCAGAATCAAAGTTTGCGGGAAGTGATGAACCTAATCGCCATGACTAACCGATTTCAGTATGAACTAACCCCCTCGCAGGTGACCATCAAAGGACCCGGTTGCGAGGCTCGGTAATGCCTTTCTCTTTCCTAAATGTACCAACCTATGAATACCCTTTTTACCCGCTGGCTGCTCATTTTATCAGGACTCAGTCCGACGCTGTGGGCGCAGGACGTGGCCAGTACCAGTGCTGTGGTGTCGCCCAAACGACTTACCGACGCAACCATTGTGACCATCTCGTCGGAAGGCCGGACGCTGGATCTGATTCTGCGCGACCTGGAGCAGCAAACTAATTATACCTTCGTCTACAGCAACGAGCAGTTTCGGCAGCTGAAGCCATCGATAGCGGCCGTTCGCCAACCGCTGCTGACGGTACTGACGTCGCTCCTGAAACCGATACACGTGGCGTATCAGGTGGTTGGTACTCAGATTATTTTGTCGAATCAGGACCGGATTATTAACGGCCGCGTAACCGATGCGGCAACCGGCGAAGGGTTGCCCGGCGTAAACGTTACCATTAAAAGCACCAGCCGGGGTACCACAACTGACGGCGAGGGGAACTACCGGATCACTCTGCCTAATGAGCGCATTATGCTGGTGTTCAGCTTTGTGGGATACGTGCTTCAGGAAATTACGCCCGGTAACCAGACTAATCTGAATGTGCAATTAGTGGCCGATGAACGATCACTCAACGAGGTGCAGGTAGTTGCTTTTGGTGAGCAGCGTACCCGTGACCTTACCGGTTCGATCTCATCGCTGAAAGCCGCCGATATCCGGCTCAACACGGCCGCCAGCCCCGACGTAGCATTGCAGGGCCGCACCAGCGGGGTGCAGATTACGCAGTCGGGTGGTACTCCCGGCGGGGCCGTGCGGATCAACGTGCGGGGCGTGGCTTCTATCAACTCCAACTCCCAGCCGCTGATTGTCATTGACGGGGTGCCGGTGCTGACGGGAGCCTTCGGAGCCGGTGGCGTGGCCATGAACCCGCTGTCGGAACTGAATCCCGACGATATCGAGAGCATGGAAATCCTGAAAGATGCATCGGCGTCGGTGCTGTTCGGGTCAAGGGCAGCCAACGGGGTGTTGCTGATTACCACTAAAAAGGGTGTAAAAGGCAAACCCAAATTCGACATTAGTTATCAAGAAGGCGTGAATACGGCCACCAATCGCGTCGATCTTGTCGATAATGGGGCAGACCACCTGAACATTCTGAAGCAGGCCGCCCGCAACAACGTGCGCGCCGGGCTGGCCCCTCAATCGACCAATCTGGTCAGTCTGCTGCCTACCGGCATTCTGCGCGGTACGCTGGCCCCGGCCCTCGACCCGTTGCTGGCCGATTCGACTACGCTTTACAACACCAGTACGAACTGGCTCGATCAGGTGCTGCGGACAGGACGCTTTCGGCAGGCCACGCTGGGCGTCAGCGCGGGCACCGACAAGCTAAAAGCCTACGTCAGCGGGGCCTACCGGGGCGAAAAGGGCATCGTGGTCGGGCAGTCGTTTCAGCGCGTTAGCGGCCGGGCAAACCTGACTTACACCCCCATCAAAATGTTGTCGATGGGGGTCAATCTATCGGCTAATGAAGTTGAGGTGAACACCGTACCCATCGGTAACTCGTACCGGACGGCGCTGGGCGCAGCCTTGCCCGCCTACCCGGTGCAATTAGCCGACGGTACGTTTTTTAACGGAATTGCCAACGGCACCAACAACACCATCAGCCTCGGCACGAACCCCGTTTTTTTTCGCAACAACTACAGCGATAGGACCAACACTTTCCGCAGCACCAACACGGGGTTCATCGACCTTAAACCCATCGCCGGACTGAGCATTCGGACCGAAATAGGTTATGATTTTCAACGCTCCCGCAACGACGTTCTTCTCAATTCAACGCTATACCCGGCAGGTATTTCGGGAGCTGAGCGCGGGGGAAAAGGACGAGCCGAGAATCGCGACATCAAGAACCGGACGTTCAACATCAACAACTTAATCAGCTACACCCGTACGCTCAGCAAAGATCACCGGCTGACGCTGCTGGTGGGCAACAACCTTCAAAGCACTCGCTCCGACAACGCCACCTACATCACCGAGAACGTACCCGACGGAGCCAGCCGGGGTCTCGATACATCCCGGACGGTAGTTTATGAGAACCAGCTCTCTTTCCGCTTCGTGTCCTATTTTGGACGGGTCAATTACGCCTTCCGCGACAAGTACCTGCTCGAAATCAGTGCCCGCACCGACGGGTCGAGCCGTTTTGGGCCGGGTAAGCGCTGGGCCGCTTTTCCCGGTGCATCGGTGGGCTGGGTCGTGAGCGATGAATCCTTCCTGAACGGTTCATCGGTAGTTAATTTCCTGAAACTCCGCGCCAGCTACGGCCTGACGGGCAACGCCGACATCGGCGACTTTTCTTGGCAGAAGGTCTTTACTTACGTTGGCTATAACACAGCGATCTACGGCGGGGTGCAGGGCGGGCAGTTTACCAGCCCCGGCAACACCGACCTGAGCTGGGAATCGACCCGGCAGCTCGACATTGGGGCCGACTTTCAGTTGCTGGGCCGACGACTGAGCGGCACTATCGACTACTACAACAAAATCTCGGACGGGCTGCTGCTCGACTACTCGCTGGGACCACTGGCCGGTACGATCAACAACGTGATGACAATCAACCTCGGCTCGGTCCGCAACCGGGGTGTTGAGCTGAGTCTGAGTTCGCGCAACATCGACAAAAAAAATCTGCGCTGGACTACCGATTTCAACATTGCCCGCAACGAAAACCGGGTGCTGAGTACGTACAACGCCCCGTTCCTGAACTTCCCGTCGCAGCTTGTCAACGGGCCGAACATTGCCACGCCGGGCTACGCGCTGGGCAACTACTACATGGTACAGTTCGCGGGTTTCGATCCCGTAACGGGCAATGAACTCTTCTACGAACGCGACCGCTCGGTTTTTTCAAACACCGGCCAGACTGTTCGGACGGGCAATCTCTGGGATGGCACGGTGAACAATCAGGCGGGCAACAACCAGTTTATTCTTCAGGATCGTACGCCCTATCCCATCTTTTTTGGCGGGCTGACGAATACGGTACAGGCTGGCCGCTTTGATCTGAGTGCGCTGATCTATTTCCAGGGCGGCAACTGGATTTATGACCAGGGCGAACGTACTCAGAGCTACCCCTTTAGCGGTCAGGTGCTGCGCCGGAACATTCCCGGCATCGGCGATGTGCAGCAGGCCATCCGGCAGGGCGACAACGCGTCGTCGCTGGCTGGCCTGCAATGGGCATCGAACATGCGGGGTGTTGAGTCGACACGCTTCCTGCATAATGGCTCGTTTGCCCGGCTCAAGAACGTTCAGATCGGTTATAATCTGCCTTCAGAAACGGCTCGCAAACTGCGACTACGGAATCTGCGCGTAACCCTGACGGGACAGAACCTACTGACGGTTACCAAATTCAGGGGCTGGGACCCGGAGGTATTCAGAAACAGTGGCGCGAGTAGCACTGGCGATGCCAACCTGTCGCCCGGCTTGACCAACAACGATTTGCCCCAAGTCAAGACGTACCTGATCGGGCTGAATTTCGGCTTTTGATCTACGGACCGATAAATCCATACACCCCACGTACCGCAAGGCAGTGGCATACCAAACGTACAACCATGAAATACATCGTTCCATTGCTCGTACTGCTGACGCTGGTTGGGTGCGAAAAGTACCTCGACGAGGTGTCGTCCAAACAATTAATTCAGGCGCAGAATGTCCGAACCGTTCAGGAACTGGACATCCTGACCACGGGTGCTTACGCCGGTGTTGCCCGCAACGCAGCGTTTGGCGGAAATTCCTTAGTCATTGGCGAATCCTTCGCTGACCTGGTGGCGATCAATAACAGTAACTTCCGCAACAACCCCGGCCGGCCTTCGCGGGTGTACACCTGGACGCACCGCGAAGAGGAATATGGCTTTCAGGCTGAGTTCTTGCAGTGGAGTACCTTCGGCCTGAACAACGCCAACAATGTGCTGGAGATTCTGCGGAGCGGGCAGGTGCAAACGCCGGGCGAAACCGACCCCCGGCGTGACATTGCCCAGCAACGGAACCGGCTCGAAGGCGAAGCGCGGTTTATCCGGGCCATGTGCGTGTTCGAGCAAATGCGTCTGCTGGCGTATCCTTGGGGCCATACGCCCGACAACAACCACCCCGGCCCCATTGCTGCCTATCGCTCGCTGTCCGATTTCGGCGATCTGACATACCCCCGCCTGAGCGTCCGGGCGGCCTACGACTCGGTGCTGACCGATCTTCGGCTGGCCGAACGGCTGCTGCCCGAGAACTACGACCCCGCCCGCCACCTGCCCGACTACCAGCCCCGCGCCAATAAATACGCGGCACTGGCCCTGATGGCCCGCGTGTATTTCCAGCAGGACAATGTAGATAGCTGCTTAGCCGTCTGCAACCGGCTGCTGGGTACGGGCACTACGTACCGGTTTCCATTAGTGGCTGGTAATCAGCTACTGACCAGCGTGTTTCAGCGAACAGGCATCACCCCGACGACCAATTCGGCTAACCGCAACGAAGTAATTTTTGAATTAGTCAACGTAGCGGGGCGAAACGTACAAACCATTGCCGGCGCACCGCTACGGACGCACTACGTACTGCAATCACCGTATACCGCGGCTCAATTAGCGAACGTCAATACGCTCACCAGCGGGCCGAACCTGCGCATGAGTCAGCGGTTCAAAACCCTCGCCAACTTCGACCGGACCCGCGATTTGCGCTACCGGACCCTCATCGACACTACTCAGGTAACCACAGCCACTACGCTCTGGAACGACCCCCGTCGCTTGTGGTTCAGCCGGAAATGGGGTATTCAAGGCACTGCTAACCCCGGTCCGGCGCAGGGTATTAACTCAAATATCCTCCTGTACCGGTCGGCGGAATTTGTGCTGATGCGGGCGGAGATGGCGGCCCGTAAAAATGATTTTGCCCAGGCAGCCACTGACCTAAACGCCGTGCGGCAACGGGCGGGTTTGCCCGCCCTGAACGTAGCCTCTACCGTGCTGCTCAATGAAATACGAACCGAAGTGGTCCGGGAATTATTCACCGAAGGGCAGCGGATTCACGACCTCAAACGTCGGCGCGAATCCGTCGATCCGGCCGACCGCACACTCTCGCCCGGCGGGGCCGACTGCCTTGTTGCCGGTTGCCAGCCCGTTCCCTGGAACAGCCGTTTTACCGTATTCCTGGTGCCGCAGGTGGTACTGGATCGTAATCCACTGATGGTACAAAATGATTAACACGAGATCACATAACCGGCAATCCCGATGAAAACACTGCTCACCATCGTCACTCTATTTGCGCTGCTTGGCTGTCAGGACGACGCCTTGCCGACGCTGTCTGCTGGCGACGAGGTTCTTAAAGCCCAGTTGCGTGGGGTATGGCTACCCACCCAGCTCCAGATCAAGTATCAGGTGGGAGTGATTCCCAATCAACGCGATACAACCATCACGCTAACGCCTACCACGGCCCCGCTGCTGGTGCCAACCCGCGCCAATGTGATTATGCCCTTCACGGATACGCTCCACATTGGTACAGTGTCCACCGCCCGCGTCGATACGTTTTTTACCCGTAACCGGGGCCTGCGTCAGCAGGGTAATTTCTTCCTGACTACCGGAGCCGATGCGGGAGCATCGGTGCTGCGCGTTGCCCGGCCCACCTATACGCGGGGTGCACTATCCCGCTGGAATTATGACTTTGTTTTCCACGGTACGGTGCTGCCCAACGCCCAGAACCAACCGGCCTACACCTATACCAGTTACCCCAACTACCCACTGACCATCCGCGAAGTAAGCAGCAGTCGGCTGGTGCTTAGTTTTCAGACGACGGGCGGCATTGGCAACCTGCCGCAGGTAGCCGTAACCCCGACTACCCAAAATCTAAACACTACCTGGGCAGGTCGGGTGGGGTTGATTACGGCAACGTTCACCAAGCAATGACGGGTCCGGAAATCCAGTAGTGGCAAAGCTTACCCACTCAAAACCGGCCCTGCAATAGAAATTGATCGGTGCGGGCAAACAGTAACGAGAAAAAGCTAAAATCGCTTTTGTTAGTATCAATTCGCTTTTCAAGCCGCAGGACCGAAT
>QQTW01003139.1_pt1 | contig 12142 bp, 9 predicted proteins | sample 1904831 | NCBI WGS metagenome assembly QQTW01 (sample SAMN09435610, study PRJNA476489) | Subsurface metagenome, whole genome shotgun sequencing project. | reverse complement strand
ACCACACTGGGAATTTCCTTACCAGGATTGTACTGCATGAGATTGAGCAGCAGCGTCTCTTGTAAGGTGTTCCCCCGAATCAATACATTCGCCGCGTCCATCGTCGGAATCACGCCCGCAGAGATAGAGGAGCCAGCTTTGCGACCCCCAACATCAAACCAGTGGAGACGCAACAACAATCTTGCTGCCGCTGGGATGTCGAGGGAAGCGCCACTCCACTGATGTTCATGGCAAAACACTGTGCTCGTGTTATTCCCATGCAAAACATGCGCCTGATAGATTTCACCCGCCAAATCCTGTGTCAGCATGGCATCTTGGATAAACGGGCGATCAGGATGCAGCAAATCAAAGCAGTCTTGCTTTTCTTTTAGGTACGCGATCGCGCCCTTGCCCTGATCATCCTGAATCTTTTCCCAATGGGCTTCATCCTCTGGACCTTGGTAAGCGCGATGCAAGATCGCCAGTAGAAATCGATATAGTGCCAGCGTAGTGGGTGGGTTATCGGCTTGAATTTCTCGCAGGTTCCCCCAAGTTTCAAACAACTTCACCAACGAAATCTCCCGGCGTTGCCAATCCTGGCTCATTACCGGAATCCAAGGCTCGCAAACTAAATTGAAGGACATGTTTTATCTAAAGAGCTACAAGTTGACAAAGTTCTGGCACACGTTTCACACACTCTCAAAGCAACTATCTGTAGCAGTCCAATGAATGCGGTGCTAGTAGCGGCTCTCAATTTTGAGTGAAACTACTCCATCTACATGGAGAGATGATAAATTCTCAGCCTAGTAATGTTGAGCAGAAAAACACCCCCACGAGTGTGGGGAAGGAGGATACTTTCCAGTCAAAACTACTGGTTCACCCCCACTGCATGTACGTGAGGAGGCATTTTGTATCATCAAAGTATCTATTTGAAATTTATTTTCTGTCAATACTGCCTTAAAACTTTTTTTGAGAGACTTGAGCGGCACGATCAGATTTTGCTGAGCAGCACACCTTTTTGAATGTCCAGTTTTAGCTTCCACTTATCTATCTCAGCTTCACTCTGATCGTTTAGCACCACATAACGACAGTTCCGCAGCAGTGCTGAAGTCCAGCCTTTGGGAATTTCCTGCCTCAGTAATGCCTCCACCAAACCCTTATTGGAGATGCGCGTACTGTGTTCTAGCAATGAGCGAATGGTGTCCAGATTTGGGAACTGCTCTAAGTTAGTAGATACTTTGGATTCGCGGGGTAAAACCAAGCCGTGGGCTGTTTGTTGTAAAAAGATCGTTGTTACTGATTTTTCACCTAAGCGAGTCATGGCAGCGACTGTATCCTCACCGTCCTCATCGCCCTGCCGTGTAAACTGATCAGGCTTGTTGTTTTCTCTAGCAGGTGGAACTTGCGCTTGCTGAGCGATGCTTTTGCGCTTCTCTCGATCAATATGATAATCCGTCAGAGAAGTTTGCCAATCCTCAGCATGAATCGCCTCCAAATTGGGATCGCAATTCATCTCCAAGTCATAAACCGACTCAATTAATTCATCCATCATGTCAGGAAGTTGAACGCTTGTGCGATCGCGCATCGCTAACCAGCTTCGCAACAGCACGTGACGATCATAGACAAAACCCGCTTCAGCAAACTGCGCTTTGCTATGGTCATCTAGATCTGGTGCAATCAGCCACATTGTGGGTTCTGCAAGTTGCGCTGGACGATGCTCGCGTTCATGTCGATGTAGCCGCCCTGATCGCTGTAATAGCAGATCCACCGGAGCTAAATCGCTAATCATCAGATCAAAATCTACATCTAGACTCTGCTCAATCACTTGAGTTGCGACTAAGACATATCGTTGAGGGCGCTGTCCAGTTTTGCCAAACCTGGCAAGACAATCTTTTTCAATGCGATCGCGATCCACAAACAAAAACCGCCCATGAAATAGCCCTAATTCATCCTCCGGGAAATACTCTTGCAATCGCTCAAATACTTCCTGCGCCCGTCCTACTGTCGAGCAAATCACTGCCACGCACCCACCGTTGGCAAGTTTATCTCGCAACAACTCAGCCCATTCAGCATCTTTGAGCCACCGCAAATTGAGCGCTCGAATCACGTGGGGAGATGCCGCAAATGACTTCGCACTAACGCCTTGCGGCGTAAATGTCGTCAGTCGAGGATACTTAGCCAGAGGTAGTTCTGGCTGTGGCTGCTCACACCCTTGTGCATAAGCATTCAACAGTTTGCGTCGAGTTTCAGTGGGTAGAGTTGCTGAGAGGGCAATCACCGGAGACCCCAACAGCGCCAACCACTCGACAAATCTTTCGAGTAATGTGCTGGTATAGAGATCATAGGCATGGATTTCATCCAAAATTACCGTCCGCCCTGCCAGCCCAAACAACCGCACAAACTGATGACGCGATCGCACCACTCCCATCAGTGCCTGATCAAGTGTGCCTACTCCATAAGAGCTAAGTAACGTCCGTTTGCGCGCCATATGCCATTCCTGAGCCACAACACGCTGATCCTTGTCATAAACCTGATCTAGCCTACACATGGATGCTTGATACTTAGACTGGAGTGCTGCCGCTAAGTGACTGAGCGTCAAGTTAATCAAGTCTGGAAACTGCTCTTTAGGATAGCGCTGAGTCAAGAACTCCCGAACCCGATCAAACATGGCATTGCTGGTGGCTTGAGTTGGCAAACCAATATAGAAACCCCCTGTGGCAACCTGCTGTTGCAGATAATCTGCAAGAAATAGTGCCGCTTCCGTTTTCCCCTCACCCATTGATGCCTCAATCAACACCAAGCAAGGTCCAGTCAAGCTTTCAGCTATTTCCATCGCAGCTGACTGCAAGGGTCGTGGTGAAATCATCTCTGGAAACAATTCGCTAAACCTGAGAGGTTTTCCTGTGGGCAGTTTTGTCCAGCCGATCGCATTTAACGCCCGTTTCGCTTTATCTGGCAGCTCGGCTGCATACTCCTCAAATAATCTGTCATTTGCGTAGGGAAATCCCGATTTCTGATCTGGATTTGAGGCAATCCAATCCGAAACCGTTGTTAGCCCTGCCAGGATCATTGCTGCTGCGTTATCGCATTGTTTGGGCAAGTCTTGAGGGGTGAGTCCAGCAAACTGCCAAAGCTGCTCAAAGAGCTCGCGGCTAAACTGTCGCCAATCATTGCCTTCGTTTGCGCCTGCGAGTGCTTCGTCTAGCTGTTTAATATCATCGTTCGATGGAAAAAAGCCATGATGTCCTCCCACGATCGCGGACAGCTTTTTGGATAGTCTCTTGTCTAATCCAAGTTCCATCAAAAATTCTGGCAATGTCCTGGCAGTCACTAAACCGTGCGGCGCTTTCCCTGCCCTTCTAACTTGGGGAAGTTTATGCCACAGGTCATATAAATCAGTGCCAGCTAGGGCTTTACCTACCTCGTCCACTTGAAACTGAAAAGCAGGACTCACTTTGCCCAAATCATGGGAACCTGCAAAGAAACCACAACACCGGACTAAAACCTCTCCAGATAATCCCAATCCTTTCCCTAAAGTTTGCACAGCTACCGAACTCAAGCCATTCCTTACAAGCTCCATCGCTACGGCAGCGGTATCGGCAAGATGACAAATTACCGGATGATATTCAGGCTGTCCATCGGCTTTTAATTCACCCTTGCCCGTTTTTGCCCAAAATCTCTTGTCCATTTATATTCACCTCTTTGGAGTATTGCTGTTGCATCTTCTCAATCTCTTCCTGAACCATCGCTAGCAGTTGCGGCGGATTTATCACTTTTGCGCCCTTCCCGTAATAGAGTACCCACCGCTTAACTTCGTTTAACCCTCTAACAACCAATTTCAGTGTGATCGAGCCGTCGGGATGCTTGGTAATAATTTGGCTAGGGTGCCAGCGACGTTCGCAGATGTAGGGCGCAGTGGGCGCATCGAACCAGATGGTAATGTCTTGCAACTCACCGCTTAGCTCATGCTGAAAAGCTCCAGCAAAATAACTTTTAGAATCAAATCCTGGGTCTGTTTCAAATTGCAATGGCAAAACAACGAGCTTACGAATGCGATCCACCCGGAAATCTCTTACCGTTTGTCTAGCATGACAGAACCCCGTGACACAAGGATTGTTACGAGTAAAGTGCAGCAGGTAGGGGTCTAGAACTCGCTCTGATTCTGTATTCCGCTCAGCGGTAAAGTATCGAATCTGCACCTGTCGCCGCTCCTTGCAAGCCTGCTCCAACTGCTGCCAAATTCCAGGGTTTAGATTTAACTCTGCTCCTGCCCGCACCAGCACATTCTGCTGAGCCAACTCTTGCAGATCCACCCAAGTCTGCTCCGGCAATCGTTCCGCCAATCGAGCGATCGCCCCCTCCAATTGCGACTGATAGATCGACCCAGCGTAGGCACTCAGCATTCGCGCCCCCAACGCCAGTGCAAACAATTCCCCCTGGCTCAAGGGGATGGTAGGCAGTCGCCAATCTGGTTCCGTGTAGTAGTAGCCTTTGACTTTCGTGCTGGAGATCGGCGCGCTAAAGCGATCGCGCATAAAATCAATGTCTTTACGAACTGTCCGCTCTGTCACTCCTAGGACTTCTGCCATGCTGGTTGCCGTATGGCGTTGCCTTGAGCGCAAAAATGTATCTATCTGTAGCAGCCTTTCTAGGTGCCGTCCCGAAGTTGTCACGCTGTATATTCATTACACTGAATCCCAGCTTAGACGCGCACCCCGGAAAAAACGCTTCCGGGGTACAGTGATTAGAAAATCTTTGTAAAAATATGTGTTATGAAGGCAGCGCAACGAATGCCCAGTTCTACAAATTTACTCACCGATTTTAACTTTGACGGCACTTACCCATGCCCCGTCTGTCGTTTCGGTCAGATCAAAGCCCTGCCTTTGATGGATGCTATGGCTTGTGACTCATGCCGCCACATTTTCACAGCAACCCTTGAAAAACAGCGGCTATTTCTAGCGGATAGGCAACCGATTCAAATCTGGTGCTGGAATGGTCGGACGTGGGTAGGAGTGCATGCTGAGGGGGTGAAGCTGGGTTGGAGTTATGTGCTTATCGCAACTGCTTTTGTACTCCTCCCGCCTACCTTAATTGGGCTATCGGCCTACTTTTTGCTCGAACCCCCTGATACCTCCAAGTTCTGGCTACCCGGAGTTTGGACTGGATTAACCTTTTTGTCCCATTTAGGAATTATCGGGTGTGCGGTTGTTGGGCTTTATCAATTCTCAATTGGGACTACCTTGAAAGTCATGTGGCAACATCTATTTAAGCGAAGCTCAGGCTAAAATCTCGTCACTGAGCGCGGGGTAAGGATCAAATCCATTTGGCATTGCTACTCCAATTTCAGCTAACCACCAACCCCAACCATAAGTCATGATTATCAAGAAGCGCGTAAGCGAAGCGCCGCCGTCAGGCATTGCACTCCCAACCACGACAGACACATCCAAGACTTGGTGCGTGACCGATGAGCAGTATGCCTCTTGTGGAGGTTCAAAGCGCGCGCCTTTCACAGTGCTAGAACCGCACCGACTATGAATGTTGGCGTAAGTCATGTTGCCCAAACCGTTAGAGCCGGAATTTTTACTTTAGAATCAGAATGCTTGTGCCAGAAGCTATATTGTCCTTTTAACCTAGGAAGTCTTTCAAATACCTTGCAATGTCTCAGATTCAACACATGGTTTTGTTCAAGTTCAAACCAGAGGTAACACCAAAAAAAATTACGGAAATCTTCAGCCAGCTCGCCCAATTGCAGCAACTGATTCCGGGTATCACCTACTTTGCTGGTGGGCCAAACTCCAGTCTAGAGGGGCTAAGCCAAGGCTACACTCACGGATTTCTGATGACGTTTGAGAGTGTAGACGCCCGTGACACTTATTTGCCCCATCCAGAACATGAAGTGGTCAAGGCCGCACTTTTGCAGTGTATCGACAGTGTGCTCGCTTTTGATTTTGAAGCTTAGCAGTCGCTCATTTGACGAGCCAGCCCCCCTTCAGCTCATAGGAGTACTCGGTATGCGGGAAACTCAGCAACTTTAGACCTGAGAGTGTCAATAATATCTTGGCTTGTGGGTTGAAGTATACAGGCTGTCTATAATCAAAGCCGGTGACAGTATATAAATGGTTAGCCCAGAAAGCGTTTGGCTCTCCAGCGTCAAAGTTTTCCTGGCAATGAAACCAATTACGATGATTAAACCAATGGGAACAATGGCAGGCAGAAGAACGGTCATGGAATTTTATGGTTTAGATTTTCGGTCTGGAAGAGTCAGTAAAACGTGCAACCTTCAACCTTCCAACCTTCTCCAAGCGCTAGTACCAACCCAAGCCATTCATTGAGGTAAGGATATCGCCCAAGTATAAACGGTCGTCTCGATGCCTACTGTACAGCGTCATTTGATTTGTCACTGTACAGAATGGGTGGAAACTGGTTGTATTGCCGTAATTGGGAATACAAACTCATAACTTAGAAAAGACTGATAATTCCCGCAGTAGTGTAAAGAGGGTATGACTCTAATGAACACAATCCAAGTCAAACAACTGTTCACCCATCCAGTTAAAGGGCTAACTCCTCAAGCTCTAGACCATGCTGATCTTCGAGTCGGATATGGACTTTCTGGCGATCGCGCATTCGCACTTCTGTATGATTCATCTGATCCTGAAACTGCTGATCCCATTACTCCCTGGATAGACAAGAATAAACTTGCCATGCAGCGCGAGCGCCCAGAACTCGCAGCATTAGCCTGCGACTATGAACCGAATACAGGGGTTTTGACAGTAAAGCGCAATCAGGCTGAGTTATTGGCGGCTGATACGAATACTCCTACTGGGCGAACTCAAATTAGTCATTTTTTTAGTGACTATCTCGCAAATGTTCCCTCCGGTCAGTCAGGTCGATACGCCAATCGTAATCAGCTACGATTCATCGGCACTAAAAATAACAACACTCGCTATGCGGATCGAGAACATATCCATCTCTCGCTCATCAGTGAAGCAACGCTTGACCATTTGAGTGAGGTTGCTGGGCAGTGGATTGATGTGCGTCGATTTCGCCCTAACATCGTGGTCGAAGGCGTGTCAGCTTGGGAGGAGTTTACTTGGGTAGGACAAGAATTTGAATTGGGAACCGCTCGAATTCGGATAACTGAACGCCTGACTCGTTGCCCCAACATTGATGTGCATCCTGATACGGGAGACTTTGATATTGAATTGTTTAAGTTGATTCAAAAAACATTCAACCACAAAGATACAGGAGTTGTTGCAACGGTAATTCAAGATGGCACCCTTGCTGTTGGAGATATTATAATCGCTAACTAAGTTGTACAGTGACTCCCGTTATTTCAGCTCAACATTCCGGTACACGGCGCACTAGCTGAATTTGATACGTGGACTAAATCACTCTTGTAGCCAGACCGAAACTGACCCACCCTTGCAGCGAAAGTTGCCCCAGCCGTCATTGTTGGTGTAGATATTATCTGTGATGTGTCCAGTAATGTCATAAAACGTGGCATTAGCTCGGCGCACTTCCATCCACTTGCTACCCTCCGAACCATTGCTCATAATTACGGCCATTGCTCCAGGATGCTCGCTATTTCCTAGGCGCGTCCAACCGATGGTATTCCAGTGGTCAATGTAGTCATACTGGTTCCCATAGCCATAGGCATTTCGTGCCCACATGAACTTGTCGAGCAAAAAGCGGTGTGAATAAAGTTTTACAGGGGGCTGGTTTGGCTGGCAATTATCGTATTCAGCACCATAGTAATCGGCGTAGAAGACGCAGGGGTAACCTTCACGCCGTAGCAGAATGATGGCATATGCCAGAGGCTTGAACCAAGGTTCAACAGGCGATTCTAGAGACTGGCAGGGCTGCGTGTCATGGTTCTCCACAAAGGTGACCGCCAGGGTTGGCTGCTCATTAAGCAGGGTGCCGTCAAAGATTGTCCGCATGTCAAAATTATCACCCATCCGGCTCGCCTGGTGGAATTTGTAGTGCAAGGGCACGTCGAATAGCGACATCGTACCACTGGTCTGGGTGATGTAGTGGTGCAGGTCGGCGACATTGCCTGACCAGTACTCACCGAAGCTGAAGAGTTCCCTTCCCCCGAAGTGCGCGCGCATATGGTTGAGCCAATCCCGAAAAAAGCTGGAGCGGATATGCTTGACCGCATCGAGACGGAAGCCATCCATACCGCTCGTGTCAATGAACCAGCGACCCCAGTACATCAACTCGTCACGTACCTCGCCTTCACCCATATCCAAGTCACAGGCCATCAGGAAGTCGTAATTTCCATGTTGGTGGTTAACTTCTGTCGAGTAACTTCTATCCTTCAGCCGATAAAGCTTCGATGTGCTGTTGGTGTCTGCGTTGTAGCTCAAGGTATCGAAGTGCCACCAGTGCCACTTTACACTGGAGTATTTGTCCCCACGGCCTGGAAAGTTGAATTTTGTCCAGACATTGATCTGATACCAATCACTAATTGGGCGGTTGCGATCGTTCCAATCCATCTCCTGAACCCAGACCAACTCCTTTTCATCAGCACCATCCTTGTGGTTAAACACTACATCAGCATAAGCCTGCATCCCGTTGTTCTGCACTGCTTTAACCGCATCAAGGAGTTGGTCACGGATACCATACTTGGTCCGCGTTGAGGATTTCTGATTGAATTCACCAAGGTCAAACAGGTCGTAGACCCCATAGCCTGTATCCTTATCTCCACCTTGACCTTTGTAGGGAGGAGGGAACCACACGGCGGTGAAGCCCGTATTGGCAAGTTCAGATGCAATAGATGTAAGGTTATTCCACAGACTGCCGTCTGAGAGATTGTACCAGTGAAAAAACTGCATAATCGTGCCATTGACCTGCGACATGCTGGGTACTTCCTAAACAGCTATAGTTTTTTTGTACTCTCGCTTGAGCGTAGTGGATCGTACAGCAGCACAGTATAGATTAGTCGGTAACCGATTTGGGAGAACTCTATCTCCCGACCCCTTTTTCCTAATGGCCTATCATCCAGGGTCGTCCCTGATGGTGCTGGTGGTGGTGCTTCTGTGTTGCAGGCTCCTGAGTTTGAGCGCGCTTAACTACCTGAGGTTCTGCACTTCGCTCAACTCTGCTTCGCAAAGCATAAGGCGTCATAATCACACCAGGTGCCGAAATGACACGTTTAGCAACAAGCTGACAAGTCGGGCAAACCATTGGGTTGCTTGATTCTTCAAGACTTCGTCGTTGCTCAAAAATTCCGCACGTCTGACACCGAAACTCGTAAACCGGCATTAGTGTTGACCTCCGTTTTCACACATACTTTATTCTGTGAGTTTTCAGGTTCAGGTAGTTGGCACAGCAAACCTCTAACCCATGACGCAACTGTCTAGGACGGAAGAACGTTGCGCTCGAAGATTGCAGTCGGGACAGCGATCGTGCAACAAGCGTTCGGAATATCGACAATACCACTAATCCGACCCTCGACCGGAGCAGAACCCAAGAGTAAGTAAACCTGTTCACCCGTATAACCAAACTTCTTGAAGTACTCGATCGCATTCAGACAGGCACGGCGATAGGCGACATGAGCGTCCAGGTAATACTGCTTGCCTGTAAATTCATCGACCGAGATGCCCTCAAACACTAGATACTCAGAGTAGCGAGGTTCAACCGGACCTGGTTTAAAGATCGGGTTGACCAAACCATATTTCTCTACACCGCCTTTGATTATATCCACATGCAGATCGAGATACCCAGCCATCTCAATCGCACCACAAAACGTGATTTCACCGTCACCCTGTGAGAAGTGGATGTCGCCCATCGAGAGTTTCGCGCCATCGACATAGACTGGAAAGTACACGCGCGAACCTTTCGACAGGTTTTTAATATCGCAGTTACCACCGTGCTCGCGGGGAGGAATTGTCCGGCACGCCTCTTTAGCAACCCGGTCAAACTCTCCCCCCTTCAATGAGCCTAAAATTGCATCGTTTGCGTTTGGCAACAACGCTAGGGGAGGCACTCTGTCTGGGTTTGTCCCAACCAACTCCGTCTCTCGCTTGTTCCACGTAGCAAGCAAGTCATGCGAGGGAGCGCAGCCGATAAGTCCTGGGTGGGGAATCCCAGCAAATCTCACATCTGGAATGTGCCGGGATACTGTATATATGCCTTGAAGATCCCAAATCGCTTTTTGAGCGACAGGATAGTGTTCTGTGAGGAAGCCACCTCCATTCTCTTTAGCAAAAATACCAGTAAAGCCCCATTCGTAGTTGGCAAGAGTCCCCACGTCTAAGATATCAACAACAAGAATGTCACCAGGCTCTGCGCCATTAACATGAATGGGTCCACTGAGTACGTGGGTTATTGTCAGATTTACATCGCGAATATCATCAGGACTGTCGTTGTTTTGAATCTGCCCATCCGTCCAGTCTTTGCATTCTATACGAAATATGGCACCTGGATTGACGGAAACTACTGCAGGAATATCAGGATGCCAACGGTTATGACCAACGACATCCTGCTCGGTCATGGGCTTATTCAAGTCAACTTTAAAGAGAACTTCGGGCATAGGTTTCTCCTGTTTATCTCTTTTTCACTTATTTTATTGAAATCAAGCCTTTATAAGATTACTCTATAAAATAAGTTTTTTATCAGTTTTCTGGTCCGGTTACAGTTACTAAAATTAAGCTCCAAAAAACCTTAATAAAAAGAACCTGTTGTGCTGTTTTATCCAATTGAGGAAAATTTATTTCTCGATTTAAAAGCACATACAGTTTAAAAACTGTATTAACTACTACAAATTCATGGATAATTGTTGATTAATGTGATAATACTTTGATATAAGAAAAAGAGAGGAGACAGGAGTCAAACTCATAGTTAAAATTATGGGTTTGAAATAAGGACGCCTTGTTTTTACGCGCTACACGCTTTGAAACAATTTTTTAGAACTTAAACCGCGAAATTACACACACTTGTTTTACAGTGTGACAACATTTAATCCACCAGTGGGGTGAATGCAATTGATTGAAGTCATATCGAGTAATCTGTTCGATAGCATTTTGATTATGTAGTTAGATGTAGTATTTCTCGGCAACGTTAGTGAATGTCTTACCAAATACTTTTACACGCCCAAACGAGGAACTGTCAGGATTCTACTAAGCAGAACGTCGTTGAAAGGATTGAGCCGAGATACGTGTAAAAAGGTGCCAATTCGCGCTCAATCGCTCACCGTGTATACATTTTAGACCTACTACATAAGCGCGAAAGCTGATATCTGCTATTGTAAGGGACCCCATGAGTGCACGTATCTCGGCTCAATTCCGAGTACAGGCTGTTTCTCCTGCCAAAAATACTAGCCCACAAGTATGCCCAGACTAAAAACAATAAAAATTGTTGCAAAACTTTAGATATTTTGTTAAGATTTTTAACAAGAGAACTATAAACGAATGTTTACAATGACCAAGAGTACTTCTGGGTTACCTCCGGTTGCTAATGCTTACAATGGCAAGGATCGTAATGCTTTTCTGTTCGGGTTTAATCCCCAAGCTGAACTGTGGAACGGGCGCTTGGCTATGATCGGCTTTCTCGCTTACTTACTTTGGGACATGTCTGGCTATAGTGTGCTGCGTGACGTGCTCCACCTCATTGGCTAAACTGCCGTTAACGATTCACAACTTTTTTTTAAGGCTTGCAGTTTGAGGAGATACCTAAAACTGTAAGCTTGGCTGTAAAGCACAGATGATATTTAGCAACCAGCTATTGAGACAAAAATTAAAGTGGCAGCGCCTTGTTGAGGCAACATTTCCACCCGAAAAAAATGATTTAGATTTCAGATCTTCCAGCTTACCAAGCGAGCGGGAAGCCTGAAAGCCCCGTATTGGCTCCAGCAAAACTCTTTCGTCATCCCCATCGAAATGATTGTAAGATTTGCTGTTGCAGATATTCAATCTGGGTGAAAGATAGATTGTCTGGAGATTGTCTCTCCTCATTCAGCACCTTACAAACCTTTGCTAGCAGTTCCACTACCATTGGTGCTCCCAACTCCAAGTCTTCCAGCACTTGACGTTGCGTAAAGACTTCTTGGGGGTTGCCTTCCAGCACCAGTTGTCCCTGATCTATGACGAATACCCAGTCCGCCCATCGATAAACAAAGTCCAAGTCGTGAGTTGCCATCAGGATCGTAGTTCCGGTGGCT
>QQTW01003138.1_pt1 | contig 12144 bp, 16 predicted proteins | sample 1904831 | NCBI WGS metagenome assembly QQTW01 (sample SAMN09435610, study PRJNA476489) | Subsurface metagenome, whole genome shotgun sequencing project. | reverse complement strand
GAGCCAGCGTTCGTTGAGTCGATCATTGACTGCACGTGAGCGACCGCGTTCCCTTCCAGCTCCGCCGCCGTGCACGCGAATTACCTCGCGCAGGCCCATGGCGGCGCCGTGACGGACCTCCCAGTTGTGATCAAAGAGGTCGACCATCAAAAACGCGCAGAGACGGTCGAAGGGCCACTCGCGACCCTCTTCCTCCGCTTCCGTCTGCAGCGCCGATGGATCGGGCCCGGCGGGGCCCTTGTAGGCAGCCACGATGGGCGAGCCGTCGTCGGCTGGGCCTGCTGGTAGCATGTCGAGCAGTTCCTTTCCGGGTGAGCCGCCATCCTCCGTCTTGATCTCCGACTTGATCGGACGTGGCTCCGCTACCGCCGGCGAGTCTAGGTCCGTCGTCGAGGGGCGACGGCCGACGGCCAGGTCGACGACGCGGATCTTGCATGCTGGATTCTTGGCGATCATCTTGTTCTTGCGTTTGAGTTGGTTCAACTGGCGCTTGCTCAACCCTATCTCGTCACCTCCGGCGCAAGCAGATGCTGGCGTGGCCGAGGATGGTGTGGCCGGGTGATTCGACACCGCCGAGGCCATCGCAAGGCTGTTCTTTCGTGAGATGCGGCCGACCGAGGTGTCGAGCTTCGGCATGGCGCCCACGCCGGATGCGAAGTCGGTCTCGTTGACCAAATCCTCATCCATGTATTCCCCGCCCAGACCAAGCCGTGCAGTCAGACGCTTCTTCTGATGCGCCAACCGTGTGGCGGGGTCCATGCCGGCCAGGGACACATCGTACTCGTTGCCGGCGCTCCCCAGCAGCTTCTGGCCATGCGCTAGGATGGTGGGCAGGTCCAAAGTCTCCAACTGGAGCAAATCTTCGGACGGCGGCTCCAGGTCGGACGAATCCCCCTCGTCCGGGAGCACCTCGGGGTCATTGGGCTCGAAGCGGGGCGCATTCTCGACGATGCCTCCAATGGCTTTGGCGGCGGCGGTTCGTGTATCCCAAGATTTGGCGCGCAGATAGGGAATGACCCTGATGAGGAGGTTGAAGAGGTCATCGGGATGTTGTCGCTGGACCTCGGCGAGCTGCTGCGCCGCCGTCTGCCGGATGAGGGAAGTACTCCCCGTCTCCAGGAGTCTGCATGCATCGTCATTATCTCGATGTTCGATCAAAAATTGAAGCTCGGATAGCTCTGATAGCGGGGGGGAGGGGCATAACTCACGTGACGAGGCGGTCGAGTCTATACCACGTGATAATGTCAGCAGGTGCCATTTCACTGAGCCAAGAAATAAGAAGGAAGAAGGCAGAGAAGTAACTTACCTGGACGCCATGGTTTAAGTATCACTATCCATGGGATGAGCCGTTTCAGACTGATGGTGAGATGAGCTTCCAAAGGCCGTTCTCGACGTTGCCGGCGTTGGAGCTGTCCGCCCACGAGTGGATGATTTAACGGGTTAACAAGCCACCCGGCGGTGACCGGTGAAGGGATAGGCCGAGTGGGGAGGCGCAGGGAAGGTAAAATTCGAACGACTGCGGTCTTGTCAGTGGTCAGAGAATCAAATGGAAATCGAAAAGTGAATGAGACACGCACCAATTAAAAACTGGAGGAAGCAAAGATTAAATCTAGGCCGGTGCTCGCCGTTTCGATCACTGGCGCGATGCTGACTCAGCAGGCTGCCACGTGATCTCGAATGAAGAAATCCAAATGTAAAGGAGAGTAAGAAGAAAAGATGAGGGAAATCGACGCTCAAGGATGAGCTTTGAACATGTAAGAAGATGAAGTGATGACGGTAAAGGGTAGGCGGTCCTGTGAGGCCCCTCCCAGAAGGAATTCGATGGGCGCGGTGGAGGATGGATCAACCGACCGGCATGCGCCGAGACGAGACGCGAGGACGCGCGAACGTGGGAATGGCAATTGGGTAACTAGGGGGGGGTTGGACGGGTCGGAGGTCTGGCCGTCTTATATCATCCAATGTTTCCCCGTCCAAGCCCCCCTGGCCGCCCCTGCCTGATCCGCGTCTCTAAAATATCCTTGCGCACCCAATGAGCGCCCAGAGAATTACAGCTCACTTGAGGAATCACAGCAAAGATATGAATGGGAAATAGTTTGACTCTGCCACAAACGTGCGCATGAGGAAGTTGAGCAAAGACAAACTGCGGCCATTAAGATGGCTTGAAATAGGCAGGCATGCTGAGAGTATGATCACTACGAAAGGTCGATAGTGATCAACTGCGAAATTTAGGAAGCTGCGGAGGGTCCGATTTCACGATTGATGCTCACAGTTAAGAAGGCCAGATGGCATTTTCAAAAAAATATGACTCGTCGCCACGCGGCATGATCACGTGGATCATGATGAGTAATCAAGCATCATCTGATTGGAGCGCCGTCGGAGGACGGGATAACTTATCATCCGACCTGCCGACACCAACGTCAGCTGAGTTGGTCGATTCTATGTATTCTACAGTGGGGTGACAGATGTTTCCGTACACCCCGTACCGGAGTAAAAAACATCACAACAGAAGTAATAGGAAATGATGTTTAGTATTTGGTGTACCATCCCTCGGCCGATAGAACAGCTTGCACACGATGAGGCATGCTGTTCGATAGTGTAGCATATAATTCAGCTGAAATGTCTTCCCAACAATCTTGTGCAGCCGTCACAAAAGCTGCCAATGTTTCTTGTGTATCCTCGAGATCTAAAAGTTCAAGATGATGCTTGTAAATTGCTTCTTTAAGCCAGAACCACAAGTTCTCAATGGGATTAAGGTCAGAAGAATAAGCTGGCAAGTTCATAACCTCGTACTCTTGCTCATCTAGCCAATCATTCACAATGTACGCAGTATGAATTGGTGTGTTATCTTGCATGAAGATAGCATCTACCCGGTCCATCACTCAAGGAAGATAGTTAGCTAAGACATCTTTATACACCTGTGCTGTTACTCCTCCTTTTGCAGACTCTAGATCACCGTCCATAGGAACCAGCTGGCTTCTTATCCCGTAGCCAAACACTGCCCAAAACATCTTTTTAGTCTTAAACCTACCAGACTCTTCTTGCACCGCCCATTGAGCAAGTCCTTCACCTGATCGTTTAAAGACATAACCAGTACATTGCTCTCTGCCTTTCTCAATACTGCTTTCATTGCTTCACCGTATGCGTTACCAGTCTTCTGCAGTCCAATCCTGATACCGTTGTGCCTAATTGATTGTTAGCATGTGCACTAACTGCTAGTTTGCTACACTAACCCATGCAAGCCGAGCAGCGACGTGCTGTCGCAATAGCCTCGGTCTTTTCTTTTGCTTCTACTTCTTGATATCTTTCTTGGCTAAAACCCGCTGTATCGAGCAAAGAGAGACAGTGGGGCAATGGATCTGCCTCAATAGCTGCATATTGATGTTGGGTTCTTCCCAAACAGCGGTAAACAGGATATCTTTTTGATCTGTTGATAATGCAGGTGGGCATCCTGCTCGTGATTTGGATATACCGCTGGTGTGACATTGTGATTGTTCTACTGTATATTTAATAGTGCTGAGAGCAAGCGAAAATTTGCGTCCAATCTTGGGTAGGCTATCACCATCTGACCGAGCTTGCAGGATCCGATTTTGAAGGGCAGGAGATAATTCTCCAAGTGCCGGCCGTTCAGTACCCGGTGCCGAGGTCCTTGAACACGATGCGGCCTTTTGGGGGGGAGTTGAGGTTGCGGCCAGCGAGGCATGATGATGAAGATGATGGTTGTGGGACTATTGTTGCAAGGCGAGTTTTACAAGTCTATTCTTGGTGAGGGTGTACGGAAACATCTGTCATCCACCTGTATGTGAGATAGCTCCGTAGAGGAAGTGGTAATGGCTTCAAGAGAAGGGGGGGATGACAGGTGCGACTAATAACTAGTAGCTGCCTCTTAGACTAGCTGAGGACGTGAAAGGTAGAAATGAATCAAATATTCTGAGAGCATGCACGAGAGCGCTTGCGCAATAAAGTGCGTGGGATGGGTTGAGATTACGTGCTAGAGAGGCGATGAGACGTCCTTGCCGCGACGAGGGATGGAAGTTGAGGGCGCGGGTGGGGGATTCGCGACGCGGTCGAGGTCGGTTTCGACCATCTCCAGCTGTGACAAGCTGGGGTAGCGTCGACTGAAGCTGGCCTCCCACGCCTCCACCGTCGCAGGTGCGATGCTCGCCGTGGGTCCTGCCGCGACACCTGCAGCCCCTGGTCGGGGTGGGATACCGGTGCCCGTGACAGTGCCTGTTCCTGTCCGGAGTTTATCGGGCTTGGGTGGGGCGCTGGGTCGTGATGCCAGGCGTCGTCCGGTAATGGGCATCGCGTTGGGCGATGGACCAGTGACGCTGCTGGGCGCAACGGGTCGAGCGGCACTAACGTGAGATGGCACGGCTGGTGGAGCCCTTGGTGCAGCATCTCCACGTGCTGGCGGCGAGATGATATCGGAAGACCGTTCGGGACTCGGCTCTAAGCCCGGTCGACCTGCTCGAGGGGGATGGTTCTCGCCCAGCACCGACCGCACCGAATCCTGGATGGAGGTGGCCTTGCTGCGGAGTCCACTGGACGATGGTCGAGAATGGTTCACACCAGACTGGTCGGAGCGGTCGGCCAGGCGTCGCCGATAGTCCTCCGCCGCAGCCTCAACCCGGCGCTCCTCCTGGGCCAGCGCCTGGCGTTCCAGCTCCCGCCTGGCTTCGGCTCCCATCGCTCCGGTCGTGCTGGGCCGCCGCTCGTGGTCATCGTCGTCGCTGCGATCGCCGGTGCGTTCCGACATCGTGATGGGACTCAGCGGTCGTCCTCGATGGCTATCCACCGCCTCGGGACCCGAATGCGAAGAACCACCGGCGTGCCCCTCGAACCGGCGAAAGGCGTCGCCGAACCTGCCTGCCAGCAGTGTCTTGGTGCCCGACAGCGAGATGGATGGCATGCTGCTCCGCTTCACGTGGCGCGACTCGCCACTGCGCCGCTTATCACGTCGCCGAGACCCTTCCTCATCCTCCATGGCCCGCAAGAACGCTACGTTGGACTCGATGTTGGTCTCCTCAGGCTGGCCGTCGGGGCCGACCCCGTGGTCAGAAGACAAACGAGACCGCCCCGCGTCGTCTCCTGATGAGGAGCGTCCGGACGTACGTCGTGGCAGTCGGAAGCGGTCGTGAAAAGCAGCGAGATTAGATTCGAGGTAGACGCTGGCCGGCCGGCGTCCCGCTGAGGAGGGAGTGGTCAAGGAGGGAGTGCGTTGAAGGTCTAGCGATGAGCGTGAGGTAGCGGCGGTGGGTTTGACCGCATCATAGCTCTGCGACTTGGATCGGTGAATTGGGGGAGGTCCCATTCGTCCTCCGAGCGATGCATGCTGCGGCTGGAGAGTGCGCGGCGGCATTCGATCCGTCGATAGACCAGACATAGGCGGTGGTGCAGCGGACGAGGCATGGCTGGTCGGCGGGGCAGATGATGCCATACTCACCGCGGCAGATGGCGCTGGTTTTTGACTAGCAGGCTCCAAGATGGCCGGCGGCGGTGAGGTCATGATCGCCGGAGTAATCATTGAAGGTGGGGAGGTGAGGGTCGTGTGTGTCGACGATGAGCGGGGGGCCTTCGAGACCCCTTCAGCCTGGGTCTTACGCTCGGGTGAAGTGGTCTGTCTTCTTGCATTCGAGTTCGTGGGGGTAGGGTCTCCTACACCGTTGGACGAGGTTGGTCTGACGAATGCTTCATCAGCGAGTTTTTCCGTCACCCGCTTGCTCAACTCGGTCGGCTCCTCGGGATTTGGTGGTGATGTTGTCGGCGGGTCGAACTTCGCTCCCGAGTCGTGCAGTAGAGCAAATTGCTCGATGGCCGGAAAACGTGAGGAAATATCCTCCGATGGGGAGGCTGCTGTAGACGGGATACTCTTGCGATCGAGCGCCGCGAATGGGTCGCCCGCCGTCCCCCGGCCGGGAGACGGAGTCGGTTTAGAGGGTGGAACTTGTTGGGAAGGGGCTTGAGGTCGACCACGGCGCATTGGAACAACGTCAATGGCGGCCTGTGGCTGAAGTGCCAATGATGGTTGCGCATAGAACGCACCCACACTTGGTGGGGAGGCAACCTGAGGATTGGGAGCCGCTGCTGGTGTATCATGACGGACCTCCGAATGTGCACGTCCAGCGTAGATCTAGATGTGTAAATCAATACATGACTGATGAAAACCCTTTAGTACAGCCACTTACATTCTTGATTGGGACTTCCTTTCCTTGCAGGAGACACGTCTCTTGTACGACTTCGTAGATGTTCGGTCGAGCTCGGGGTTGCTCTCGTAACATCCAAGCTGTCTTAATCAGTACCAAAATCGTCATTGCGTAGCAGGCAGCAGATATATCAGCAAGACATACCGATCAAGCGCTTGAGGCGGTCCGAAAAAGCAGGATACGCGGGGTATCGGAAGCTTGCATTGAGAATTGCCAGCTGGCCCTTCTCTTCGAATGGGGTGGTATAGTAGCACAGCTTATAGAGCAGCACGCCTAACGCCCAAATATCACTCTTCTCGTCGATCGGCTGCTTGCGGTAGATGTCGACCATCTCAGGACTTCGGTATTGCAAGGTGGTATGTCTCTGAATATCCTCTTCGATGAGCCGGAACTCGGTGGCACTGGTCGCCGCCGGCCGAGATGGGGCGGCCGAGCCAAAGTCGCACAACTTATATCGACGCCCAGACTTCGTCATTGCGATCAGCACATTCTCGACTTTGAGATCGCGGTGCAGCAGCGGAGGTCGTAGATAATGCATGCAGGCCACTCCTTCGGCCACGTCCGCAAAGATATCCAAGATTTCGGGCTCCGTCAGGCGGTGCTGGAGGCGTGTGTTCATGAAGTCGATCAGACCTCCACCGGCGCAGAACTCCATGAGCAAAAAGACCTCATAGCCGCCACCCTTGAGGGCCGACGCATGCGAGTCGATATAGGTCACGATGTGCCGGTGACCCTTGAGCCGCTTCATCGTCTCGACTTCGGTCCGCATGCTAGCCAGCATCTCCTTGTCCGGGACGGCGACACGCTTGAGGACCGCCACATCGGATCCGTTGACAGGCTTGGGGAGCTTGACGACGTAGACGTGTGCGAATCCGCCCTCGGACAGGTACCGCTCGATGGTCACGCGGTGGTTGCCCACCTGAACTTTGGTCGACGGGGCAAAGGTGCCCACCAGCGCATTCGAGGTCGGTCCCAAGATGGGAGCTTGAGCGACTCCGGGAACCGGTCCAATTGGGCCCACGGCGGGCGCTCCCAATGCGGGGGCAGGCATGCTGGTGCTAACGAAGCAAGTGATGGCCAGGCGAGATCTTCCGCATCACCGCATTGAGGATCGAAGAGGTTGATATAGTGGACAGACGAGCAGTCAGGCCTGGTTGATCAAAGCCACGCCCGAAATAGCTTGGGGTGAATTGAAGGAATGGTAATAAGGCTGTGCTGATGGTGCCGTCAGGCAACCGATGATCTCAAACGTCGAAGGACGTGCAACAGCTCTCCCACCAAAACGCTGCGCCACACAACTTGAAGCTGTGGCGTCGTCGATAGAGCCGCGATAGTCGCAGTAGCCGCGAAGCGTCAAAGTCACGTGGCTCAGCCTTAATTGAGTGAAGCCGCCCGGCGATCTTTGTATAAACGCCTCCACCGGCCACTCTTAGACGCCCTGCACAGGGGCGAATCGTGAAGTGACAAGATTCCTTGACGGAGCCAGAAGCACCACGGTAGATATTATAAGCACCTCGTACGCACTGGCACGGCCAATGTTTGTCGACTGAACGGAGCTGCTCGATGGGGTGGAGCTGGTATCATGTACCAATAAATAAAAATTGCCAAGAGAGGCGTGAGGATTGGTCGTGAGACGACTAATCGAGGAGTCGTCGCAACAACGTTAGGGCTGAACTCTTGTGCTCTGCTGGGTGTTTTTCTATCGCGCCGCGGTCACCCACCCAACTCCCATGCAACTCTGACCACAACACCTTCGTCTGTCCAACTCCAAGGACACCACCTCACCCACCCATCTCTTCCGGTACGATGAAAGCAGAGAGAAGCTCATCTTGAGGTAGGTATGATGATGGCACCCAGCTCGTCTCTACTTCAACGCGTCGGCGTGGAATTTCTCGCGTATTGACATGCTCAGGTCATCTATGAGGTCGACCTCGCTCATTTCGATTTGGACTTGGGCAGCTTGAGCACACTCTCGGGGTCCCCATTGGTGTCTAGCAGGCCCAGCTTGCGGATGCTGCCCACCTTGGGTGCGTCGTCCCGAGGATGGGCCGCCTCCGCTTTGCGATACGCTCGCTGCAGCTCTATGGTCCGAGCAGCCTGCCCGACGCGAACGCGCAACAACGAGTCAGCTCCTCACATCCCGACAATGCGAGGTATGCTCTTCCCACAATCCTCACTGAAACAATAGAATGAAACGACGAGTACTGACCTCCTTTGTGTGATGCAGACATTCGTAATAGTCCTCCAGAGCCGGGACGCACCTCAACTTGCCCGATTCATCTCCGTCGGACGTGCTGTTGACGATGTAACACGCCAAGAGCTCCTGCCAGAAGGGGAAGCACCTCGAGACGCCTGTACGCACGAGCAGCTTAGCCATCAGCGATCATTGCTCCCTCAACATCAAACATCAGACCACCTACCACCAGTGAGACCGTATCCAGAGGCCATGGCACGTTCGAGGTCGCTGGCGACCCTTGACCGACCGAGGTTTCGCTACACCTACAAGTGTGTGTACGTATGTGTAAGTGAGATGTTGGTGGTCGGTGTGGTGTGCAGGACTGATATGAAGAGATAGATCGGTTGGAGGTTACCGGGCATTCCCGTGACTGCACGTGTTGCCAGAAGCGGGCCTTGTCACGTGAATCCGGAACAATTGCGGACCGCCTTCAGGCCGGTTGAGATCCGTCGTCCGGATCATCACGTGGCTGCGACCATCTCCTCCCTAGGAGGAGACATCAATCCAGTCGTCCCTCGTCACCGGCGCGAACGGTCATTAGGCAATCGTTTGTTAGCTCTGCCCGCGCGGTGAAGCCCGCGTGGGCGGGTGTGCGAAACCCCAGTCCCTGGCGTCTGGGACGATCACCCCTGCGAACCGATCAAGATCGACACGGCCACCTCAAGGTGGTCTTGGGGACGGCCGCCGAGTTGCTCACGGCCGCCATTCCGGGGACGGAGCGGCCAGTCGATACAGGTCGCTCCGTCCTCGATTCTCCTCACTAGTTCTCTCCCATCCTCGGCCACTCACCCCGAGGGTTGGAGACAACCTGGGACTCGGACACGCCCGGCGGCGTCGGCCCCCATTCGACGAGAATGGCGGCTCCAACTCTTCGCCCACGCAATCACGTCCATCCCACCCATCCTCCGGTGATGGGCGAGGCGGGCAGCAAGGCCCGCTCGTCGTCCCGCCGGTGACGCCGGTCTCTCGTGAGGAGATCGGCACCACCGGCTCGGCGACAAGACGCCCTTCCACCGAGAGACGTACGCTCGTCCATCGAGCGTGGGCCCTACGGCCGAAGGGCCGTGAGAGGGAGAAGGAAGAGGGGGGAGAGAGAGAAGGCTGGAGGATGACGAAGATGGTCAATGCTTCTAGACTTACAGTACACCGCCATGTGAAGCTACATCATGGACCTGATAGATTCGGTTTTGACTACAGATCGATATATAAACCCGCAGCGCCACCGGTGAAACAACTTTCACTAGGCAGCCATACTAGCAGATCTTGCGAGCACTAGACGACCAGCCCTAATGCAGGTGAACACGCATCGAGCTGATCGAGCCGGTCCTGATGTACTTTCCGTATTTTCACTGTAGTCTCCGTAGATCGCGCACCACATCGTGACGAAGGAAACTTCGATAGGCGATGCAAGGATGCAGTAGATCCCTCATGCCGTTGTACTGTAGAAAGTACGCTACTCAAGTCCTTCACACGGCACGACAATGTCATATCGAATTACAATGCGCCCTGCATTTCGAGCCATGCTGGGGGGACCCGTACAGTAGCGAGCGAGGTGATACGGCGGTCGATCTCCAAGCCACATGTCGAACCCGCGAGTTTATACTGCTATCGGAGCTCGAGGTTCTAGAACGTGCCGGCCCCGCCCGTTCGTCCGAACCTCTCCGTCGGATTCGAAAAGCTACATCCAACCTCATCCTAGCTTTGGGAACCGGCTATGGACGGAGAACGGACGGACGAGTTTCAGGCATTGGAACCATACGACGCCGTGATGGAGGAAGATCTCAGCCAAGGAGGACCAGCCTTGTCGAGACGGCTTACTAGTAGCAGTAGCCAGCACTATTGCTACGACTTTAAATTTTCAGCTCCGTGGTTTTCATAGCACGATCGATTCACTGCTCCATGGTGGCAGTGAATCGATCGTTGAAAACGAGTGACGTGACGTCTCAATGCGTTCCTTCTTATTCTAGTAACTCTACTGGAAACGCTATACTAGCAAGATGCTTCACTTTTGTCCCTTCCTTCCTCTCGCTCCTTCCTTCTTTCTCTGCTTCTCTGCTTCTCTTCTTCCTATATCTCTTGCTCCAGCCCCCTGTTTAACTTCCCATCCCCTGATCTCTCCTGACAGTTGGGAAAACTTTCATCATCATGCCACACGTCGAGCCCAAAGCTACCACCGCGTCGGCGCCCAATGGGCTCACCAATGGCCATACCAACGGCCATACTAATGGGATCCCACCGGCTCCTGTGGACGGAGCTCTCCCGACCGCTCATGGATTCGATCCTCATTTCACCCAGGCCGTTATTGATGCCATGGGACCAAACACCAGTCCGCGAGTGCGTCAGGTCATGACCTCGTTGATCCGGCATGTGCACGACTTTGCCCGGGAGAACCTCATCACGGTCGACGAATGGATGGCCGGCCTGGAGATGGTAGGTGGTTGCTTTTCTTTTTGTTCCCCATCTCCGATCATTCCTTATCGATCAACGTAAACATCTACACATATAACCTTTCACGGCCGGGTTGTTGTGTAGATGATTGAAAAGACAAACAAAGATCATCGGTTGATGACCCGGATCGTCTGGCCAACAGTTGAACGAAGCCGGCCGCATGTCGGATGATCGTCGCAACGAGGGGCTGTTGTTAGGCGATATCATCGGCCTGGAATCCCTCGTGGACGAGATCACGCATCGGGTTCGGACCAACCAGACCAGAACGGCAGCGACGCCGACGGCGATCCTGGGTCCCTTCTGGCGTCGCAACGCCCCACGTCACGAGATGGGCGACTGCATCGTGCAGGGCAACACCGACGGCGAGAAGACGTTCATGTGCGGTTCCGTACGGGATTGTCTCTCCGGAACGCCCATCGATGGAGCGGGGCTCGACGTGTGGTTGACGGCGCCCAACGGTCTCTACGAGCAACAGGATCAGAAACAGCCCGACATGAATCTGCGAGGCACCTTTCAGACCGGTCCCGATGGACGATACTACTTTTATTGCATCCGACCGACCAGCTATCCCATCCCCGACGATGGTCCGGCAGGGAGGTTGTTGCATCTGATGGATCGACATCCCATGAGACCAGCTCATATTCATTTCATTGTTGGTTTTCCCCATTTCTCATCATTATCATGTCCATTATCATCGTCACTTATTTTCCCTGCCCATTCACCTAATTCATTACCCGGACCCGATACCCTCCCCCAATTACCATAACCCATCCTACCTTCCCTAAAGATGATTCCTAATGTCCTAACCATCTCCCGTCCACCCTCTTCAAGAATTCCTTTTTTGAAGCCTCTCGAAACTGACTCGATTGAAATATCCCACCAGGTGACCGCACCCGGCTACAAACCCCTCGTCACACAGATCTTCGATCGTCGCGACAAATATCTCCAGTCTGACGCCGTCTTCGCCGTCAAGGAGTCTTTGATCGTCGACTTTGTGCCTCGCCATCACGATCCCAAAGCGGAGTTCGAACTCGACTATGACTTCCTGTTGGCTCCTCTCGCCGACCCCGCTGCTTCTTCGAACGGAGTGTGCAACGGGACGCACTAAGTTGTGTTCGAACCACGGATGGGTAACAGGTCGGTGTTCTTCGCTAGATGGATGGGGTGGGTGATAGATGGAAAGTCGAGGCAAAATGGAAAGAGATTGGCGGCGTCGCATCGCAGCTTGCATGGCCTGGTGCGTGTGTATCTGTGTGT
>QQTW01003137.1_pt1 | contig 12145 bp, 7 predicted proteins | sample 1904831 | NCBI WGS metagenome assembly QQTW01 (sample SAMN09435610, study PRJNA476489) | Subsurface metagenome, whole genome shotgun sequencing project. | reverse complement strand
GAGCATGTCGCAGAGGCATACCTCTACGCGATGCGGGATGGCTTCTTGACTGGAAGCGAGATAAAGACCCATGGAGGATTCGGCATGGTATAAGTCGAGCAACGTTCTCTGAGCTGTCTAGCCTAGCAACTCTGACGAACTTGATATTCAACTGTAGTCAAGACAAGAACAAGCTGAGAATCGAAATGAAAAGGAATATGACAGATCAAAAATTCAAGATGAAGAATGCTTCTCGAACCGTAATGAAACCCGGCCCGCGTCCCAATGCCCAGACTGACCATGCCGGGGCAAGATGATAGTCCCAAAGCGCAGCATAGAATCATCGAGCAGGGAAACCCCGGGTACTGGCGGATCACTCATGTTCGGCGACCACATACGCATACACTCCACTGGCATATATATGTACTGTGACGAACGCCGTTCAAGTCGTTCCCGATGTTGAAAGGAACCGATCCCAAGAGCAAAGACACGTAATATGGCGCGATCATGGCCGAATGATGCCATGAATAGACAAATGCAGCAGGTCCTGATTACATACCTCGACCGAACGATTCGCGGTTGCGGAAGCTCTTGATAGACGCCGACCTTTGCGGGAGCGAACGCCGACCTCGGCGTATGGCACGGGAACCCTGACTTCCGCCGGTCATGCGTTGCTAGGTCGCCGCTCTGGCCCTGATTTTATATATAGAGCTCTTCGACCGATGGCAGATGTTGAAATCAGTAAAACAACTTAGCTCTCTTTCTGCGAAACACAAGAAGATCCAATCTGAGGCTAAGACTCATATCAACCATCATGTGTATGAGATCGACCTGTTCAACCTGCAGTAAGTCAATTATCCCCAAGGAGCGTCCGAGGTCCTTGCTCTTGCAGGTGGCAAGCACATGACGTTATCTTGACTCTGGGTGATATTCAAGCAAGATCCATGTTGACTGAAAGCTTCTGCGTACAGACCGAACCACCTGGTGGGGTTGCGGCCGTCACGTCACTGCCGTGATGTCGCAGATTCCATCTGACGAATGGTGTCTCTGCAGTCCGCAGGTTGAGATGGATGGGAAGGCATTTCCACCTCGGGGCCCCATTGCCGGCGGCCCAAAAGAGTCTCCAGTTACGCCGACCAAAAACTCATCTGAAGGCGAAGAACCGGAGATCTTCGCATGATTGTCGTTTCCTGCTTGGTCGGTTGAGCATTGATTGCCATTCTTAGACGGGATCTGATGTTATCGGCGTCTTTGTTTCTTGTCAGAGTGTGGTTACGGCTCGGTTGCTGCGAGCTCCGGATCCATAGAGGCCTCGGCCAGGACGTGCAGCATGTTGTTATTGGTCGGCAATCTTGTTATCCGTCTGCGGAGCATGTACAGTCAGGCTGCAGCCAGAATGCATCTCTGATCTTGTAAGGCGATAGAAGCGGCCATTGTCCATACTATGTATGCAGGGTCCGGATTACTCACGGCGAACTATGTGTGTGGCAGATGATCAGTCGTTCTGCCCTAGTTTGAAGCATTCCAGGGCCAATCGCTAAACGATCTAAGATCATACATTGGGCTATTTGCATACACGATCAACGGAGTGAGTACATATAAAAGTACGTAATATTGTTGACAGTACCGAACTTACATCTCTACAACACCCTGCAGGCATCACACTACCTAGGTAGGCACGAATGGTTTCGTCTCGGGGTTCGACAGTACAATATTATCCTAGCCCTACATTGGTAGGGCTACACCTCCGGGAAGCCAAGCGCCAGCAATCAAACAACCGTCCGATGTGTATGGATGCTAGCGGCGAGTCCGCGGAAAAAAGCCGACAATTAAAATCCCAATTCGATCATACGCTGGAAATGCTTTCGCAGGACATCAGAACGCAGCAATAACATCGTGACTTATATTGAGCCTCTATATGTCACTTTGTTCTTTCATCGAGTTCAGCTTTCGGTCAGCTCGTCAATCAAATAATTGCAAACTCGCTATGTGTTGACACTCCCGCTGTCTCTCCTCGTGCCGTGTGCTTTCTGCTCCTTTTCAAACAGTCAATCTTCTCTGCGTCGACCTCGACATTCAATATCTAATAGAGATTGTCTCGGACGACTCCGCTTCTCTTTCAGTCTTCATGTCCTTAGTTCAGCCTTGAGTCGGCCTCAACTTTGTCAACGATGCCGTGGGCTTTCAAGCCTTCACGCATAGGAGTCGTTAGGTTCCTTTTAGCTGCAGTCTCCCTACATTCTCGCTCCGTTTCAAGTCATGGTACCAATCACAGACGCCTTAATCTCTGCAGGCTTATTCGTTCTTTTCACATTACTTTTCTGACTCGCCTCTCAGCATGCCGCTATGCCCCTATGGGAGGACAATTGCATGCGCTGATATTTTTTGGTACTAGCTTAAATAAAGGCATGGACCTTATTGCAAGGTTCTACTAGCTGCCGCATGTTGCCAAGCACGCGCTATGCCATGTGCTCTGTTCGCCAATCGCGAACGGTAATGATATGCAGCCTGCGCGAACGCCGTCGCGATCCGCGATTCATGACGACCATGAAGGCCGTGCAGGCCTTGTCGGTTATACCTACTCCGTACCGCGCTCTCTTATCATAATACGCCCATACTCGCAAGCATACCAAAGGTCAAGGCTTGATCCAATATTGCATGGCTGAGATCTCCCTTTTGAAAGGCATTTCCAAGGCCTGTGTTGGCGATTATGGCATTGCTTAACGCGCTTCGCGCTTCGCTGCGTGACGGGATGGCCTTCCATGAATCGCGGCACCATTCCCAGCGCTCCAGAGTTCTAGATGGCGGGCGCGATTGGCGAAGCCGCGATACATAGATTATTCTGGACCGCACTACCGCAGCATGCCCCTTACACTCATGGTAAGTGGCCATGGGCCTATCAAAAACAAAATTGTGGCTGTTGCCGGCAGCAGGATATGTACTCAGCGTTCCCCACCTCTCATATCAATGCAATGATTAAGTCCTACTCATGATTGCTCAATTGTAGGCCAGAATTATCCCCTTCATCGTCCTCGTACATCATGGCCGGTCAGGACAATCCGTCGTGGGTTCCTCTCCATGGAGTCTCTATCGGCCTGGCTGTCCTTGCAACCGCCGCCGTCGTGCTCCGCATCGTATGCCGCCGGCTCATCAAGGCGCCCCTGATGATGGACGACTACACAATCATGCTCGCGCTGGTAAGAGACGGGTCGCAACATTCAACCCAATGGCCGTCACTGACCCATCACCAGTTTTTTTCTTATGGCGAGGCAGCGACATTGATCATATGTAGGTCTCTTTCATGTCGGCACAGAACAAGGCGCGCCAACCACTACTGTCGCAGGCGGCCACTTCGGCATGGGAAGACACATTGAGACGCTTGACGATGAAATGCTTCTCGGTTTCTTCAAGGTGGGCTTTACTGACCCATGGCTATTCATTCTGTCGCTGAGTTGCCGGCAGACCTTCTACGCGCACCAGATACTCTGGATTCTCAGCATCGTGTGCATCAAGGCCTCCTTCCTCCTCTTTTACCGCCGCCTCTTCACCGCGAATGCGCGCTTCAAGCTCGCCTCGAGCATCGTCATCGTTGTGACTGCAGCCTGGTCAGTCGCGGCGCTCTGCGTCATCGTATTCCAGTGCATCCCGATCCGCGCGAATTGGACGCCCAAAATCCCCGCCCGCTGCCTTAACCGCGTTACCGCCTTCATCAGCAAATCTGTCATTCACATCTTCCTCGACCTCGTTCTTCTGGTCTTGCCGCTTTTCGTAGTGTCGACACTCAACATGGACCGCCGGAAGAAGATCAGTGTGTCGATTGTGTTCATTCTTGCTGGATTGTAAGAACAATGATCCTCGTTATGTATTCATGTGACTGACGTGATTTCTTTAGCGTCTGCATAGCAAGCATCGTGAGGTTGCCCTATGTGGTCATCTCCTTTGGCAATTCCGACATAACATGTCAGTGCTGGATGCACCTTTGAGTCTCCATTCGGTGCTGCTTGCTGACGTTCCTCAGATAATGCGGCCAACATCCAGATATGGTCCTACATCGAGATCTGTCTCGGCATCGTCTGCGCCTGTTTGCCGGTGATGCGGCCTCTCTTCCGGCTCACGTATACCGGCCACCTCACCACCAACCACGCGGCTCGGAGCTCGGAGCGGTCGTGGACGCACAAGAAGAGCGGCGGAGGCGGCCACTTCTCGAAGCTCGGAGGATCTGCGAGCCATGAGGAAGCCACGACAAATCTGGTCACCGAGGTCACCGTCCGACCGATGTCGAAACACGATGAGCCTGATCTGGAGCTGAATGCAATTCAGGTCAAGTCGGACATCAAATGGCACACGACCCCCGCTTGAGACACGCAGCGTCGGATCTCGAGCGTCGGCGGCCTTCCCCTGCCAGTTTGGACCGGCTGGACTGGCCTACGATGTGCATGATAGACTTGGTAGACGTGGTTTTAGATTTCTTCACTGTACATATACCCATGCCAGCAAGCTGGCATTTCCCTCGCCGTCGGGATTATCGGCGCACCGGAGGTCTTGTCATTGGCCACTTGGTAGACACAGGAAATGGGTCCAAGGCCCGAGCCTGTCATGCGCTACTTGCTTTAATATCGTCGAACAGACACTTACCCATTCGACGAGGAGTCTCATCTCGGTGTTAGACTCAGGGCCATTCGTCAAATTAAAATTCTTCGTTTCGAGTCATATGGATCTGGCCAAGGCATTTTGAGAGTGTGAATAGGGGCTTAAAGGCCGATTTGGGCTCCATGTTCCCGGAATTCTGGGAGAATCCGTAGTGGAGGGCTGAGGAGGGGTGACGTACAGTACTGTGTAGCTTCGAGCGGTTAGCAGCATCACGCACTTACTGACTCATGCGAAATTGCGCGACTCAACTTTGTGCAGATTCCTGTACAGACACTCCTTAGGCATGTTCAGGGATCCAGCATGTTGGCAACGCCGTTTGTTCTCGAGGTGGAGTTGAGCTCGTCATCCGAGACAAGACCAACCAACACCAAACATTGAATCTCCCGAATGTTCAAGTGCTCAAATGCTTTGCATTGATATCCGGATTTGGTAGCCGATCAGTGAAGAAAGCATACTGCGCATGTCAATAAGGCCAACATCCTGGAGACTGCGAGTTCATAGTCTTCGTAGTTCTACACAAAGTTTGTCCATTCACTTAAAGCATCTTTCGATCGGCAACGGGTTGGGTCCTATTTCCGCGATGCGATGATGTCTGAAATTTCAGCATCACGATGAAAGATACTATCAAACAATTCAGCAACGAACGAAGGGGACCGTAGAGTGTGGGTGGCGTTGTATGTATCTCAGCTGTGAATATTTAGACTTTCGAAGGTGAGTTGACTTTCGAAGGTGGCAAGGAGTATTTCTGAATTAAAGAACATCTGTTTGAAAGTTTCCATGGCGACCTCAAGTTTGATGTCGCGTTTTCACTGTTGCCCGGAATAAGCCAATTTCGTATTCTTGCTACGCATCGTCACCGTCACTCCCCACGCGTTCATCTGTAGACTTGCAAGATTTATTGAATAGCTCTTGACACATTGCGGTCCGAGCAAACGGACAGATGCCACCGATGATTAGAGAAGGCATGTGCATTATCACACATATTTCAGCTACTGGAAATCACACGATAGAATGCTGACTTTACGTTAGACTCATCGGATGGCTTCGACGATCGGGACACAGACAGGGCATCGTCACGATCAATTCAAGAAAGTGAATTCGAAGTGGCCGATTCTGACTCACAGCAACATACCTCCATAACTTCATCACCGCCGCCGCCTGCGTTGAAACTTGCTGCAAAACGGCGACGTTCCTCCGGAGAACATAAGCCGACCGCAAAGCGACGAAAACGCGGAATAACCAAGCCTTCATTTGATAGCTCGTTTCGCTCGCAGCTTGACCATGTACGATCTTCACGATTGGCATGCCCGAAATCACAGTACCAGGACTGGAAGCCGCCGCTTCCGGTTACTCCAGAATCGGTCGCCATCAATGATTTGAAGGTGAGCCGGATGCAGGAAGCAGGTGATCTCTCTGAATCTGACCACATAGCACTCCCAGACCGAGGACTCTCTGGAATTTACTTTGAGCCAGTTTTGCATATACAGGGGCAACCAGTCACGCCATGGTTATGAGTTTGCCAGACTCGACCAGCTCACGGTCTCCTCGGGCTTCTCTGAACTGATGTTTGACGGCACCCTTACCGTGGGCGAGGAGGAGAGATATGTGCAGAAAGTGAAATTCCAGATTCTCACTCTCGAAGGCTATGGCGATTACTCCTTTTCCGTTCAAAAGAACTTCTGCATACAGTCATACGTTGGAGGACAAAGTGAGGTCTGGTATCGGCTTGCTCAACCATCTGCCGAGTACAGCAGGTTTTACAAACCGTTCACTTGGCTGGGCCACTTTACAAAGCAATTCGTTGACTATCTGACATGGCTGCCAACAGCGGTGTTGCGGCACTTTCGCAGCGATTTCTACGAGTGGATGATCAAGAGGCACAGAGGTGACGTTGCGTTTCAGAGCTGGTTCTCCGAGTTCGGAAACCAGGATTTCGCGACGGTTGTTGTCGCAAATGTCGCGTTTCTCTGGAAGGAGACCAACTCCATTATACCGGATGCCGCGAAGCTCCCGATATGGCGCGAAGTGGACTATCTGCAGTTGGCCGCAATTCCGTCGCAGCTACGCGTTCAGAAGAAGACCATTGTGACTCCTTACATTCGACAATGTTTCGAGCATATGTACTTTTCCAAGTTCCTTCAGTCACTGTGCCCTGAAGAAATCGTGCTCAAGGCATGGCAAAGACGAATACTTTCGCTCGGGTTTGGCTCGGGCAGCCATAGCGAAGGCTTTGTCAAAGAACCGCGCGGAAGAGCCATTGACCGTGAATTCCAAGTCGGTGACGTGGTCGTCGTTGGTAGAGATCAAATCTCCGATTGGAAGGATCAAGCTCAAACGTGGACCGCATATGTTCAGGGTTCGGAAAACCGGCGCGGAATCCAGCTTCTCAGCATTATATGGCTGTACAGGCCTGAAGACACGACTCTGGCCAATACCGTATACCCATACAGTCGGGAGCTGTTCATGTCTGACCATTGCAACTGCGATACGTTCCATACCGCAAAGCTCAAGTCATCTGATGTGCTGGGCATCGTTGACGTGGACTGGTTCGTGGGAGGGTCCGGCAGGACGCATCCGGATCACTTCTTCGTTCGACAAAAATATCACTCCGAAGACAACAGCTTCTCGAGCCTTGGGAAGAACGACTTCCGGTGTGCCTGCGGGGTTTTACCGACACACCTAGAAAATGTCATGATGCATTGCTCAATTGGGGATACGGTTCTGATTGAACAGAGATGTGATGGAGGCAAAATTCTCGAACCAGTACAGATCATTGACTTTGTGCTGGAGGAAGAGAAGATCCTAGTTCGCCGCCTACTACGGCGCAAGAGAGACCTCCGGCACGAAGGTGCGTCGCCCAACGAGCTGGTATTTACAGATGAGCACTTTCGTGTTGCTGCGAAGGCGTACAGGAGGAAGTGTAACATCCGTTTCTTCAGTGCAGATGCAAACGTGACGACACCTTACAACAGACAAGGCACCGGCGACTTTTACTTCATTAAGACGCAGTTAGTGAAGGATGGCAGTGGCGTTCACCTCATGGATTTACAGTTGCCGTTCCCAGCTTCACTCAACAATGGATTTGATCCCGATGTCGAGGGGGCGCGGAAACCGCTCAATGGACTTTCACTCTTCTGTGGCGGAGGCAATTTTGACAGAGGTCTAGAGGAAAGTGGAGTCATCCGAACCCGATGGGCTGTTGATATTGATGAGCGCGCGCAGCACACATATCGATTGAATGCCAAATTTGCTGGCACTAGATTCTATTTCGGGTCAGTGGATGATTTCCTGGCTGAGGCCATGCGCGGTCCTGGACACGATTTTCCAGCCATAGGAGAAATCGACTTCATTAGCGCAGGCTCTCCCTGCCAGGGATATTCCTCGGCACAGCCAAACAAGCAAAGCGAAACTTCCAAGAAGAACGCGTCTCTGATCACATCGGTACTCTCTTTCATCGATCTGTATCGACCTAAACATGCACTCCTCGAAAATGTCGTGGCCATGGCGTCAGGGATCGGGAAGCGGAAGGAGAACGTCTTCGCTCAGGTGCTCTCCTCACTGGTCGCGATGGGATATCAGGTCCAGCAGTTTCAGCTGGATGCGTGGAGCTTCGGAGCCCCTCAATCGCGAACCCGCCTGTTCATTCTCGCAACAGCGCCCGGTCTGACGCAGCCGAAAGAGCCTCCCCATACTCACTCGCACCCGCCATGGGTGGTCAATCGGAGCCTTGGCAAAGCCGTCAGCGGCATGCCTTTTGGAACGCGACAGTTCGAGGCGACGCCTTTTCCGTATGTCACCGCTCAAGAAGCGACCAAAGATCTCCCGTTCATTGGTGATTCCAAAGTCCAAGCATGCATCCCGTTTCCAGACCATCGGACGTGTCGTGAGGAGTCGGGCCTGACCAGGTGTCTCATCTCTAGCATCCCGGTGGTGCCGGACAACTCGAGCATGGTGAAGGCGATGCAGCAAGGCCTCCTACCTCGGCCACTGATGGACTTGTTTGACAGGCAGGGTCCTCACCGCAGGTCCGCCATCAGTAAGGCCTGGCAACGCATCAGCGCGGACGGCCTGATTCCCACGATAACCACCTCCATCATGCCAGCTGATTCCTTCACCGGCAGATGCCTCCATTGGGAACAGCACCGGCTGATTACTGTCATGGAAGCACGTCGAGCTCAGGGCTTTCCGGACGAAGAAGTGCTCATTGGGCTCCCCCGCCACCAGTGGAAAATCATCGGGAACAGCGTTGCTAGACAGGTGGCGCTAGCTCTGGGGATGTCGATCCGAGAAGCGTGGCTCGCCAACACGCCGGATGCGGACGAGGAGGAGATTATTCCGGGCGGAAAGAGCGAGCCCGGTGGCACGGAGGAGGGTGCTCGCGTGCTCGACGGGCGGCGGGACGTTGATTCTGACTCCGCGGACGAGCTCACAATTACTCACATTGTATCCTTGACTCGCCAGTTCACCCGGAAAAAATCCATCTCGGGACGCAACAGCGTCAACACGGTTGAGGTCACTTCAACAACCACCGTCCGGCGCTTTGAGGGCTAAGGTTTCGGGAGGCCACTTTTCCTTACCGGAGACACGGCTCCTGAGGGCTTATATGTGTTTAGATCGAGATATTAGAGCGGAGAAGGAAAAGTTAGAGCGCTGCACTTTTCTATGGGATATGGCTTGCTGAGCTTGGTCTCGAAGGCCAACCACTGAGCATTGGAACAGATTTGAGTCAGTTGGCTCACGATCAAACGCTTAGATAATATAAAAATAATAAAAATCCAATCTCATACATTTTGCTGACCTGAGAATGTCAAGGACCTGACTGCCCCACTGCTTCTTTCATTGACCCGAAGCCAAACCCGCGCACTACTCATGCATCTTGAGAGCCATTACTAGACCCGCCATCATCGAAGCACATTCTCTGCTTTTGAGACTATGAGCATTGCATGTCAGTAATTGAGTCCACCTAGCTAAAAAAAAAAAACGCGGGATAGTCAATAGAAAGTGGTGTGAGACATGCTACCGACCTTTCAGACCTGTGTTGTCCGGCTCGACGTGGGCCTCCTTGACCTTGCCGTCTTCGATCACGAGCGCATACCGCTTACCACGCGGCCCCCCAAAGATGCTTGAGCCGTCGAAAGACAAGTCCAAGGCGTCGGTGAAGGCGAGGGACGGGTCGGCGAGAAAGCGAATCTGGGATGTCGATGAGCAATCATGACTAGGCCATAGAGAATCAACTTTTTTAACATACTTTGCTTTTTCCGGAGGGATCGAGGATCTTGCCCCAGGCTTTCATGCTGGCAACAGTCAGTAAAGGGTCGGCGGGATGCATGAGAGGCCCGGTGGGGTTCTTCATAAAGGGGTTTGGAGGTGCCAAGCCACAAGTGTAACATACACGAAAGGATCATTGACGGAGACGACGAAGACGGTGCCAGCTTGTTTGAGCTTGGGCGAGCTGATGTAGCCTGGCACATGCTTCTCGGAGCAAGAGGGACCTGTAGGATTCAACATCGCGAGCTTATATCAGCTGCTTCATTCCATAGAGTGCCAAGCCCCATACAAGTGCAACAGACGTATGCCTGCTTGAGCTAGAAGATGATAGTGGAGCGTGTTGTACATTAGAGCCGGAGCGAATACATCTTACGACTTGCACATCTGACAAAAGAATCGAAAAGTTGGCAAGGAAACAGAGCTATCACTGACTGTACGCGGCGGGCACGCCGATAATGAGGCCTTTGCCTTGCCGCAGCTCCCGAGCTACGTTGACCTTGTTGCCCGGGGATCCCTCGACGAGCTCGACGTCGGGAAGACTATCGCCGACATTGACGCTGACACGAGCGGTGGTGTGGAAGAGACTTGAGCGGGCGGACCGGACGTGGAGGAGTGGAGCGGAGGAGAAGAGGGGAAACCGGCGGGCGAGCAACATTGGGAATGGTTGTTTCGATGTCTTGTCCTTAGGAAGTGAGAGATCCAATCCAGGTTGAATCGACTGCTTGCATGGAGACTACGCGATAGTGGACCGTGCTTTCCAAGGTATTTTGCGCAAAATTCTGTAAAAATCCTACATGGCGAGGTGAGGCAGCTGCAGTCTCTGGCTAGAATGCGCGTCGCCAGATATTTTCATTTTCTCTACACATTATTTCCTTCGAATCACATCGAAACCCTTCACATTTCATTGGAACTTGGAATTTTCTCATCTGCCATGCAGCTGATCGAAATCTCTATGGTCACTTTTACTCTGCAGATTCATAGATGATGAAGAAACGCTTTATGAATCATCATAGTGTTTTGCATGCGAATACGCACAGCGTGTTACTCTTATCAAAGGCCCTCTTTCTAGTCTTCATTGTAAGATCTCGTGATGAGGCTTTCGACAATATTTGGAATTTATGGCTTCCTTTCTACTGTATATGGATAAGTGGTCCGTCTCTTTGATCTCTGAACAAGAATCAGATGATGAGTGCTACAAAGCCATATCATGAGATGCACTGAATGCTCTCGCGGCCATGGCCGGTATGCTTGATAACAAAATGCTCCGGTCTTTTTAGACTCCATAGGAATTTCCATCCGGGGTCTGTCTAAAGCCTCAACCCTGGGCACCGATACCCTCTCATATGTCCTTCAAGGAGTGCTGCGCTCGCTGGTCCGCATGATAGAACCAATATGGGGCGGGAGTGATCCCGCTTGTTCGTTTTCGCAAGACACATGGATACGATAGTGTCAGCCGACCTGCATATCATCAAATTCGAAGCTTCTCGAGGTGACCGGCAACGAGAATGGGCTGAGGCCGGTGTTGGTTCCGCGCAGTCTGTGATCCCGACAAACAAGGGTCGAAATCGGAATCGGGAGAGGTTGCCGGATTCCAGCATGACGGCTCGCGCGGCTCCTTGTCAAGCCAAGGCACCAACAGCACCTGGGCAGATTCTTTCCGCGGGAACCGGGCATCCGAGGCCAAGGTGGAGGCTCTTCACTGCGCAGAGAGGCATGTTCATCGCTGAGTGCTGCATCTGTCCGGAGAAGCTGATGCCTTGCCAGATCACGCAAAAGCTTGCTCTAGCGGGCTCACGAGGGTTGATCTTCATCAAAATAACCTGGAGTCGCGGATACCTCCCTGGGCTGCATAAAGCGCATGCGCAGTGCGTACTCGATACGGTTCTCCCGGGCGTGCCAATTACGGAGACGGCGGCCAATGGAAGTGACAATGGGCACTAGGGGTGTGTGGCAGCCCGATCGGGCTTAGTGGCCTCATCCCGGTGCCCTGTTCTCTGTCAACTGGTCTCCATTTGTTTCCGTCTGATCTTTGCTCAGAAGATTGAACAACCCAACCCAATCCAATCCTTGAACTGCCCCTCTCCTCTCCACCTCCACCTCCTCTGGGCCTCCACCTCTCCTTCCGCCACCTCCACCCTGCACTCACTCATTGTGTGGGCTCGCATACGCCAGGACATTGTCGCTTTCCTCTCCGCGGGAACCTGGGAAGGAAACCGCTCCCGGGGCCCCTTGGTTGGCCCGCCCTTGA
>QQTW01003136.1_pt1 | contig 12153 bp, 12 predicted proteins | sample 1904831 | NCBI WGS metagenome assembly QQTW01 (sample SAMN09435610, study PRJNA476489) | Subsurface metagenome, whole genome shotgun sequencing project. | reverse complement strand
CCGGTACTAACTTCAGCCCTTACCGTCAAGTCTCCATTGGCGGCTCAAATAGGCTTTGCTTTAGATCAAGCAAATTTGTTAGAACAAGTAGAAAAATCCCGGATTGCGGCAGAAGTAGTGTCCCAAGAGCAACGGGAGCAAAAAGAATTGCTGCAAAATCAATTGGTAGAGTTGCTCAGCGAAGTAGAAGGAGCCGCCAGTGGAGACTTGACGGTAAGGGCTGAAGTTAGTACCGGAGAAATTGGCACTGTCGCTGATTTTTTCAATGCGATCATCGAGAGCCTCAGAGAAATTGTTACCTCTGTAAAACACGCTACGGACAAAGTAAATATTTCTATCAACGAAAATGAAGGGGCAATTCGGCAGCTTGCGGAGGAAGCTGTCAAGCAAAATACCGAAATTGTCAGCACTCTTGACTCGGTTGAGCAAATGAGCCTATCTATCCAAGCGGTGGCAGATAGCGCCGGACTTGCAGCGCAAGTAGCCCGCGATGCTTCAACTAGCGCCCAAGCTGGTGGAGTGGCAATGGATCGCACCGTGTTTAGTATTATAAATTTGCGCGACACGATCGCTCAAACTGCCAAAAAAGTCAAAAATTTAGGCGAAGCATCTCAGCAAATTTCTAAAGTTACAACTTTAATTAACCAAATTGCCTTGCAAACCAACGTACTTGCCATTAATGCCAGTATTGAAGCTTCTCGCGCCGGGGAAGAAGGTAGAGGTTTTGCTGTGGTAGCCGAAGAAGTAGGGGAACTGGCAACTAAAGCTGCCGGAGCAACCAAAGAAATCGAGCAAGTGCTAGAAAATATCCAACAGCAAACTAGCGAAGTAGTTCGAGCCATGCAGCTAGGTAGTACTCAGGTAAATGAAGGGACTCATCTGGTGGAAGATACCAAGCAAAGTTTGGGGGAAATATTGCAGGTATCGCGCAAAATTGATGAATTAGTCCAAGTAATTTCTCAATCTACCGTATCGCAAGCAAAAACTGCTCAAGCTGTAACCCAATTAATGAAGAACCTTGCGCTCAATTCCCAAGAAACAGCTTCTTCTTCGCGCCAAGTATCAAAGTCGCTCAAACGGACGGTAGAAGTGGCACAGCAGTTGCAAACTTCCGTAGGTACGTTTAAAGTCCGCAAAGATTAGTGACAACTCCCACCGCTAATTGCTAAGAGCAATGTAGCGGGGGCTTCTCAAATTTACAAATGAGACTTGCTGCTTCAAAAGTTGGGTATCCCCTTGACCTCCACAGCCAGAAAACGGTAGTCCAACCGTCCTTAAAGACCGACTCAATATATTAATTCCACTATTCCAATCCCTGTCGATTACTAGCCCACAGCCACAGTTATGAACTCTATCGCTCAAGTCTTTTTCCACCTTTTCACCGCAGGACGAACACTCTATGCTTGTCCCTTTTGGGTCAACTCCTACTGTATGCTTGCCGCGTTTTACCGCTACTGCTTGCAAAATAGTCAGGAAACTTCCCCATGCTGCGTCCAAAATCGACTTGCTAAGTCGGGTACGAGCCAAGCCAATAATACTCAAATTCTCGAATCCAATCAAGTCATAAGTTTGAGCCAGCCAATGACTGACAGCATAGTGAAACTCTTTGCGCTGACGGGCGACGTGAAGATGATGCCGCGCTACCTTGTGCGCTTGCTTTTTATAGTTATTAGACCCCTTCTCTTTACGGGCAAGTTGCCTTTGGGCGCGACCTAAAACAGCTTGCCCCTTGCGGTAATGCTGTGGAATCTCAATACTTTGCCCGTCTGAAGTTGTTAAAAACTTTTCTAATCCTACGTCTATGCCACAAATACTCTTGATTTCATCTACTGGTAACAAAAGCGGGACTGTCTCATCTTCTAGAACCAAGCTGACATACCAGCCATCGACTTTGCAAATGATTGTGGCTTGTTTAAGGCTAAAACCGTCTGGGATAGGGCGGTGCAGTATTAGATTAATCTCACCAATCTTAGAGAGTTTCAATTGGTTGCCGCTTTTTAGATGCGCCCCTGCTTTTGGGCAGTTAACTCGCGGAAAAGTAAAGGAGCAGATATCGCCTTGTTTTTTAAAGCGTGGCTTTCCTCCTCGCTTCCCATTCTTATCTGGTATAAGCCAACGCTTCCACGCTTTATCCAATCGCATTAGATTCTGCTGTTGGCAGTCAGCATAGATACTTCTATATTCCGAAAACAGTTCTTTCGTTTGGCGTAACCCCGATGCTTGAGTGTAATAATCTACTTTTTCTGGTATCTCACCAATCGGTTCAGACATTATGCTGCAACGGTCAATTGATTGGCGGGTACGACGCAACCATTCTTTCCTTTGTCCAAGAGCATAGTTCCAATGCCGACGTAACAACTCACCCCAGAGCGCCATAGTTGCCGCTTGGTCATTTGTGGGATTGAGCTTGTACTGGTAGGTAAGTAGCATATAAATAGTATATCACTTACCGCCATGACTCTAAATAAAAGCTATCGAACTGTTTACGACCTAAATATTCATTTGGTGCTTGTTACTAAATATCGCAAAAAGGTAATCAATAAGGCAATGCTTTCACGATTGCAGGAAATATTTGAATCAACTTGTACTAAGTGGCGAAGCCAATTGAAAGAGTTTAACGGCGAACAAGACCACGTTCACTTGCTGATTAACTATCCGCCTGACGTAGAGGTAAGCAAGCTAGTTGGCAATCTCAAAACCGTTTCTAGTCGATTAATCCGCAAGGATTTCTCAGAGGTACTAGACCGGATATATTTCAAACCCGTGTTTTGGAGCGGGGCTTATTTTGTCGCATCTTCTGGAGGTGTAACCATTGAAGAACTTAAAAAATATGTTGAGAATCAACATCCCCCAGTCTGCTAATTTCGAGGGGCTTGACCCCCACTCAATTAGCCCTCCTATCCCCCTCACCCTGATCGCTGCGCTGTAACGGGAGTACCCCGGAGGTCTAGATGGCGAATCAAACATTAGGAATTGGGGCGCAGCTTTACAACTACTTGCTTGCTGTTTCGTTACGGGAAGCAGATGTATTAGCTCAACTTAGGCAAGCCACCGCCGCCAGTCAATCAATGGCGCAAATGCAGATTGCACCGGAGCAAGGGCAATTTATGGCGTTGTTAGTACAGTTAATAGACGCTAAGAAAACTTTGGATATAGGAGTGTTTACAGGCTATAGCGCCCTGGTAGTGGCGATCGCATTGCCCCAAGATGGCAAAGTAGTGGCGTGTGAGGTCAACCAAGAATATGCCGAGTTTGCCCGTCATTGGTGGCAGCAAGGGGGGGTAATCGATAAAATTGACCTGCATCTCGCTCCTGCCCAAGATACTCTCGCTCAGTTGATAGCTAAAGGCGAAGCTGATACTTTTGATTTTGCTTTTGTTGACGCAGATAAAAGTAATTACGATACTTACTACGAGCAAGCTTTGCAATTAGTTCGTCCTGGGGGAATAATTGCAATTGATAATGTTTTGTGGTCGGGGCGAGTTGCTGACCCAAATATCCAGGATAATCGTACTAATAATATTCGTGCTTTTAATCAAAAGCTGCATCAAGACAACCGCATAAACCTAAGCTTAGTGCCAATTGCAGATGGTTTGACTCTAGCTAGGAAACTGCCTTAGTTGGGCAGTGAGGACAATTTATATTTTCATTATTAGGCGATCGCGCGACGGGATTGCCACAACTACGACACAATTGATAAGTTCCTGGTTGCAAGCCGTGCTGCAATGCTACTCGTTCGTCAAAAACAAAACATTCTCCTTGCCACAAACTTTCAGTGGCGGGGACTTCTTCTAAATATTTGAGAATGCCGCCTTTGAGGTGATAAACTTCGGCAAAGCCTTGAGACAATAGCAAAGAGGAAGCTTTTTCGCAGCGAATCCCACCTGTGCAAAACAAGGCTACTTTTTTATGCTTGGCAGGATCTAAGTGTTGCTCGATATAGTCAGGAAATTGATTAAATGAGCTAGTTTTGGGGTTTTGCGCTCCTTTAAACGTGCCAATATTTACTTCGTAATCGTTGCGGGTATCAATAATTGTTACTTCCGGATCTTCAATCAGCGCATTCCATTCAGTAGGACTTACATAAGTGCCAACTTGCTGGAGTGGATCGATTTCTGGTAATCCGAGGGTGACAATTTCCCGCTTGAGGCGCACTTTTATCCGCTCGAAAGGTGGAGACTCGGCAGAAGATAATTTGCATTCTAAGTCTAATAGACGCAAATCAGAATGCAAAAAAGAGATAACAGCATCAATGCTTTGGGAGGAAATACTAGCAATTGTGCCATTAATTCCTTCGGCTGCCAAAAGAATCGAGCCTTTGACATTTTGAGCTTGACAGTAAGACAAAAGAGGTTGCTGCTTGGCTGCAAAGTCTGGCAAATGTACGAATTTATAAAACGAGGCAACGATGTAAGTCATTTCTAGACGCAAATTGATAGATGTCTGCAAAGGAGCGATTGATTAAAAGATCGTTATCAACTATAATACAATCTGCTCCTGGGGGTTTAGCTCAGTTGGTAGAGCGCCTGCTTTGCAAGCAGGATGTCAGCGGTTCGAGTCCGCTAACCTCCATTATCAATTGCGATCGCGCTCTTGTTGCGACAATTCTATAGACTTGGCTTCCGCCGCCTGGTATGCGGCTAAATAATCCTTTCCACCCAGCATGATTTCGCCGTAGTATTCGTAAGGCGCAGTACCATAGATAGGCAATGGATCGTCTTCAGGATAATCTTCTTTCGATTCCTCGATCAGGGCAATAAGCTGTTTGTTTTTCAAGCTTTGAGCGGGAAAATAGGAGAGATATTGAGCATCTAAACTCAAAGAAACAAAAGTAGGATCGATAATTTGGTCGTCAAGCTCAATCCAGCCATATTCCATAACTGAATACGGCTCAACTCCTACAACTAAAAAGCCTTGAACGTACAAATAGCGATCATCTAGCAAAGCTGCTTGATAAGCATTATCAAAGCATTTATTAGCCTTGCTACCAATGCGTTCGGCGATTTCTGTAGAAAGATTGATATCTAGAGATTTGCTCATGAGCCAGCAATGCTTAAGCAGGAAATATTTTTATTGTACTTGCTACATTTAACCTTACTTTCGCACCTACCGGGAACATCTGGCTAGTAGTAGTCCGGGCGTGTAGTTCTTGTCCCGAAGGTGTAAGCACGCAGTAGCGATACTCTCGCCCCAAAAAACGCCGATTGTGAATCACTCCCACCCCATCGGTTTCGGTAGGTTCTAGCAGCAAATCTTCTTCCCGAATCATCAAGTCTGCTCGCTCTTGCTGGTTATTATCTGCCGCAAAACAGCCCACCTCGGTCGCCCACAACTGCCCTTGACGAAAAGCTGGGATAAAATTGGCTCCCGTGACAAACTCCGCCACAAACCGAGAAGCAGGCTGCGTATACACTTCTTGCGGCGTACCTACTTGCTCTAGCTTGCCTTTGCTCATGACAGCGACAAGATCTGAAATCGCTAATGCTTCTTCTTGGTCGTGAGTCACAAACACTGCCGAGGTTCCTGTCGCTTTCAAAATATCTCTAATTTCCTCTCGCAACCTCAGCCTTACCTGCACGTCCAAATTACTCAAAGGTTCGTCCAGTAGCACCAACGGCGGCTGGGGAGCCAAAGCACGAGCCAGAGCTACTCTTTGCTGCTGACCTCCCGACAACTGATAAGGATAACGGTGTTCGAGTTCAGTCAACCCCACAAGTTCAATCAACCGCCTAGCCGCATCTTTTTCTTGCTTTTTCAATCCAAAAGCCACATTTTGCGCCACCGTCAGATGCGGAAACAAAGCATAATCTTGAAACACCATCCCTAAACGGCGCTGCTCTGGTGGAACAGCGCGACTTTTGCTGGCAACTTTGCGCCCAGCAATCTCAATAGTCCCCGCTTGCGGCTGCTCAAAGCCAGCAATTAATCTTAGCAGCGTAGTTTTCCCGCAACCAGAAGAACCAAGTATAGCTAGTATGCCCTGGGGCAAACTTAAACTCACGTCATTAACGGCTTGACTTTCGCCAAACCGCTTACTCACACCATCAAGCCGTAAAATCTCGCTCTCCATAACTATATTTTTATCCTATCTTTGGTTTTTTTTCTGCTCGTGCAACAACACGGGCAAAGTCGAACCCATAGAAACTACTAGCATTGCCAAAGAACCTACCGCCGCATCGCTAAAAGAAACATTTTCCGTCGCTTTCCAAATCTCTGTTGCCAATGTATCAAAGCCAATAGGGGCTAATAGCAACGTTGCGGGTAATTCTTTAATCGCTGTCAAAAACACCAAAACCGCTCCATTCAAAACCCCCGGACGCACCAAAGGAAAAGTAATTTCTTTCAATGTCTGCCAAGGAGTACGCCCCAAAAGCCGCGCTGATTCTTCTAACTGTGGATGCAACTGCAACAGCGAACTTCTAATTGTGCCTACCGATTGGGGCAAAAATAGCACCAAATAAGCAAATACCAGCATTGGCAAAGTTTGGTACAACCAAGGCAAATATTGAGAACCTAGAAATACTAAAGATATTGCTACGACAATTCCTGGCAAACCAAAACCAATATAACTGCACCGCTCAATTGCTGTAGTCAAGCGGCTAGGAAACCGCACCGCCAAAATCGTTACAGGTATGGCGCAAATAGTCGCAATTACCGCCGTAAAACCTGCCGCCGCAATTGAATTAAGGGCTGGCTGGGCGATCGCACTCCAAGAAGCCGTACCATACGCCCCATTGCTACTTGTCAAGCCTCGCCACAACCAAAACAAGGTTACGCCAATAGGTAACACTAAACTTAGGCTGACAACGATCGCGCAAAACAATAAAGCAACTATTTTAGTTGCGCCCAGTTTTACTATTACAGGCGGACGAACAATCGCACTATTGCGACTGTAATAAACGCCGCGCGATCGCACTTTGTACTCTAGCCACAAAATCCCTAGTACCAGAGCAACCAACATCATCGCCAACGCCGCCGCTTGGTTGCGATTGAAACTTGACTTGTATTGCAGGAAAATTACCCGCGTAAAAGCATCGAACCGCATCAATGAAGGCGTGCCAAAATCCCTTAAAGCATACAAAGCGACCAGCAACCCGCCAGCTACTAAAGATGGACGCAACTGCGGTAACAATATCCGAAAAAACGTACTTAGCTGGTTTAAGCCCAAACTCCGCCCCGCTTCTACTGTCGCCGGATCGATTAACATCAACCCCGCCCGGACGCTGAGCAGCAGATAAGGATAAGTAAACAGTGTCAGCGCCAAAATAGTCCCAAACCAGCCGTAAATCTCTGGTAACTCAGTTACGCCTAAAGGTTCTAACCATAGCTGCAACAAGCTACCTTTGGGTCCAAAAGCAGCAATTAAGGCAAAACTACCTACATAGCTAGGTACGGCTAGAGGTAAGGTAGTGGCAATTAGCCAAAACTTTCGCCAAGGTAAATCAGTTTGTAAAGTCAAAAAAGCCAAAGGTACGGCAATCAAAGCACTAGCTAGAGTAACTAAGGCTGCCATACCTGCACTATTGAGCAATACAGTTAAGGTGCGGGGGCGAGATACTAAGTCAATTAAGTTTTCTGTACCTACACCCGCCGTCCTAATTACGAGATAAGTCAAAGGCAAAGTAATCGCTACTGCCGTAATTGCAGCAATAGCGACTAAAAATAATGGCGGCTGGGAAGCTTTTAGCCTCAAAGTACCCCTGCTTCTTGAAGTAACGCTATAGTTCCCTGCAAGTCAGACAAGTTGCTTAAGTCAATTTTTGGTGGCTGAAGCTGACTGAGGGGAATTTGTTTTTGCGATGCTTGAATGCCTTTTACTAGCGGATACTCGTTAGTTTCTTGGGCAAAATAAGTTTGAGCTTTGGGCGAGAGCATATAAGCTAAAAACTTGCCAGCGTCGCTCTTTTGGTCGGTGGTATTCAACACCGCAAGACCTGCTACATTCACCATTGCCCCTGCATCTCGGCGAGTATAGTGATGAGCTACTGGAAAATTGGCGTTATCTTTGGTAAACCGATAGAGATAGTAGTTATTGACCAAACCTAAAGAGACTTCACCTTTACCTACAGCTTCCACGATCGCCGCATTTTTGGCATAATCTTTCGCGCCGTTAGCTTTCATTGCCTTTAACCATGCCAAGGTTTTTTGGTCGCCTTCTAGCAAGCGCATGGCGGTAACAAAGGACTGAAAAGAACCATTTGCGGGGGCCCAACCTACTTTATTGCGCCATTTGGGATTAGTTAATTGAGCCACCGAGGTAGGCAATTCGCTCGGCTTGACTAGCTTTGTGTTGTAGTCAATTACTCGCGCTCGCCCTGAAATACCGATCCATTGCCCCGCCGGGGAGCGAAACTGTGGCTCTACTCTTGTAAGTAAAGTCTTGGCAATCGGTAAAGTGCGTTTTTCTTTGGCTAAAGCGCCTAAAGCGCCCGCGTCTTGAGCAAAAAATACATCCGCGCGGCTATTTTTGCCTTCTTCGAGTAATGCGATCGCAAGTTCTGCTGTATCGCCGTAACGAACTTCAATATCCATCCCCAAATCTTTCTCAGCTTGGGCAATTAAGGGCGCAATTAATTTTTCTTCTCTACCGGAATAGATAGTCAACGTTTGTTGTTGTGCTGCTTTACTACTGAAAGCTATTCCCCCACCTATAAGTACCGCCGCCACAACAGCAGAAATTTTCCCTAACTTACTTGCCACTAACTTTATCCTCTATTTGTAAATAACTGTCTTCATTCCAGGGCAAAGTTTTGGTAAATCCTTGCCGTCAACTTTCCCAGACAGACGTTAGCTTTTCATTTAAAATAAATACCATCAATTAGACAATTTATTTAAGAAGTTTTTGCAAGCTATTTTAATTAATAGTGGTGCAAAAATATTACTAAATGTCTATCTTACAGAGATTGCAGCAGTTTTTTAGCTTGGTACTATTGCAAATGATTATAACTAAGCTTTACAATTAGTCTGTAGCTGTTAGGACTTAGTTGAAAGTAAGTTCAAAACTTGGTGTAGTACAAGTAGAGAATAATTAATTGCATGACGTACACCAAAAACTTACCTGCACCATTAAGTAAAATGTGGAAACTAATGTGGTTAGCCTCGATAGGCTTGCATGGCTTGCTACTTTTAATGCCAATTCCTTCTTCAGAAATATCGACGACAAAAAAGCCCCAAGAGTTAGTCAAGCTAACTCCAGTAAAGCCTTCACCTGCGCCTGTCAATAGGGTAGTTAAAACCACACCCACTCCTGTAGCTAGTAGTCGCCCCAATGTGCAACAAAAAGTATTAGCCACAAAACCAACACCACCCACGGTGGCTAAATCTCCTCGCCCCGTTGTCGCCCCAAGTCCTCAAAAGCCCACTTCCCCTATCGCCATTGCTCCCCCCCAACAGACAGAAATTGAGCTAGATCCAAAAAATCAAGAATTGCTCCCACCACCGCAAGTTATTCCTTCCGAAGCGCCCAGTACCGCAACCATCGCCACAACGGAAATTAATGGCGTACCTGTCGATCCTAGTTGGCAAGTTGTAGAGCAGCCCAACGAAGTCATGGCGGAAGCGCAAATGTTTACCCAGCCTGACGGCAAGCTAAACCCCGATATTGTCGGTAAAGTTGCCCAAGTTCCTGACAAAAGCCCTGATACAGTATTTGAAGAATTTTTCCGTTTGCAGTTAGAAATTGCTAACTTTACTGTAGAGCCTAGCGGTACATATGTTGCTGGTGGCGGACTTTATAAACTAACTCCCAAAGGTAGCGATATCCCTCTTTATCTCGCCTTAGCTCCAGATAAGCAAGGTACAGGTACGGTAGTAACTATTTGGAATAAGTACCCCAGCCCTGTAGAATCAACAGAAATTAAAGTCTTAAATTAACATTGAATAATTCAATGTAGAAATAATTAATGGGAACTCGATATTTAGGTACAGCCGCAGAAGTTACAGCTTTAGATGCTTACATCAAACTTGTCAGAGCCACAGAATCAGCCACCCATCGCATCCATCGCCATTTAGAAAGTCACAAGCTAACGGTGACTCAATTTGCGGTGCTAGAGGTATTGTTTCACTTGGGGGCAATGCACCAACGCGATATAGCAGAGAAACTACTTAAAAGTGGCGGAAATATTACTTTAGTAGTTGATAACTTAGAAAAGCGGCAGTTAGTGCAGCGCGATCGCGAAATAGGCGATCGCCGATGTATATCTGTATCTCTGACCCCCGCAGGCAAACAGCTAATTAGCAATATATTCCCGGCTCATGTAGCAGAAATTGCCCGGCAAATGAGTATTTTGAGCTTAGAGGAGCAAGCTGAGCTAGGGCGCTTGTGTAAGCGATTGGGGAAGCAAGAATAAGCGATCGCATTTCACCCGCTAAAATGACGAGCAGGCAAACCAGAAGTATCAGTTTGGAGGCTAAACAAGTCCCCAGAATAGAAGCTGTTTTGAATCTCAATTTCACTCAAACCCACGGAGGCAGTTGTGATATAGAGCGTCCCTAAGTCTTCATTGCCAAAAGTACAACAAGTCGGACGTTGAACAGGCATCATTACCCGCATCATCTCTTTACCTGTAGGGTCAAACTGGATAATACACCAACCATCCCACATCGCCGACCAAATACAACCATCTTTATCTACCGTCAAACCATCGGGGAAAAAAGATTCAGCCTTTAAATCTATCAATACTCGGCGATCGCTAATATTGCCACTATCAAAGTCAAAATCATAAGCATAAATAGTTTGGAGGGGCGAATCTGTTAGATAAAAAGTCTTATCGTCTGGACTCCACCCCAACCCATTAGCTACGGTTAGCCCCGTTTCCAGGACGTGTAAACCATCGCGATCGTAACGATACAAACTACCTTGGGGTTTACCACTACTACTCATCGAGCCAAACCAAAAACGCCCAGCGCGATCGCACTTACCATCATTGATACGGATATCGGGATTATCTTCTATATCTACAATTGACGTAACTTTACCGCTAATAGTATCCAAAAAAGCAAGGCGGTGGCGTTGACCCATAATTAAGCGATTAGCCCCGGCGGGTGCAATACAGCCGACAACTTCACCGACATCAAAAAAATTAGTCGCCTCTGTAGCTGGATTAAATTGGTGGACGCGATGGTTGTAAATATCAACCCAGTACAGCAATTGCTCGTCAGGATGCCAAAGTGTTCCTTCTCCTAGCCGCGCTCTTGCTGCGAGAATATTTTTTGGTGAGTAGTTGGTATTCATTAGTCTTATTTAATGGCAGAATCAAGCTTTAGTTTAGATTCAATTGCTTGTATCTCAACTGCATAGATTTCTTTAGCTGGCGCGGTTACTTAGTGGCATTTAAACTCGTCCATTCGCCAGAAGGGATAAAAGCAGCTTTCCACTTCTCAAACTCCTCATTTTCAGCACCCGCCATGACAACTTTGTATATATCACCTCCGAATAGGCTGATTCCGAAAATTTGCTAGAAGTTAAAGGGTTTACAGCATAAAAAATAGCCCGTTGGGACGCGGACTAAAAGAAGTATTTTCTATTATTTGCAGATTTGTCTAACGATTAGTTTTTTGTTCTATTTTGCGTTCGGCATCACTGAGTTTGGTATCTTCTGTTACGCCACCGAAAACGCGCTGATACTGATCGTTACCTAGTTCACTCGCCGCGCGTTCAATGCGACCTTTGATATCTTTATTGGAGTTACCCAAATCTTTAGGAATGATTTTTGCTGCTTCTTTGCCGCTTTCTAGTTCATCAAAACCTACATCATCGGTTTTTGGTTGAATAGTTCCTTTAGGAGCAACAGCAACTATTTGAACACTTGCTAAATCGGTTAATGGTGAAGCTTTTACGGGTGTAGCAGGAGTTGATAACCACGCCATACCTATTAGCAATACACTCGCAACTGTTAAAGTCAGACGCTTGAATATTTTATTGACAAACATACAGAAACATCCTTTTATTTAGGTTGATTACTTGTATGAATGTTAGAAAATAACTATAAAAATATCGTCTTCCCGCAGATGGGTTTCACTGGCAGTTTTAGAGCAAAGCATTGTAACTGTACCAGGCGCGACTAAACTAAGGAGAGGGAAAGAGTAGGCGCAGGTGGTTGCAGATTAGGCACGGCAGCTAATCTGAGGAAAGTCCGGGCTTCCGAAAGACCA
>QQTW01003135.1_pt1 | contig 12156 bp, 7 predicted proteins | sample 1904831 | NCBI WGS metagenome assembly QQTW01 (sample SAMN09435610, study PRJNA476489) | Subsurface metagenome, whole genome shotgun sequencing project. | reverse complement strand
GTCGACTCGGATCTCGTCATCCGCCGCCAGCTTTTGGGTATGTCTTCTGGCGAGCAATCTGCTTGCGAGTCGGATACATCTTTTAGCTTGCGAGTAGCACTAACTTATTTAAATTCTCAGAGTATTGAGTTTGATCGCACTACTCAAGGAAACTTAAAGATTGGTAGCGTAGTTTTTCCCAAGCTTGAATCAAATATCAGCGGCTATCGCAACTTAAATGCATTAGGGTATCAAATATTACTCAATTACCGATCCTCTGAATTAGTTGCTAGACAAGTGACGCTTTCTAGCATCTTGAGTAATTCAATTGACGCTGAACTACCTAGTTTAGTAAGAAGTCGCATTGTCTTAATTGGCACTACCGCTCCAAGTTTTAAAGATTATTTTGCTACGCCATATGGTTCTGGGAAGCGATGGGGAAAAATGCCAGGGATAATTGTGCAAGCGCACATGGTCAGCCAGATTCTTAGCGCTGTTCTAGATCGGCGACCCTTGCTATGGTGGTTTCCGGCTTGGGGAGAAACTGTTTGGATCTGGGGCTGGTCTGTAATTGGAGGATTAATAGTTTGGCAATACCGTTTGCCAGTACAGTTAGCACTAGCTAGCGGCACTGCACTGGTTGTTTTGTATGGTGTTTGTTTTATCATGCTACTAAAAGGTGGCTGGGTTCCACTCGTGCCAGGGGCGATCGCATTAGTAGTTACTGCTGGCAGTATGGTAGTTTATAAGCGATTCTCAACTGAGCAAAAACCCTAGTAGACATTTAAGCGCTCATGAATGCCACTAAACTTCCTCGGCTAACAATCGTAGTTGTCAGCGCTGTTAGCTCGATCGCTATTATTTCTTATGTTTCACCTCTTGGCGCACAACCTAGTAGCAGACGAGTAGGTACGTTTCCCTTACCTTTATCAAATCAAAAATCGCCTGATTTTTCCGGTGATGGTAGACCTGGTGATCGCACAGGGGGAGGAAGTCGCACCCCTTGCCCAAGGATAAATACGCCATTTACAACAGCCTTGATCCCGATGAATAATTTGGGCAAAACAGTCGCCGAACGTCCGACCTTTTGGTTTTACGTTCCCTATTCTGCTCAAGCTGCGCCTGCTGGCGAGTTTGTGTTGCAGGAGGAAGATGGCAATGAAGTTTACCGCACTGCTTTTACTTTGCCTGCAACACCAGGTTTTGTTAGCTTCAGCACGCCGCTAGCAATAGAACCATTGAAAGTTAATCAGTTGTATCGCTGGTACTTCAAGCTTTATTGCGAGGAGCAAATATCGTCTACACCTGTTTTTGTTGAAGGGTGGGTGCAACGTGTGGAAAGAACGCCTGCTCTTGAGCGTCAGTTGCAAGCAGCAAAATCACGAGAGGATGTTGTTTATGCTGCTAATGGTATTTGGTACGATGCTTTGAATTATCTTGCCCAGTTGCGTCTTAATAATCCATCAAACTCTATATTGGCTGACGGCTGGACTAATTTATTAAGTGCAAAAGGTGTTGGTTTGGCACAATTTAGTCCAATTCCAATAGTTGGTGAGGTAATATTGCCGCCGTTAGCGGGTTCATCCTCATTACAGCCAATTGCCTACTAAAACGTAAGCTGCCCAGAAATACGGGCGCTTCCAGTCTTGGTTTTTGTTGTTCCACAGAGCTAGTTGAGCCTGTTGGAGCGCTTCAGCTTTTGTCAAGTTAGTATTGGCTAATTGTTTATAAAACTCACTCATTAGCGCAGCCGTAGAGCGATCGTCTACAGACCAAAGCGTTGCTAAAGTGCTGCGCGCTCCTGCCCGCACAGCTATTCCAGCTAATCCTAAAGTTGCTCGATTGTCTCCAGTTGCAGTTTGACAAGCGCTGAGGACAAGTAGTTCAATATCACTACCCCCTTGAGAGTCATTAGTTCTAAGTAAGGTATCTAGATCATCAATTTTAAGCAGTTTATCCCAAGCAAGAATAAAAGTTTCCTCAAGGTTAGAACTAAATTGACCGTGGGTTGCCATGTGAACGACATTGAAAGAATTTGATTTTATTTGGTTTTGCAAATTTGTTTTAGTAAGCTTCTGATTTAAGAGTTCTTCACTTCTAGGTACTTCAGACTCAATTTGTTTTAATTCAAACATCACGTTATCTAGTTGGGGAAATTCTCTGCCTTCAACTGTACGCGATGTGCTTAATCCTGCAGCTAGGGCATTTAAACGCTCCCGTTGCAAAGGTTGAGGAGCTAGCAATTGCAAACCTGAAGTTAAAGCGATCGCATATTTCTCAATTAAATACTTTTGCTGTTTTTCGTCGTAAAGGACTGCCATCGGGATATTCCGTAAAGCTCCATCCAGTACAAATACAAGTTTATTTACCTGCGTGTTTCCTAGTTCAGCCTCTAACGGTTGGATTAACCAGCTATATATTTGCTGTGACAGCTTTTGGACATCATTAGTGCGGTCGGGTTCTTTGAGATATTGTTGCAGTGTTTTTAAGATATTTTCTACTTCATTTTGAGGTTTTTTAGTTAGATAATGGCGGAGAGTTGCTTGATTTGGTAACTTGAGAATTACTTCTAAGCGATCTGGCAAAATAATCGGATAAATAACTGCTGCTGTGCGATCTTCTCTGTCCACAACTTGGTCAATCAGTTGCGGTTGAGCATCTAAACAGGCTGAACGAAAGAAATTCTCTAGTTCGGCTAATTGGAGAGATTCAATTGTAGTACGAGCTATTTGGAGATTCTTGGAACTAGAAATAGAATCCCCTTCAGCTTGTAGTAGCAAATCAACTAGCTGCCGATAGACAGGTTCAACTTGATCTCGAAAGTCAAACTGGGTATCAGGGCTAATAGCAGCTAAATCGCTGCGGAGTGATTTAAGATTATTCACTGATTCAGTGTAGGCAGCGATCGCTTCTGGGGTTTTGCCTTGTTGTTTGAGCAAACGTCCTAACTGCCATTGCCAAAGATAAGTAACATCAGACGCATCAATAACTTGCGCTGCAAATAAAGCTTGCTGTGTAAGATTTTGAGCATCTTTCCACTGCCCAGTTTGTTCGTATAATTTGCCCAGATTGCCAACAGCGTAACTAATTGCTCGTTCATCTTGCAAATCTCTTGCTTGCCTAACTGATGTAGCTAGCAACTGACCAATATCTTGCCATGAAGGAGTATTGCTAAAAGAGCGCTGTTTGAGTTGAGTTAAGCTTTGCGCCAAGTTGATGTGAGCATATACCGCCGTTCGACTTGGAGGTAAGTTAGCAAGCTGAGGTTGGATTTGAGCATACAATGCTTCAGCATCACGCCATTGTTTCGTATTTACTAACAAGCTAAGTTGATTGAGTTGTGCTTGGATGCGTGTAGTTGGCGTAGAAGCGCTAGCAGAGAGTTGGTAAAAGTTTAATGCATCTTGCGTTTCCTGCTGGGCGCGGGCTGTATTACCCAGACTTAATAGAGTATCTGCGATCGCTTGTGGAAATGTCGATTTCTTTGCTACTGTCAAACTTTGCTCCAAAATTTGGCGAGAGGCTGTTAAATTACCGACAACGCGAAAAACATTGCCCAGACTGCGTAAGCCTGTAGCTTTAAGAGCAGAGTCAGGTTGCTTTTGCAAAGTTTGGTTTGCAGCAGTTAAAGTTTTCTGCGCCTGACGATATAAGCCCAAAGCTTGCATAGCTTGGGCTTGATTAATCTGGTTGCGAGTTAATCCAGCGTCATCGTTCGCTCGTGCATAAATATTGGCTGCTTGTTGCCAAGTAGTCAAAGCGGATTGAGCTTGTCCTTGTGCTAATTGTAGTTTACCTTGAACGTCTAGAGATTGAGCGAGAACTTGCGATCGCTCAATTGATTTATCTATATTTTGCTTTGATTGTAATAAGTTAAGGCTTTGGGTGATCGATTGATTTGCTTGCTCCCATTGTCCGAGTTGCTGATAAGCCAAAGAAAGATTGCTCAATGTCATGGCTTGGCTCAATTGATCGCTAGTAGCGTTGAAGCCCTCTGCTGCCTGTTGTAGAAGCTTAATTGCTTCTACAAACTGTCCTGCATCGTAGAATGCTTTACCCTGTTGTACTAAATTTTGAGTCTGGGCTAAACTGCTTGTTGAGTTGGGAATAGCAAAACTGATACTAGGAGTTTGGGCAAAAACAGGAGACATGACAACGCACAGAAATACACTTACCAGTACCAAACAAGACTGAATTAGCCGACTTCTCACTGAGCTACTAAGCTTCAAAAATATTGGCTGTCTTTTTGTCATGTACTCGCTGTTGAATTTATTAATACTACTGCGATCGTTTTTACTTTAATCACTGATACCTTGCAGAGCTTCTCAGGACTTTACTAGGAACAGTTAGCTAGCGTCTGCCAGGAGGTATGAGGTGTAGCGGTAGGTGCAGAGGCGGTTAGCACTACCTGACCGTTTTTATTAATTATCCACCCTTGAGCTTCTACAATTGGCTTTGATTCAAGATTGGTAGGATTTGTAGAATTAGCTGTATTGTATTTATTGTCACTTTCAGGATTGAGAGTGACCCAATCTATGGCGATCGCATCAGGGTTCAGTGCTTCTGTAGGATTAGGTGGCAAACCACCGCGACCTGTAATGACAAATTCACTATTAGCTTGACTGCTACCTGGCGTACAAGCTTGTGCCACTTCATCACTAACTGGTACAGTTGGCAAGTTGGCTAAACCACGGCTGAGATCGACATTGGGCGCATTGATTTCTACCACCCCGTCTAACCCAATCTCTGAACTGGCACTGATGTCACTATTCGGAGAGAGAAAAAGTCCTTGGGCATTGATTTTGATATTACCACCCTTACCCTGGAAAGCATTAGCTCTGATGTCACTATTTTCTATGGCGAATAACAGTTCGCTGTCGATGTTGATATTGCCGCCATTGCCACCAGTCTGTGCAGTGCCTGCGGTGGTAGTTATGCTGCTGTTACGAAGCAGTAGAATATCTCTAGCGTTCAGAGTAATATCCCCACCTTCACCCAATGTGGTTTCAGTTGTGAGGGTTCCCTGATTGTCCAGACGAACAAAGCGACCAGCTGTGACTTTTATGCCGCCAGCATTGGCAGTTTCATCACCTCGAACCCTAGCAAACAAGCCGCTGGCAGGACCCTCATTATCAATTCTCCCTGGAAATTGAGAAAATCGAGCAAAACGGTCATCGAAGGTGAGATCGCGACCAGAGATGGTAACGCTGTCAGTGGCATTAACGGTAATGTTACCTGCACCTCCGCTGTTGAAGGCACTAGCAAGCAGTTGTCCGCCATTAGTAACCTCAAGCGTGTTGGTGTTAACAGTAATATCGCCGCCAGGAGAGGCATTCCTAGTTCGCGCACTCAAAACCGCGCCATCCGATACACTCAGGGCAGTAGTAGTTACGTTGATATCGCCGCCTTGACCACTTTCTTCTCCCTCAGTGGAAGTAACCAACCCACCAGAGAATCCATCTTCTGCACTGATCCCAGAAATACTGATGTCAGAAGCATTGATCTCAATATTGCCCGCATTCCCTTTCCCATCGGTAGCAGACAACGATGATATTACACCACCCTTAGATAATGAGAGTTCTTTAGCTTGGATATTTATGCTCCCAGCATTCTCTGGTCCAAAGGTATCGCTGGAGATAAAGCTATTCTCAACAGAGACAATATTTCGAGCATTAATAATCACGTTGCCAACACGCCCTTCTCTAGCGGTGCTGGTATCTAGTTGAGATCCGTCGGTTAAGAAAATATCCACAGTTTGGATATTGATGTCACCAGCATCGCCAACGCCCGTTTCTTCATCTGCACTAGTAGAGATAAAACTACTAGCAATAGAGATAGACTTATTTGCTTGCACAGATATCCCGCCGGTACTACCCTGACCAGAAGTAACGGCACTCAGTTCAGTCCCATCAGTTAAGGAGAGCGAGTCAGTCTTAATCAAGATACTACCAGCATTACCCACAGCTCCAAATTCAACGTTGTTGGTAATCCGGCTTCCGGCAATTTTCATCGCCTCTGTAGTATTGATCGTAATATCTCCTGCCTGAGTGCCATCTGACTGCAAATCTTCTCCTATCCCAGCCTGAACCACACTTGCTTCCAAATCTAGATTTCGTGCGCTGATTGCAATATTACCTCCACCTGTGGCAGTTACATCAACAACAGCTCCATTAGTAAGTGATACATTTGCTCGTGGCACTCCCGCAGGGTAACTCAAACGCAAATTGTTATCCTCGACATTTAACCCTATGGTTCCTGCTCCTGCCAATCCTCCTAGCTCGATTCGACCACCCAAGGCGTGCAATTGCCCGCTATCTAGCGTCACATTTCCACCCACTAGTAGCAAACTCCGCTGATCGGGAACCCGTAGACCACTTAGCTCTAATCCTGATTGCTCGACAAATCCTGCTGATGCTATTGAATTGTTTTCAATGGAGCTAGTAGCAATTTGATTGAAAAATAACGCCGAAGGATTTACTGTCAGTAATCTAGGAGAATTAGGAGCAGAAGCACTGAAGAGACCCTGATTGCCGAACTCGATAGCATTGGCTGTTGTTGCCACAAACGAACCACCTACCTCTAGACTGGCATTTGGTTCAAAGACAATTCCATTAGGATTAATTAGAAATAAGTTGGGCTTGGAAACACCAGAGGTGCTAAGCGTGCCTTCAATTTTAGAGTTGCTACCACCCGTCACCCGAACCAGAACATTCTGAATAGCTGTGCTAGGACTGACAAAATCGGCTGTTTGTCCTTCGTCAATGTTAAATTGCTGAAAGCTATGGAACAGATTACCACCTGCTACAGTTCCCCCAGTGATACTGCTAACGTTGTCTTCGGAAGTGTCGACGGCGGAATTAACGGGTAGGGTTGCATCTTCGACAATTTGCGCTTGGGTAGGGTTGATTGCAGCTAGACAAAGGAGAGAAATCCCGTCTGCGATCCAGAATCTGTAAGTGTGCTGTTTCATAGAGGAATATCGACTTGGTAGGTCAGCGTGTAGTTTGCATTACCGTACATGAATTGAAGCGTTCCATTCCCAGTGGATGAGATGTGTGCCGATCCTAGCTTTTTAGATTGGTCATAAAGTTCAATACGAACTTTTCTATGAAAAGGAATTCCGGGTACAGCAGTAAGTTTAGCTATCATTCCAGCTTTCATATTAGCAGGACCCCAAACAAGTTTATTTGTAATATACAAGGATATTTTGTCGGGATTAGTTCCGCCGGCAACAGTGCTGTCGCATCTGAGAGATATTGGTTGTAGTGCGTTGTTCGATGGCCGTACTATTCGTTGTGTTGCTACTACAGGTGTGTTCAGATCTAAAGCACAATACCCAGTGGCGATCGCTCCACCAATCACCAACCAACTTGCCACCCCTAATTTCCATCTCCCACTTTTACTGCTTGTAGTCATTAAGTAAATTTCCCTCTTTATCAGTAACAGCAGTTATTTCAACTATTGTTATTTAGAGTAAACGGGAATCAAATTTATCGATAGCCAAAAATAGTTACGAATAGTTACTGTTTAACTCTCAACCAACAAAAAAATCAGCTTTTGCTAACACAACCTATTGCCCAAGTCAAACATCTGCAATCAGCCTGGCTTTTCTCAACAGAAATCTAAGCACAGTTTCTTCTCTAGAAGTAATATCGACTGTACCCTCCATTCCTAGTTGAATGGCGCACTGATGTTTGTTTTGAGATAGGGCAAGGCTTTCTGGCTTAATTGTTACCTCATAGAAAGCACCGACGGCAGCCGTCTTTTGGTTAGCAGCTGTTGTGGGAGTAGTAGTATTATTGGCTTGAGGTGTGATCGCATCTGGGGAAATCGTCTTTACCTTACCTTTGAGAGTACCGTAGTCTGGATAAGGACAAGCAGAAACTCGCATTTGTACATCCTGACCTTGTTTCAATTTATTTTTCTCCTGAATTGCCACTGCTGCCTTAATCTCCAAGGGCGCATCGCCAGGGACAATCTGGGCAATATTCTCTCCAGCAGGTACAGTTTGACCAGGATTGCGCAGACTTAGCTTGGAGACGATGCCGTCTGCTGTAGCAGTAACGATAGTCTGGCTAAGGTCGATATTTACTTGTTTGAGTTCGCGCGTGTCACTCTCTAGCTGTTTTTGAATTTCAATTCGTTGCCCGATTAGGGCAAGACGTTCTTTATCTAAAGTAGCAATGCTAGCTTCCCCCGTAGCTTTTTCTTGGGCAATGCGTTGAGAGGCGATCGCAACTTCTGCATTACTAGGATCGAGTGCAGCTTGGAAACCTTGTAATTTTGCTTTAGCTGCCTCAACTGCTTGTTCTTGCTGGCGCACAGCTAGTTTTGCTTCATCTAACTGATCTTGAGACAAGGCTCCAACTCTTGCTACACTCTCGTAACGATTTCGCTTTGATTGGGCAGCTTTTAGACTTGCGATCGCTGCTTTGATATTTGCAGATGCTTCTTCAACATCAGCAGCCGTAGTAATTTGCTTATCTCGATAGGCTCGGTTACGACTGCTTAGTTCAGCAACAGATGCCGCAACAACCCGATTGATGCGGTCAGTTTCAGCTTTACTTTGAAGTGCGATCGCACTAACTTGGGCGTTAATTTGAACCAGTTGTAACCGACTCTGCTGAATGTTGCTTTGCAGTTGGCTCTTTTTGGTTTGCAACTTCGAGTCGTCAATAGTAGCAATGACATCCCCTTTTTTGACAACTTGATTCTCTGCAACAAAAATACGCATCACCTGTCCCTCTGTAGCAGCCTGAACGAGCCGCAATTCACCAGCCGGACGGACGACAGCCTGTCCTTTGACTGTCACCTTGTATTTGATAACAGAGGCAAGTGGAACGGCTAATCCTACAGCACAAACAATCACCAGTCCGCCTATAGTAGTCCAAAGACCAAGCGGCGGGAGAAATTCGTTGTCTTGAATTGGGGGCAGATGATCGGAGTTGGAGTGGCTAATCATGCTGTTTTATTTGTGATTACGGGAGATTTGCCGTTAGAAACGTGAGAATTGGAGGATTTGCGCCCTAAACCGTTTGTTAATGGTTCAACGCCGTCTAAGAAATCTAAGTGATCGCCAGCAATTTGGCGCAGAGTATCTGGAGTGCCTTGGATCTTCAAACGCCCTTCTTCTAGCAGTACAATCCAATCAGCGCGTTGGATAACTTTGGGGCGGTGGCTAATCATAATTGTGGTTTTGCCCTGTCGATGGCGAAGCAGGCTATCTAGCACTTGGGCTTCACTGACAGGATCGAGAGCGCCAGTAGATTCATCTAAAATAAGTACGGGTGGGTCAGTGACAATGGCTCTAGCGATCGCCAATCTCTGCTTTTGACCGCCAGAGAGATTCGCACCAAATTCGCCTAAAACAGTTTGATATTTATCCGGCAGTTTACTAATAAACTCATCTGCACCAGCAATCTCGCAAGCCCTTACAATTTGTTCAAAGGCAATTTGGGGATAGCTAAAGTGGAAGTTGTCAATAATTGAGCGACTCCAGAAGTGGGGTTCTTGGGGCACTAACACCACCTGTTGCCGCAGACATTCCATCGAGAGGTCTTGCTGGTTATAGATGCCATAGCGGATATTGCCAGACTGGAGGAAATATAAACCAGCAAGCAGTTTTGCGAGGGTACTTTTACCACAGCCGGATTTACCTATCAGAGCAATTACTTGACCGCCAGGAATAGTTAAGGAAAAATCTTGTAGCAGGTCAACTCTACCCGCATGGTGAAAAATAAGGTTGGTGCAGGTAATATTTGCATTGCCGAGAAGCGCTGCCCAAGGCTTTTTGAAGTCTTTTTCGTCTTCTGGGGTAGCATCAATTACCTCTGTCAGGCGCTGGATGACAATTTGGGCGGTGATGAATTCATCAACTAAGCCGATGACTGAACCCAAAAAGCCAAGAAAGTTGCCACTCATGCCGCTAAAGGCAAGCAACTGACCGATGCTTAAGGTGCGATTAATCACTAGATAACTGCCTAACCACAGCACGGCAATAGTAGTGCAAGTAGAAAAAATACTTGTAATTGTGCCGCTGTAAAGCCCCAACTTCATCGTACTCCAGCTTAAGTTAGCAAGGCGACCATAATTGGTTTGATACTCTTGCCAAGCTTGAGGAGTAGCTTGAGTAGTTTTTAGCACCTGTACACCACGAAAAGTCTCGACGAGAAAGCCTTGGTTTTCTGTACCTAAGACGATTTGACTGCGAGTTTTCTGACGTAGGGCGGGGAGAAATAGCAAGTTAACAAGGGTGACAATTACAAAAGAAGCTAGGGAAGCCAAAGTTAGTCCCCAACTGTAGAAGATCATAAAGCCCAAGGAAATCAAGGCGATAAAAAATTGGCTGGGTAAACCAAGGACTACTTCGGAAACTAGCTCATTAATATGGTCTACGTCGGCAATGCGGCTGACGACTTCCCCACTACGCCGTCCTTCAAAGTACGAGAGGGGCAAGCGCAGGAGTTGTCGCCCATATTCTAAGATTAGCCCTAATTGCAACCTCTCACCAAAGCGACCAATCAAGTGCGCCTGTACCAAACCGATCGCACTGCTAAATAGACTCAGAGCGATCGCCCCAATTGCCACAACAGTTAGCAGTTGGGTATCTCCCCGCACTAGCACATCATCGGTGAGTAGTTGCATCATCAAGGGAGAAACGAGGGATAAAAGTCCAATGACGATATTGATGGCGATCGCCTGAGCGATAATAGCGCTGTAGGGCAAAACCCGCTTTAGATAACGCCCAAAGCCGCCAATTTTTTCGTCCTGCTGCTCGTAAAAGCGGCTGTCATCTGGCGTAAGCAGCAGCATGATGCCATTGCCCCAACCTTCGACCAACTCCTTGCGGGTGAGGTAGCGGATGCCTACACCAGGATCGGCAATTACATACTTTTTTCCCTTTTGCCCGTACAATACCACCCAGTGATAACCTTTCCAGTGAATGATGGCTGGCAGAGGAGCTTTATTTAATTGATCAAGGAATTCTGGGGTAGCTTTGACTTTACGGGCATTGAATCCTAAAGTTTCTGCACCTCGGCTCAACCCTAACAAAGAGGTTCCCCGCGATCCTGTGCCAACTGCTTCCCGCATCCGGCTGATGGCAAAGGTGCGTCCGTAGTATTTGGCAACTGTAGATATGCAGGCAGCACCACAGTCTTCTTCACTGTGTTGAAGAACTATTGGGTATTTCATCTTCGGAGCCTCTAATAGAGAAAAAAGGCTCGAAGAGCCACAAATCTATAAATAGACTTGTTGCATAATCACTTAAAATACCTGTTGTGTCTTAAGTTCAAGTAATTTTATAGCCTATTTCACAACAGGTCTAATGTCTTGCTGCTTGTTAGTTCAGCAATCTAAGCAGTTGGCTCTTCGAGTTGTATTAAGTCAGGGAAATATAACCTGAGAGATTCAAAACAGTAAATCCGCTTGAGATTTACCTATTAGGCTGTGCGATAGAGGTTGATATCGCCTTTATAAGAAGTCGTGGTGTTGGGTCGAAATGTATACAGACGACTATTGGACAAATCGTATCTGCGCGGTTGGATTCCTGAGCGACGAACATCTCTGTCAAAAGTAATTATTCCTCCTCGTGTAGTAGCCGGTCTCACCCGCGAATCAGGCTTCAAGGAGCGCCATCTTTCTCCATCAATCGAGTAACGTACCCGAGCATTCGTCCGGTTAACAATGGTAAACCTCTCTAATGCGCCTCCGCTACAGTTAGCTGCAACCTCATCGTCAAGTTCATTAACAGCAAGCTCTACATCAAGTTGATTGAAGTGTTCTTTGGTGTTTAACATTGTCACTTTCCTTTTCTAGATTTGTGTTGATGTGGAATTAGTGATTAATTGCTAATCCCATTTCAATATTCTGAGATTGAAACTATAAAATCAAGGGGCTAAAACTGATTTATTACACATAATTAAAGGACTTATGTTCTCGTTATTTAAACTCTCTAGATTCCAAGTTAAAAGTATTTTTTTGCTTTAAACTAAAGCGTTTTGACGCATTGAAATACTCCAACCACGCATCGTAATACTGAAGTTATGACTTTGATTTCAGAGTCACTTTTTTCTCGCTGCTTTTACCTTGGTACAGCGCTACTGCCTGCAAAGCAACACTTTCAACTATTCATCAGCTTATTCTAAAGTTTTGTAAACTTCGCATAATTCCTGGTCT
>QQTW01003134.1_pt1 | contig 12158 bp, 7 predicted proteins | sample 1904831 | NCBI WGS metagenome assembly QQTW01 (sample SAMN09435610, study PRJNA476489) | Subsurface metagenome, whole genome shotgun sequencing project. | reverse complement strand
GCCTTCCTGAGTTCTCAAAGTGTCAATGTCAAGCCAGGAAGTTGCACTACGCCGGAACCAGCCTGTAGCGCTGATAGTTTGACCTAACAGGTTTTTGGGACTAAGTAATTGATGAGACAAGAGATTACCAAAAGGTCCCAACCAGGAAGAATAGTGTAATTTAACTAAACCAGTGGGAGATTGCAAAAGCAACTCTTGCCCTAAGCCGTTACTAATGCTGCGACGGCCCAAGAGCTTGCCTTGGAGGCGAATTGGCTGGCTGTGAATCGGTAAAGTGTTAGGATTTGCCAAAAGGTCAGTTAAGCTAGGCTTCGTTTGCACGGTGGCAGGTTTGATGTCTGGAAAAAAGGAATTAATTCGGATAAAAGTGCCGATGCTAAAGCCAATAGGTAAGCAACCTTTAATAATTGTCCAGTCACCATACATCCAAGCTAATTGCTCAATTCCTAGTAAAATGCCAATTGCACCAATTAGCCAAGTCAAGCAGCCAAAAGCAAAGCCGAGTGCAATGCCGAAAAAAGGAGCGCCCTGTAAAAAAAAAAGGTTGGGGATTTGACTTTTGTCTTCTGTGTTTTGTCTTTTAACTAGATTTAACTCAGTTTCTAGATGCCAATGTTGGGCGATGTGGTTGAGACGTTGGAGACGATCGCCTATTAGGGGATGTGTATTATTAATACTTAGCCAGTAGCGATAAGGATTTTGACAGTCCCAAGCAAGGATATGTTCAAGTTGGGTGCAGGATTGGAAGCTACTCAGAGCGATCGCTTGACGGTAGTCTATCGGTGTCAATAAATTTAAGCTTTCCAACAGCCAACTGGTATGTTCCTGTTGCTGGATATCTAAGGCAACACCTTGAGCTATTTTGAGTAAAGCACGAGTCAGAGCATTGGGATTACCAGTAATTTCACAGGCAGTGCGATCGCTATAGTAAAGCCGCAGTTGCGACAACCACACAGCAGAACTGCTTAGAAGCCACCAAACACCATATGCCAAAGATGCGATCGCTGCCGCAGTTAAGCGTAAAATTGGATTTGTTCTTGTGTCTCCCCACTGAGACACTTGACAATAGATCGTATATGGCAGCTCAGTTACAAGAATTACCAGGGACATGACCACAAAATCCCAGTGAACAATATGCCCTAGCTGACTCGCGTAGATTGTAGCAATTTCATCATCTGCCAGCTGCTCCAATAGTCCCTGACTAACTACAATTCTTGCGGTGCGGCGTAAGTTTCCATAAGTTAGTGCTACAGGTGCTGATGTAGGTAGAATACCTAGCTGCGGTAAAGACCACTTCTGCTGTTTGCAATAGCGTTGCAGCACCCGACTTGCTTCTGAACTGTGAGTAGAGAGCGTATTTATAGATAGCGGTTGTAGTCCATAAAATCGCCTTAGCAGCTTATCCAGCAACCAAGGCGACACAACAAGCAGAATTCCTAGTGTAAGTAAGACAAACTGTGTTGGATCGTTATAAAAAAGTTGCAACGGTTCCAAATACGGTAACTTGACCAAAAGAGCATTGGTGAAAGCCATTGCCAATTTCAGCAATTCACGAATCAGCAAAAATAGCACCGTAGCACTACCGAACTGTAGTAACCAAAACGGAATTAAGTTAAGTGGACTTAGAGGTTGCCATCGTTTAGCACGTCCAGCCTGTCGCCACTGGAGGTGGGGAGGTGGAGGGCTGGTGGGGTAATTCTCCTTATCCTCTTCCTGACCATTCTTTGCTATATCTTCTTTAGCTTCTAGCAGAGAGTTAGGTGAGAGATTCCCCTTGTCCTCTTTCTGCCCCCTGATCCCTAGCCCCTGATCCCTAACAATCAAAGTATCAAAAGCAACAAATCCAGTTACATCGCTTTCTGATCCAGCTGAGGGGTAGCGGTTGGTTAATTGGGTAAGGTGGCGAACCGCCCATTCTTTAACTTGAGGATTACTGCTGTTAGTGAGTATTTGACAAAGGGCAAGTGCGCGGTTGATTTCGCCTGTGTTTTCATAAGCAACAACCAAGCCCATTTGCGCTTTCAGACGGGACGTTTGATGCTGAATTTGGCAAATAGATTCAAGATGAGCGATCGCCGTTGGGTAATCGCCAGAACGTAACGCTGCTAGCCCAGCCTTAAGCGACGAGTTGGGGATAGAAGCCATAAAAAATTATCCCACTATGCAATCTTTGTGCAGTTTTTAGCTATCAGCAAATCAAATTTTAGCTGAGAATTATTCACTCGCAAATCTTAAATGCGCTAATAGCTAATTACTCATTTCTACTCGCTGATTGGTTCTTGTCCAGATCCTACAGGAGCGATCGCACTCAACTTTAACTCTGGGTGATCTGACTGTACTTGGTTACAATTCCATTCATTGCGAAATAGCAATACTGGTCGTCCCCAGTTGTCTTTCACCGTCACCGTATTAAATAGCCGTCCTACCTTTTGCACTGCTTCCCAGCCACCAGTTACCCAACGCGCCACACTATAAGGTAATAAATCTAGCAGAGTTTCAACGCCATACTCATTTTGTAAGCGAAACTGCACCACCTCAAATTGCAGTTGACCTACTGCTGCCAAAATTGGCTCGCGCTTCGACTCATCAACTGAATACATAATCTGCACTGCGCCTTCTTCCTGCAACTCAGAAACGCCTTTATGAAATTGCTTGAACTTCGAGGGGTTAGGGTTTCTCAAAGTTGCAAATAGTTCTGGCGAGAAAGCAGGAATACCCTCGTACTCTAGCTTCTGCCCCATATAAATTGTATCGCCGATCGCAAATGCACCAGGATTATTCAAACCAATCACATCACCTGGATAAGCAACATCAATTGATTCTCGATCTTGAGCAAATAATTTCTGAGGACGAGACAGGCGGACACTTTTTCCTGTACGTGCATGATTAACTATCATGTCTTTTTCAAACTTACCAGTACAGACGCGAATAAACGCCACGCGATCGCGATGCTTCGGGTCCATGTTTGCCTGAAGTTTGAACACAAAACCGGAAAATTCTGGGTAAGTCGGTGGAACTTCCCCGATGCTGCTGTTGTGGGAACTCGGTTTAAGGGCGCAGTCAAGAAAAGTGTCTAAAAATAGCTCTACGCCGAAGTTCGTCATCGCGCTACCAAAAAACACTGGTGTCATTTTGCCTGAGTGAACCAACTCTGGATCTAATTCTGGCCCTAGTCCTTCTAAAAGTTCTAAATCATTTTTGAGTTGGTAGTATAAATCTTGCTCTAACAACTGTTCAATTTTAGGGTCACTCAAATCAACTACTGTATCAATTGCCTCACGGCTACCATGAGCGCTACGTTCAAATAAGTGAATTTGTTGTTGCTGGCGGTCGAATACACCTTGGAAGCGATCGCCCATTCCAATTGGCCAGTTAACCGCGTAAGTCTGTAATCCTAGTTCTTGCTCAATTTCGTCTAGAAGTTCCAAAGGTTCGCGTCCGGGACGATCAAGTTTATTCACAAAAGTGAATATCGGGAGCGATCGCATTCGGCAAACTTCAAACAATTTCCTAGTTTGCGGCTCTAAGCCTTTAGCAGCATCAATCAACATCACCGCATTATCAGCCGCCGCTAAAGTGCGATAAGTGTCTTCACTAAAGTCCTGGTGTCCCGGTGTGTCTAGTAAATTTATTTGACAGCCCTGATATTCAAACTGTAATACTGTTGAAGTAATCGAAATTCCGCGCTGTTGCTCCATTGCCATCCAGTCAGAGGTAGCCTTACGCTGTGCCCGTCGAGCCTTGACTGCGCCTGCTTCATGAATTGCGCCTCCGTAAAGTAAGAGCTTTTCCGTTAATGTCGTTTTACCAGCATCTGGGTGAGAAATAATTGCAAAATTGCGGCGACGCTCAACTGCTGTTTGCAATTCAGCCTGAAGGTCAGTGGAAATCATGAAGCTTATTTGTAGGATATTACAGGGATTAAAAACTAAAATTTAGCAGAATTACGCTTATTTTAAGGATAACAGCCTGGAAAATAAGTCGTAAGTAAACAAAAGCTCTGATGAGCGATTTTATCAAGGTGGTTTTATGTACGATTCAGATAAGCGTAAACTTTTATCAGCATTGAGTCATGGCTCAATCTTTTTTAGCACTGCGCTTGTTTCTATAGGAATACCTATTGCAGTTTTATTCGTTTCTGACGATCCAGTTGTCAAAGAAAATGCTAAAGAAGCGATCAACTTCCATTTTAACGTATGGTTGTATGGCGCGATTATTGGTGTCCTAGCTTTCATAACCCTTGGTTTATTAGGGTTTATTCTCGGCCCAATATATTTTCTAGTCCATTGGGGATTATCACTTTGGGCAGTTATCACTACTCTGAGCAACCCTGATCAAGCGTTCCGCTACCCATTCATTTTCCGCCTGTTGTAAGACGAAATATATCCTTACATCAAGGTTACTTCAGTCGGCTTAAAGGCGTAATATACTTCAGGGTATGAGTTTAACTTCGGGCGTGGCAAAGTCTAACGCGCCCTTTAGTTTTTTACCTTCTTATAAAACGCTATGTTTCCAACTGTTCGCCCTCGCCGTCTGAGAACCCATCCCCAATTGCGTCGGATGGTGCGTGAGACTGTTTTAACAACGAGTGATTTAATTTACCCTTTATTTGCCGTACCGGGTGACTCAATTGCCAAAGAAGTTAAATCTATGCCTGGAGTCTACCAGTTATCGGTAGACAAAATTGTCCAAGAAGCAAAAGAAGTCTACGATCTTGGTATACCTGGAATTATTTTATTTGGCATTCCCGAAGATAAAGACACAGACGCAACCGGAGCATGGCACGACTGCGGTATTGTTCAAAAAGCTGCTACTGCGGTAAAAGAGGCAGTACCGGATTTAATTGTAATTGCTGATACTTGCTTGTGTGAGTACACTTCTCACGGCCACTGTGGTTATTTGCAAGTTGGCGATTTAACTGGGCGGGTGATGAATGACCCAACGCTGGAGTTATTGAAGAAAACGGCAGTTTCTCAAGCTAAAGCGGGCGCAGATATTATCGCTCCTTCCGGGATGATGGATGGATTTGTGCAAGCTATCCGCAGTGGTTTAGATGAAGCAGGTTATGAAGATACGCCGATTTTGTCGTATGCTGCTAAGTATGCTTCGGCTTACTATGGGCCTTTTCGTGATGCAGCTGAATCAACTCCGCAGTTTGGCGATCGCAGAACTTACCAAATGGACCCTGGTAATGCCCGTGAAGCCTTAAAAGAAATTGACCTTGATATCGCGGAAGGCGCAGATATGCTGATGGTTAAGCCAGCATTGGCATATATGGATATCATCTGGCGTGTTAAGGAAGCAACGAACTTACCAGTTGCAGCCTACAACGTATCAGGTGAATATGCGATGGTTAAGGCGGCGGCTCTTAATGGTTGGATTGACGAAGAGCGTGTCGTGATGGAAACTTTAACAAGTTTTAAACGCTCTGGCGCTGACTTAATTCTCACTTATCATGCTAAAGATGCGGCTCGTTGGCTAGGGTAAGCGTCAGAATTCACTTTTCTATTTGGATTTTGTACAGGCGGGATATTTCTCTTCTCGTCTGTACCTGATCAGGAAACAAAGCATACACTCCTTAGAAAGCAGATCAAGAAAGCGTAGAACATCTGTATTACGTCGGTAATATGAAAGACTATGCGTTCTTCTCAGTCGATGAGACAATCAACTGCGGTCAATCGAGCCTGAAAAAAATGGAACAAGATCACAAATCAACGGTTGTAATTACGGGAGCTTCTTCTGGAGTCGGTTTGTACGCCGCCAAAGCTCTTGCCCAAAAGGGATGGGATGTGGTGATGGCTTGTCGGGATTTGGAGAAAGCCCAAAAAGCGGCATCTGATGTGGAAATACCGCCAGACAGCTACAGGATCATGCACATTGACGTAGGCTCTTTAGAGAGTGTACGACAATTTGTCAAAGATTTTAGAGCAAGCGGCAAGTCCCTAGACGCTTTAGTGTGCAACGCTGCAATTTATATGCCTTTATTGAAGGAGCCGTTGCGTAGTCCAGAAGGATTTGAGTTAAGCGTTGCCACAAATCACCTGGGTCATTTCTTGCTGTGTAATCTCATGCTTGAAGATCTGAAGAACTCAGCTTCAAAAGCTCCGAGGCTCGTAATTTTAGGCACTGTGACGCACAATCCAGACGAGCTTGGCGGGAAGATTCCGCCGCGTCCAGATTTAGGGGCTCTTGATGGCTTTGCAGCAGGATTTAAAGAGCCAATTTCGATGATTGATGGGAAGAAGTTTGAACCAGTTAAAGCTTACAAAGATAGCAAAGTTTGTAACGTGCTGACGATGCGGGAACTACATCGCCGCTATCATTCTACGACGGGAATTATCTTTAGTTCTCTTTATCCTGGGTGCGTTGCGGACACGCCACTATTTCGCAACCATTATCCTCTGTTTCAAAAAATATTCCCCATTTTTCAGAAGTACATCACGGGGGGGTTTGTGTCTCAGGAGTTGGCAGGCGTTCGAGTCGCTCAAGTTGTCGCCGATCCTGAATACAGCCAATCCGGTAGTTATTGGAGTTGGGGGAATCGTCAAAAGAAAGACGGTAAGTCCTTTGTTCAAAAGGTTTCTCCCCAAGCCCGCGATGATGAAAAAGCTGAACGGATGTGGGAGTTGAGCGAAAAATTAGTTGGACTTGCGTGACGAAACAGAATCGTGTGTTATTGTTTGTGGCGATCGCTCTGTAGGAAGCGATCGCTTTTTTTTGTAGAAGCAAATAATCACAGCTAATTAAGGGCGGTTAAGCAAGGTTTAACAAGGCGCGCCCTATATATTACAACTATTGTCCAACAACAATTACCCAAATGCTTGCTGCTAAAGCAACAGCGCCCAGATGTTGCGGTAATAGTAATCTTAGTGGCTGACGGGCAATTTTTTGAGTTAGTAACATTGTCAGTAGGACTGAGAAAATCAGCGTTGTTCCCTGTAAAAAAGCTGTGACAGCTGGATGAGCTACCACAACAGGCATTCCCTCACCACTATAATTAAACGTTGCTAAAGTTACTGGTAGGATACGTCCTGCTTCTCCTAAACCCAAACGTAGGTAATGAGCTAAATTCCCTCCTAGTACCAACGGCAAGTAGCCATAGGCAAGTTCTACAAATCGTTTAGGCTTAGGATTTAGGCTTGGTGATGTGAGTTGATAAAACAGGTACGAAAATTGCATTAAACCATAGATTAGTAAGGCGACAGCAGCTGGAATAACTAAAGCTATCAGGGATAAACCCAAGTGAAGCCAAAACTGCTGTAAATTTAGGTTCAACCCCAGAAATGTTTGCAATTCTGGTAAGCGATGCAGAAACACTCCGCCAAACAGCAAAAACAACAAAGCCACTTCATAGCTATGAGGTACATGAGTTGTCCACAGTTCAATTCCAGGAGGACGCAAATTTAGTTCTACTGAGCGATGCGGACAAGCTTTAAGACAAGTCATGCACAGTACACAATCTTTGTTATCTTGCAGTTGCGCCGGATGAGAGTACAACGGACACCCCCCCAGTCTCCATCCCCTCGCCTTTTTGGGGGCCACCTTTGTAGCACTGATAAGTAGTGCATTCAGCCGAACAAGTGCCTTGCTGCGCCCGTAGTTCAATCATGGATAGCTTGGCAAATAGACCATTCATCCCCCCGATTGGGCAAAGATAGCGACACCAAAAGCGGCGCTCAAAAATTGCCGAGAAAATCATTGCTCCGGCGGTAATTAACAACAGCAAACAAGCGGAAAGGTAAGCTGTATCTTCTAGATTCCAGAGTTCTTCCCACAGAAAAATTAGGACGAATAATCCAAATAAAAACCATCCTCCCCATTTCTCAGCTTGCTCTCGTGGCCAGCGCTTTAGTTGTCGAGGAATCAGCCATAAAGAAAGTTTTTGAGTAACTTCGCCATAAATCATGAAGGGACAAACAGCGCACCACAAGCGCCCGACAAACGGAAAGCCGAGCAAAATTAAAGGCCACCACCACGCCCAAAATAGATTTAGAACAACATTCTCACCACGATGCTGAGGGCCGATGAAAAGTAGTAGGACAGCGATCGCAAAAGCAGTTAAGGTAAAGCCATAGTTAATTCGGTCTGGCCACCACTCACTACGGAGAAACCGCCGCATTTTTGGATAACCATTTAAGAGATTGACGCGAAATCTTTTTTTCTGCGTTTCGGCTGACCAAAATATTTCTTCTGTTAGCTCTAAAGCGCCTGCTGACTGGACAATTGCCCGTTCTACCAAGCTTTGCAACTCTTTTAAGTTGCCAGGAAAATCATAAGCTTGTAAGCGGCGCAGAGCTTCTGGTGTGACTTTAGGTTTAGAAATGCCTCTAGCCCGACAGTAGAGACTAATATAGTAATCTACTTGGGCTTTGATATCAGCTTTACGCACCCGTAGCGGCGGAACTTTGATAGTATGACCTACACAACGAGTAATTGCGGCTTGGTTCTTTTCAGACACCATTAGGATTCGGGCGCGAGAAGCGCGGGGTTCTGCTAGTGGCTGTCCCGAACGGCTGACTGGGGTGTAAGTACCTGTTTGGAGCAACTCACAGATAGACGGTACTAGCTCTTTTGGCAGTTCTTGGATGTTGTTGAGAATCAAAGTGCCTTCCCCAAGCCATTCAAGCAATCCCTGTTTACCTCCGCTACGACCAAATAAATCTGCACCGCTAGTTTGGAGAATACCGCAGTTAACTTTAATAATCGGTTCTCGTCTTTGAGGGGAGCCAAAGTGGATGAGGCTTGCTATGTTGTCTTTTTCTAAGCCTGGTTCTCCAAAAACCAAAACTGACTTGCGATCAAAATTAGCTTCTCTAATTTGCTGTCGCAGACGTACAGCGTAACGACTTGCCCCCACAATGCCTCTTTGCGCTTTGGTGACTAGATAGGGACGCAATGCGGAGGAGCGCTCCTGCTCGTAAGAAAGCGCTGATGTTACCTGGGTTAATTCCTGAGCTAGCTGGCGGGAAAAAATCTGGGTAATTTCGGGGTATTGAGCGACTATTTGCCGAAATTGAGCAGCAGGAACAACACATAAGTGGCACTCGGTTAAAGTCGTAATTGTTTGCCTAGCTTGCTGATCTAGTAGCAGTTCTTGGAGGTGAATGACGGCTCCAGGGAGGAAGCCACAAGCTAAGGCTGAATTAATTTGACTGGTGGATTCGCTCTCCATTTGACCTTGTTTAAGAATGTAGAGCGCTTGAGGGGGAGTGCCTTCTAAAACCAAGCGGTGGTTTGCTAGCACAATTTGTTCTTCAAGCACCAGTGCGATCGCATTTAATATCTCTGGGGAAAGAATTGCTAGGGCAGTTCGTTCTTGGAGCCAGATCACTAACTCTGTCATGGTTAATTCTCAGGATTAAGCTGTAATTATGACTAAACTAAAAATTAGGTGATTCGGGTGCTAGTTTTAGCCTGCGTCAAGCGACCCTTATGAGTATTTCCGATCTTCCCAATCTTGGGGTTCCTTTGATACTTTTGATGTTAATTGTGATTGCTGCTATTTTTTTCAGTCGCAGCGCATCAAGATAGTTTAGAGCTAATTTGAGTTGTGGTTATTAAATCAAGCTCAAAATTATATTTTAATTTCAAAAATGTAGCTAAAGGTAAGTAAAGATAAATAGCAAAAAGTTCCAGAGAGTCTAGCTCTTGATAGCACTCTGGATTCACTAATTAGGTGAGGCAATATTGGTTTGGCAAACGAGATAAAAATGCTTTAAGGATAGACGCGATCGCACTTCCAGTTCAAGAGCGCTCTTTGCTGCATTCGCTACTTAATTTCGCTTAATACCAAATCATTTAAACATTTACGCCTAAATTAATTGTTACCTTACCTACAGAGGCATGACATCGTGAAAACGGCTGTAGTCAACAAAGCGATTTCCCTCAGCAGTCTTAGATATGATATCTACAAAACGCATATTCCACAAAATATCCCTACTTACATAGGTGTAACGGGAGTAGATACTTTGTGAGACAGTTTCATCAAGTCCGCTCAAAGTGACTACAAGTGAAGTTTCTGCCTCATCCAACGCTTCGGGTGTAGTTCCATACAGAGGACTTTGCTGATCAATCGGGTGCATTGCCGTCCAAGATAATGAAAACATTGGATTTTGGCTACGCACCAAGTCAAGATCGTAAACCCTACGCATAAAATGTCCCTCTACGCTAACTTCATCGCGCATCAAGCGTACTCGCATCTGTGCTTCTAGAATTTGGTTGCGGCGCTGGTTAGCCGCTCTAAACATCAAAGTTGGCACACCATTATAGGGAGTAATAACCGCTACACGGCTAAAAAGTACGCGAGCTGTAGGTTGAGAGAACCGAGCAAACAGTAAGCCAGTACCCATAGCCAACCCCATTAAACCTACCAGCGCTTCAACTGTAACTACGGCATTCGCGTAAGTAGTGCGGGGGTGCATTGCGCCGTAACCAATCGAAGCCATTGTCTGAACGCTGAAGAAGAAGGCATCAAAGAAGTTACCAGGGCGGGCATTTTCGATTCCATCTCCTCCAGCTAGGTAAGCTAAGGCAAACAATGTATTAGCAACCAGATACCCTAAGACAGTCAACGCTAGAAAGCTATACCAAGGGATGGTGAGTAATAAATGGTATGGATCGCGCCAGTAGGAGTACCATTTGCCCATCCCTACAATGTTCAACCGTCCATCTTGCTGCTTTACGATCTCTACTATCGAACGTAGACGACGCTTTTTTTTCATACCTGTGGCTTTTACGAAGTAAGTCACGCATCTAATTTACCGATTAAGGTTGCCTCTCAGCAGTGACTAAAAATTGTCAATTAGTCTCTTCTACGCTTTGAGCGTTTAGGCTGAGTACGCCCAAATAAGCGACTAATAAAGTTAGGTCGCGTCTTATTTGATCTCCCTACTTGCTCATCTTGATTTGGTTTCATCCCTTGTTGAAGACGCGCCTCCTCTGTCAAAGCTACAGCATTCCTATCTGGCACAATTTGAGAGCCGTATTTTCTGGCGTAAACTTGGGTAAACTCAGCACCGAAAAACAGAATCTGGGCGGCATAGTAAACCCACGCCAAAACAACCACTAAAGAACCAGCTGCCCCGTAAGTTGAACCGAAACTACTGTTACCTAGATACTGCCCTAGCACATACCTACCGATTGAGAACAGCACTGAGGTGATAGCAGCACCAATCCAGACATCACTCCAGCCAATTTTGACATCTGGTAGCGTTTTGTAAATCAGCCCGAAAAGCACGGTAGTAACGACAAAACTAAAAATCAAGTTTGCCATTTGCCACACAAAGTCGAGTCCTGGTAGTAAGTGACCAAAAAAATTGACTGTTGCAGCCAAAGCAGCACTGGCGACGAGGGACACAAGCAGTAAAAAGCCAACACCTAGCACCATTGTGAACGACAAAAAGCGGTTACGAATGACGTTGATTAGACCACGCTCCGGCTTCGCTTGTACTTCCCAAACGGTGTTGAGTGCATCTTGCAGTTCGGCAAATACTCCAGATGCGCCAAATAGCAGGACGACAACGCTGACAATTGAGGCGAACCTCCCTGTAGTTGGTTTGTTAGCATTCTCAATCGCTGTTTCGATGAATTCTGCACCATCCCTGCCAACTAAGCCTTGAATTTGCCCAACAATCTCGCCCCTTGCTGCTTCTTCCCCAAATACTGCACCCGCGATCGCAATCACGATAATTAGTAACGGAGCTAGCGAGAAAACTGTGTAATACGCCAATGCCGCCGATAAACGCGATGCCTTATCCTTGCTCCATTCTGAGAATGTCTCCTTCAGCAGATCCAAAATTGCTTTCATATGTATTAAAAAGTCTCCTTATCGTAGGTTTTACCTGGAGCGCTGTTTAAGTAGAGATCAGGCGATCGCTAATTAACTTTAATTGATTGCTATCTGCTCTTGGGTCAAGTTATTTACTGTTAAGCCAAGGCTTAATCAACCATAGCTTTGTTTTTTCCATCTGAAATTGGATTAAATATCCGCGCTATCCAAGCCCTCGTCAACAGCAGCGCTGCTAAAACTAACAAAAAAGCACAGACGGCTAAGATTTGTTGCCAAGGAATTTCAAGCACTTCTCGGATAATAACTTCTCGCAGTACAGATACAATTGAAACTTCCACTGCCACGCCTATAGAAATGCGTTGTTCTTGCA
>QQTW01003133.1_pt1 | contig 12159 bp, 13 predicted proteins | sample 1904831 | NCBI WGS metagenome assembly QQTW01 (sample SAMN09435610, study PRJNA476489) | Subsurface metagenome, whole genome shotgun sequencing project. | reverse complement strand
GAGGTTGTCTAGGTTTGGTTGCAATGCCGGCTTCGTCAGTCGTTGAGAGGAGGCTACATTCCATCCGACTGCAAGACAATAGCCCAGAGAGAGGGCTTCAACCCTGCGGATATTCAATCATGGACCGTCAAATATGCCGACGTAAGTCCCACCTCTTCTGTATCCAGCTCCTTCTGTGGTGGCCCCAAGACTGACCGGCAAAAATCAACAGTGTTCCGCGCCCTGGATTTTTTGCTACCACAGAGCCAGCAACGGTCCCCTTGACGATCTCATCGACCGCTTCGGCCGCCTCCCTGTCCACACCCGCCAATTCTGCCGGCACATCGTCTCGCTCCCGGCCGCAGGCGGATATGCCTACAATGACGGCGGCAACCTCGTCTACTTCGGCGTCACCCTCTCCGACATCAACGTGCACATCCACGAAGCCGCCCACTCGCTCGACCTCATTGGCGCCTTCTTCCCCGACAAACCGCTCTCGTCCAGCGCCAAGTGGGCCAACGAATACGCCCTCGACTCCGCCGTCCCGGACCCCTACGCGCAGACCAACCAGATCGAGAACGTGGCGCAGAATACCGTCGTCACCACCTACGAGCGGAATGTGCCCGGGGGCTTCTTCGGCCTGAACCCCGACGCGGGCCGGATCTTCCATCAGTTCGCCACCGTGGACACGGAACAGCGGCAGGCTGATCCGGCGAACTTGATCGTCAGAGGCGGGACATGCACCGGGCGGTTGGCGAATAGCAGCCCCGTGCCGGTTAGTGGGACGATTGCTGCCGCCACGCTTCAAGAAGCAAAAGCGCCAGCAATGCCGGCGCCGAACGTGGCGTTGCCGCCGGGGTTGGCAACAATCCAGGGGGCTGCCTTCAATACCAACGGTACCTGCCATTTCGGATAGGGGATGTGTCAGTCCAAAAAGGGAGCCCCTTTTGACTACTGTGGTTGAGGTATGGTGGTATGAGGTACATCTGGAAGACTGACAGGGATGTGCCCTAGGTTTGACCGAGTCTCCAAAGGGAAGCGGGGGAGTGAATAATTCGCCTCGAGAGTCGGCTGATTGTTACTCCTTGCTACTTAAAAGCGAATTTCACCTCCTTTATTTTTTCTTCTTCAGTGATAAACTGCGGGAAGCATAGATATCTGTTTTCCATTTTATCAGGCTGTAGCTTCGTCGTGCTTTGGATGAGATTCGATTATCCCTGAAGTCAGACTTCTTAGCCGTACGCAATATAGCGGGAGCCGGTTGGATGCCTGCGGATATCAAGGTATACAAGCGTTACCGAGTGGGTTTTGATGACAGCAAGACCCCCCAGGGTATATAATCCCAGTCGTACATACTTACTGCAGTCATGCAGTCATGTCTCTTTAACCCGTTCTTCAAGGGTCCGCCGTAAATTTTTCGTCCGACTTGGAGAGGGACAGATAGGAGTTGCTCGGACCAAAATGCATAAGTAGATTGACACCATCGGTGCACCTCATCCTTATTCCATACTTATCCAGGGACCTATATCCACGTTGAACCTTTTATCGTGGATCACGTTTACTGTATCGGCCCCAGTCCCAGCCCCAGCCCCGGCCCCGGCCCCTGGTGCTGCTAATGTCCCTGCCCTGGCGCCCCCCCCCCCCGCATACATGTAACGCCAAAAAAAACACATCCAGTACCTGCTTGCTTGCTGCACCAACGCCGATTGCACGAGGCCTCCGGTCTTTCTTCTCGTCCTCCCCTCTTCACGAAACAGTATACATATGCACAGCACTCACTCGCTCACCACCACCCCGTCATCCCGCCCATCGTCCCTCCCCCTCCTCCGAACCCGCTTGCGGGATCCTGCGTCGCGCCCATGGCGAAATCCTTCATTACCTCGTCCCAATCGCCCCACATGAGATCGCCGACGCTGGTGGGGGAAGCGTCGAGAACGCTGAGGTTCGTGGCGGTGAGATCTCCGCTGTTGACGTCCGAGGCCATGTTGAAGGCCTGGGAGGTGTGCGGGAAAGTGGGGTCGTTGTAGAGGTATTCGTCTTGAGCTAGCATTCTCGGGTGGGGTTGGCTTTGGGTTTGACCTTGGCCTTGGTCCTGGCTCTGGTTCATGGGATGATAGGGCGGGATGAAGTTGGGGTTGGTAGGAATGGGGACCGTGGGGTTGTTTGTGAGCGGTAATTGGGGTTGGGGGTTGAGGTTGAGGTTGATTGCGTAATTCATGGTGTGGTCATTGTTGGTAGTCATTGGATTCAATGCTGCCTCGACGCCTGGGTTCGCCGGCCCTAGAGTCCCATCCAATGGGAATATTTTCTGCTTTTCCAGCTCCATAGCTCGTGCTGCCTTCGCTCGTGCCATCAGCTTCCGCAAGGGTTTCCACAGCATCCCTCGCTTCTGGGCAGAAAGGTGCACGTCAACATCGCCAAAGATCTCGTTGATGACTTCCCATGCTCGCTCGGCTTCGCGGCCCTTGGTGCGAATGCAAAGTTGGGATAGGACGAAGGCGACGGCGTGCCATTGCACGTAAGTGCGGAAAAGCCATCCCCATTTCTTCGTCGCAGTTTCGTGTTCCAGGACGTTGGACCATTGGATGATGTCGACTGAGGTGCGGAAGAGGCGGTCTTTGGTTTCCTCGGAGAGTTCTTTGCTGTCGAAATCTTCGCGCCGCAGGGGGTGGTGGATGATGAGCCACATCTTGGCTAGAACCAGTCGAAGAACGGTTCCGGCAACCCAATGTAGCGGGATGTTCATATCGCAATGCCTGAGGTACTTCTTTTCCACGTGTTGGTGCAGTTCTTCGACCAGACGTTCCTTGTGCTCTAGACTGAACACGTTGGTTTTGCCAGCACACTTGGGAGGTCCTGCGCTGCCAGGGGGAGTGAACATTATCCGTCGGGCTGTGGTGCTGACAGTAAAGCGGATAAGATCGAATGTCATCTCGGTCGCACCTTCGTGTTCTGATGGGGCATCCTTCATTGACGGGTAAATATCGTCGTCGTTAACGTTCAAGGGGAACCTCGTGTCGAAGCTTTGATCGAAGATGGTGGGATCAGTCCCGTGATCTTCCGATGCACGCATATCCATGTGGATAAGCGACCACCACAAACGCCTCCGCATCTCGGTCTCGAATGGGGCAAGGTCAAACTGTTCCCCATCACGATGAATGCCCAAAGATTGTGCGAGTCGGATGAGAAGGCCTGTCAAAGTCCAGACAAAACGGGTATCATCGTGACGCCGCACACAGACCAGGAAGATAGTGAAGGCTTGTAGAATGACCAGTTCAGTTGTACTGAGGAAGCCTGCCCTAGCCATTGCTTGTTCGAAGGCGAAACGGTACTTCCTGAGGGCCGAGTCCTTCTCCATACCAGTCATGTTCATGCATTCCTCGTCGGAGAGACTAGTGACTGCCGCGAAATAGATGGAGAACATCATACATTCCAGAGGCTTGCTGACGTGATCCAGGTCTTTGGCAGCATCTGACACTATCTTCTCAGTAGATGGCCGGTGAAGTATCTTGAGCAAAGGGTCGACGTTTTCCTTGTAGACCTCCCAATATGTCATAACCTGATTTGCAGGCGGGTGGTAGTTGCGAAGCGACAAGATTATAGAGCTGAAACTGAAAACGAAGCCTTGGTGGTTTCCTGAAGCCGATGAACCTGACCCAGGGGAAGGAAAATCGTCCTCGTCTTCAGTTGGATCATCGAGGATATCCCGCATTTCAGCAATCTTTGTCGAGCAGTCAGTACAACAGTCGGAAGCGATGCCTACGCTCTACGGAAATCCAGGGATGGAACAGAAATTACTGACCTCCTCACTCATGCTGTTCCAGAACTTGTTGCTCACATACCGACTTCTTCCTTCTTCGACCACAAGCCGTCCGAATTCCTTCGTCACTCCGTCCACGCTCTTCTTCCGCGGTTGCGGGCCATTAAACATCCCGCAAGCCTTCGGGATCTTCTTCTCAGATACGTGAGGTTTCGAGTCGGTCTCGTCCCCAGGCTCAGTGGAATCGGGCTCTTCCTTGACTACATCGTCAACCTTTTCCGTCTCTTCGTCTAGATTCTTCCCCAGGTGCTGCACAACACCCTCGAGTCTTCGCAGTCTTGCGAGGAGTTCGGCATCGGGGGGCTTCCTGCTCCGCCGCGGGGCTCGTCCAGGCCCGGGGAACACACATTCGATGGCTGCTTTGTTGCAGTTGGAGCATGGATGTCTCTTGTCGCATCGCACCTTCCGCTTTCTACATGTCACACAAGATCTAGGGTTCGGTTGCGCAAGGTTTAAAGAGCCGTTGGAGCCGTTGACCGGTGGGGAGTCGGTATCTTGACGCTCCTCGGCGGGTTTGGTTGGAGGAGCATTGCCGTTGTTGGAAGCGTTCTGCGGGAAAGGCGGTGATGTTGCCATTTCGCTGGGGCTGGTTGGAAAGTCGTGATCAAGTTGAGCCATTAGGCGGTAGATCCTAGGTGCCTCCACACCCACGAGCAGCACTTAGGTGGGGTTGGTCTTCAAGTGAAATTAAGAGGAGCTTTTATCTATCAAGAGTGAAGAGACTGTGACCAGTAGTTGACAGCGGCTTTGCGAGGATGAAATGACTGGGACACGAGGCGCCGAAGGATTGATCGGCCGCTGACCGCAGGATGGAACGGTCATGATTTAATCCGCGCATGCAGATCCTAATCGTAAGTTGCGAGTGAACATAAACCATGAAATAACAATTTAGAGCCAATCCTGTGTTGGATATTGACCATATATTCATATCTACCAACTGATGAAAACCCGGTCCAGCAACTTTTGCAGCTCGTTTCAATTGGTACAAATATCTGATGCTTCCGTAACTCATAGCATTCTCTTTGAGTCCATGCCAGATGCTCCGTGTACCGCCAGTGACGTATATACATGGTAGTCGTCGCTCGCAATCAAACATCCATCCCAAGTGTCTCGCAAATGGTGCACGGCATCCCACCTACTCATTCTCTCGGCACCCTGTACCGGTGTGCCTGATCTTCCGGCAGGCCGAAGGATCCATCCAAGCTCCGAATTCCCTGAACCTCCTCGCCGTCGCTTGATATTATGCCTCTGAGCTGTGCCATCAATATGAATACTTTGAAGGGCACATTTGTTATGGTCTTGGTTTCGCTTTGGGTCTCCGCTCCCATTGCATGCTCGTAGAATTAAAGATATGACTGCAGCTTTTCTTAGTAATCCTGTGGATTGGATGCAGAGTGCACTTACTCTGCGAATCGGGTCCTTGTAAGGGACACCCGTCCGTACTCTTCTTGGAGCAGCTCCGCATAATTGTAGGGTATCTTCACCGGTTGGTCTTCGAATATGCTGTCGCGCAAAGGAAAGATGTCCGCCTCCTGCGTGCAGAATCCGATCAGCCTTAGGCACATATTACGTTGTGAAGGCGGAACGGCACCTACCCTGTATCTGTGCGCATCCTTGCAAAACATGACGCCAGGGTGGTTGCGCTTCGGGTGCAGCGCTGTGATGTCAATGAAGACCCCTGATAGCGTATCGATCCATCTTGCATCGATCGTGTTGAGGCGATCTTCTGGAGAAGGGTCGACGTATTTTGGATTGACCTCGAGCATGTAATCCTTCCCTTGGGGTGCATGTGTCGTACGGACGTTGTGAATGGTCATGTTGTAGTAATGTGCCAAGAAGGCCATGGTATCTGCCGCAACGTGCACGTCGATATCTGAGTCCCACGGCATGATCTGGAAGCATCAGAGTAGGTACGTCACGAGATCCTCTGACAGCCTCACCTTGCGGTTCCACCACCAACCCATCAATGTACCATGAATGATCCAGGTCTCGGCTCCGAGATCTGCCATCGTCGAGAGGTATGATTGGATGAGCGAGGTGAGATTCGTCCTTTGGTCTTCATATTCAAGTTCATGATCGATAAAGCTAAGGTTGACCAATCGTTCAGCTTTCTTAAAGCGGCTTCGGAAGAAAGAGGGCTTACCGGCCATCGTAGTGTGGATGAAAGCTTTTTCGAAAATTGGGTGAGTAGGTCTCTCGGGTTCGTTGCGAGGTATGGAGTCTTACACAGATTCGTCTACGCCAAGCAGTCAGCAATGCAAAACAAAGAAAGCTGCTCAACCGACTTACGCCAGTATTTATCTTTCGGGTCTCCACCTTTTCCACTTGAGTCTTTTGTCATCAAGACACGGACACTCTCGAAATCAGCATCTCCCTTCACCTCGGCGCATTGTAGCGCCAAGGTGAGGAAGACAAAGGCGAAAATCTGCCAGACGGTTCGGCTGAGAATCATGGAATTTTTGGCTGCCGTTCGACTCTTCACATATTCAACGCTACAGCCCGATGGCAGGTCGAGCAGCGTCCACGTTGCACACGTCTGAGTTCGATGACAGCCGTCAATTCGGATTTCAGATTGTAGAGTGTGAAGATTGCCAAGAGGCCAAGCAGTCCAAGTGTCGCGTGCGTCGTCCGCTTGGCATGAACGAAGGATGACGATCTGTTCGGGGCGGGCTCGGTACGCGGCTTCACCCACAGAGGCCGCGTCATCAAATCGGGCAATTCAATCCAATAAATCGCCGGCTTCATTAAATAATCTAACCTGTTCAGGCTTACATGTGTCCGATAAGTTTCGTTATCCGGCATCTCGATTCACTCGACCCGTGGACAATTCCCGCAAACCCTGAGTGCTGTTGAGGTTTTCTATCGCCGCAGAAGTAAAAAAGCTTGTGTGGGCCAAAGGTAAAGTCAAGCCACGCGCCAGCAGAGGTAACGGAGTAAAGAACCATAGAATATTAATGTAGGCGTTGTCTTCCAATCCCCCGTCTCTGATTCTGCGTCGTGCGATGCGGCGTTACTTGGAATACTCCATTTGCCGCCAGCTTTGGTCAGAGACGCCTTGGTTTATCGTATATGGGAGTGCCTGCAGTTGTTGACTTTCGCTCTCATGTGATTGAGGTCGTACCACGGTGGTAGCGATAGACCGAATGAGATCTCCATTATCCTTTGTAAACCTACCGTCCACAGTAAATCATTGGGAAATGATCATCGGCATGTAACGAGTGGCTACTTGTACAGCTCATTGCCTCGGCTATAGCGACAATATATCTGGTTCTCGCGTGGAAGCTTACGCCATGTACTTCTAAATGGACAACTCATGTCATATGTGTGGCATGGGTCTTTTGGGTCTCTCTCGCCAAACTCTAGTCTTACACACGTTCTGCTTTCGGCGAGTGTCAGGCGTATTGAGATTATGACACCGATTGGATTGCCGTCACTTGCGTTGCATTATTACTGACCCTGCCGAGTGCCGGTCACAAGAACTTCGGTTCGGTCACATCACGCTAACCGAAAAGGGTAAATACTTCCGGCTAGTGCCGCCCCCTAGATATACACCTCCCGTCGTTATCTCAAGTCCTTTGCTTCTACAAGTTATCCGCACCTCGTGCTTTTCGGGCGCTACCCTCTAAGTTTGGTGGCTCTATGTATGTTAGAGGGCAACGCCCGAGAAGCACGAAGTGCAGATATCGGTTGATCCTCAGAATTATTTTGTTGCTACTGAACGCCTCCGTCTTACAAGAACCTTTCTTTCCATTCGAGACGTCAACCTTGCTGATCCAGATAGACGGTGGCGACAACATCAATGTATGATTGGGTTGTACTCAGGGCAATCATCATCATGATCTTGTTCGAACCCGTTGTTTCAACTCCACGAGGACTGGCGCCGGATGCCGACTGGGCCGTCAAAATTTGCCTTGCTTTGGCACCGCCATATGTTGGATGGAGCCTAGCAGAGAATGAACTCATAAACTCTAGGCCAAACGGCTCTCGTCTCATCAGTGGTACAACATCACGCTCATATTTTCGACTGATGGGCTGCACATTGACTACATTGATCGAGGTGTTTATCCTACTCGGTCGTTCCTGTAGATCCTTGATACAACACAATCCTCTCCACGTCTACGCAGCCGATTCTTTGCATCTCATTGGGAGCAAGTCTTCTCCTTGCTTATTCTCTTTGTCCTGGTCTATATCTTACTTTTATTCCTCATGTACATTGCCTCTCAAGTCAATCTGTCAAAGCCCCGATGTGACCGATCGACTCTTGACAGCGGCACGGAATCACAAAGAGTTCTCAGCTAATTGGTGGACCAAACGTAGGAGTGGCATTCCCTAGTGCCTCCTCAAGACGATGGTTCGATGTATTGCACCCTTGTGTGTTCACCGCTTGTGTTCTCTTAACGATATGTGCATCAGTATTAGATTTTTTGAGAGGATGTCAATTTCAGTCTCCTACCTCCTTGGCGATTGTTCGCTCTCCGGTCCATCTTCACGGTTTGATCATGGAAGGGGGGTGAATAAAAGCTTACTTGCCATGTTTCCGTGGATTATCTTGGCTCGGTTTACACGGCAAGGCCGGAAAGGATCCTATCAAGAATCCAGTGGCTGCCTATGCAGTCCTGTCTCGCAAAAGAAATTATGGTCGTACCATTGATGGCCTTATAGGCAAGCAACGTGGTTCGTGTATCTCGATAGCGGAGTATCATTTCTCTCCAACCAGAACGAAGGCAATCAGCCGAGTCCATCTCGGTACCCAGGCAACAACCATATATTCTTGCTTCAGCGTCCCTACCATGTTCAAGAGGGTACCAGCCACTTGGCCAATTGGGTTAGCTTCCTTCCAAAACGAAGGCAAACGGCATAATCCCTTGTCACTATGGAATCCGACTAAAAGGTACCCTAGCCCATACCTTAAATCCACCTTCGTACGCTCAAGCAAGGTTCAGTCTGTGCCACGACATAGCGAACTTACAGGCCGTATACCGAGAAAACCGTCCAGCAAGTCCATCTATGCTCCCCTGTCCGGCAGCTTTCAACGACGACAACCTGGTCGACTGCTTCCAGTGACCAGGGCTAAACGCCAGGTCGACTTCTCGGCGAAAGCATGGACGCGGAGTTGACTGTTGATTACGACGCCATGTCGCTGACCGGTATCTCCCGACATGTACCGCAAAGCGACTAACTTGACACCAGTCATCGACTTTTAGGGAGACCCTTCCCCCCTGGATTCTCCCTTGACGCTCCGACGGAGTTGAGATGTCTCCACAACCCCGTATGCCGACTATGACGATCACACAGCTTGCGTCCCAGGGTCACCAGCGAAACGTCGTCTAGCGGGTACCATGATGAACATGACGTCCAGTACACGAACGCGGAGCACTGGAGACCCCCATCCTACTTCTCTGTCGAAACACAACAAAACGGCCGCTGACACATGCCTCCCTTCTAACCCACCAGTACCCCAGTTCCATGCCTTTCCCTAGCACCGTCCCATAATGCAACAACACCCGATCATGCCGCTCTACTGCCCCGAACAATAACTCCTTCGGTACCCCCCACCGCCGCACACGGTCGACGACACCGACCCTACTTTTGACACGTACGGCACTCCCTCCACGCGGCTTTGTTTCCTTTCCCTTTTCACAGCGCAGATCTTCACAACAGGGACTCTTTAAGTTTGAGGCTATTGATGCAAGCTGGTTTGGTCTCATGCCAATACCGAACCAAAAATCAGAGCCCAAATTGAACAGGACGAAGAACAGGCAATGTTAAAGATAATTCAATCACACGGAGTCAAGTAAGAACAAACTGCGTGATCATAAGAGAAAAGGAGTCGCAAGACAAGAGGTGAAGAGGTGGGAAGCCAAAGGTCCGTCTGACTCTCTATCCTGTCATGCAAAAGCCAGCAAATCCCGCCAGGAAGAAGTGCTGGAAACACCCCGTCTTGGTGGCAGGTGTGGACCTACAGTCCCCGCTGGGCAATGATGCTTTGTCTTATCAATGGCCTACTACACGGTGCGTTTATCCGAATGACCTCAAGCCTCCCAAGTGACGATGCGAGCTCCCTGACAAGACAGAGGTACCGAGGGTGATTTTGCGTTCTTACCACCCGTTTTGCAAGACCTCGCTGCAAAACCGGAGAGGAGGATAGTAGAAGATCGGTTGAAAGGGGGCAGGGAGGGAGCTTCGGTAGGTGGAAGGGCTCCCTGCTGTAGAGTATCATATCATTCCTCATTATCCAACACTACTACTATTGCCCTTCCCATCTCATCGAATAGCCGCAACGCAAGCTTCTCGGTCCCGGTTACCTTCAAAGAAATGGGTCCCCGAATGTTCTCCAACAACACTTCTCCATATGGACTCGGCGCCGTACTCCGACACCCAACTACAGCTCTCTCTCTCTCTCTCTCTCTCTCTCTCTCACCCATCTACTTCACGGCCGGCACAGCATTCGTCTCAATACCACCATACCCCCTCGACGCCTCCATTTTCACCCACGGCGCGAAAACATTCTGACTTCTCTTCAATGTCCCCTTCAACTCCGGGAAATGCCTGCCCAGCACATCCTTCATGCCCGTATTCTGCACCCACTTCAGGCCCTCGGCGGTATACGTCTGCTCATTCCACTGCCCCGCGATGAAGCGATCGCTTTTGAGCCGGCGGCTGGCCATGAGGATGAAGACGCGGAAGGCCGTGTCACTGAAGCCGAAACCGGCGGGCAGGGGCTCGCTGTGGCAGCCGATCAGGGAGTCGACGAGCTCGATGTCGTCGCCGTAGGCGGAGGCGAGGGCAGCGGCGAGGGGCGCGTTGTTGCCCGTCAGTTCGAGGAACGTCTTCGGGGCGGGTAGGCGCAGGAGGCGGCGGAAAGCAATGTAACGTGGGATGCCGCGTTCGCGGTCGCGGAGGAGGTCGACGGTGCCTAGTGATGGGTTTCGGAGTTAGCGGCGCGTTGGCCGGGGAGGGATATGTGCGAAGAGTGCAAAGGGACTTGATGCTCCTGACGCATGCCTTTGTGGCTCTACGCAATGGTACCAGTGCGTTCAAGAGACAGGGAGGGATTGACTCACCCATGTCTCGATGGAGGCCGTCGGGCGTGGTCAAGTTGCGTAGGAAGGAGGGATAATTTGAGTTAGTGATAGCGCCGGGGTAGTTGATGCCGAAGGAGTAGAAGGTGTCTGCAAAGGAAAGTCCATCGTCAAGCGGTCGCTGGGCGTCCTTAAAGAGGGTGTCCTCCACAGGGATGGTGGTTTGATGCTCCCCGTTGGCAGCTTTAAAGAAGGCGATGGTATCAGGGATGAGAGAATGCATGCGGTAGACTGAGACGAACTCTTCCGTAAGGGAGTAGGGAGCGCCGAAATTGTTGACGCCGGAGCCGGGGATGCCGCTAATCACTTCGCTGGTCTTGGAGATGCGACCCAACATCTTGGTGAGAGATTCACCAGCCAGTCCCCACCAGTTTGCGTTCATGCCAATTTTCAGAGCCGGGTGGGCAAGGATGGCTGGTGTCCATTCGACAGTGTGGATCTTGGCCATGAGAGCACAATTGATAAGCCGGGCTTTGTCGAAGACCTGGTCACCGCTCCAATCCGGATGTGCACGGCGCACCATGTCACAAATGGCGTTATGTTCCTTTGCGAAGAGCGTATGCAGCATTTCCATACCTATCCACCAATTGTTATTGAAGCCCGTCAGTGGGTTTCCGTCAGCGTCACGAGGGAGGAACTGCTCGCGGCCATCCTTGGTGAGCAGCAGCTTGCCATCGTCGTGCATGTTTCGCAAAGTCGATGTTACGGCTTCACTGGACCCATAGATTTGAGAGCAGTCCCACCAAGCGGTGTTCATGTTCTTGTATCCTGGACTTTTGATGTCGCTAGGATGTAGAACCTCATCGGGCTTCGTGCGTGGGAGCTCCATCTTGCCATGTGGCCAAGTATCGTTCTTGGGAAGGGGAATGTCATGACTCTCGTCACTCTGTAAAGCATGAGCAGGCGTGATTCATCTACACTCGGCACAGGTCCAACAGACATTGTCTTGATGGTTAAACCAGTCATGTGTCTGGAATTGGATCCACGCCGCCGCCAGCAGGTTCAACGTGGTGGCAGGGATAAAAGCTTTCCTGGCCATGAATTGCTCACTTAACATTCTTGGGTTCGGGTTCCATAACTCGTCCTCAGTCGGCTTCGGTGTCAAGCTTCTGGGGAAATTGCGCCCAAATCGTGCTCCGGCGCATCCCATTCGTGGCATCTCCAGTGAGTTGAATTTGCCCTCGGAGTGTCGTGCATGCTCGAAGCGCTTGTCGGTCAAAGGGTCCGTTGTCTGACTACCTTGAGCCGCCCCAGAAGCGTAGCCATCATGAAGGTTAT
>QQTW01003132.1_pt1 | contig 12160 bp, 13 predicted proteins | sample 1904831 | NCBI WGS metagenome assembly QQTW01 (sample SAMN09435610, study PRJNA476489) | Subsurface metagenome, whole genome shotgun sequencing project. | reverse complement strand
CGTCACGACCGAGCACCGTACTTGCTACCTTCGCACCTATGACATCTACAAGCTCGCACTCGACCGCCGCATGCCGCAGTACGACGAGCCCGAGTGGGACGGAGAGTGGTTCATCCGCCAGGGCGTCGAGGGAAAACGCATGTTCATGGAGATGCAGCCATTGTTCTGGATCCCCTTTGACAACTTCATCGAGGTCGTGCCGGACTATCCGCACCTCAAGGATCTGCACATGAAGACGGACACGAACACGTTCATGGACATGGTCGAGGACCCGGTGTATGGGACCGTGAGGCGCTCGTATGCCGAGTCGATGCGCCGGCATGGCGGTGATATGTGGAAGGTGTCCGATGAGGAGATGGCTTGCACGCCGAAACCGATGGCCTATGTCAATGGGAGGCCTGCGGTCACGAATGGTTGCTGAGCTGATTAAGGTCTCGGGCCGGTTATGTGTACGTAGAATAGGCGCAGCGAGGTTTGAGAGACCTCGGCAGACCTTCACAGCTCACCTGTACTGTAGCCTTCAATGTCGTACCAAACGCAATATAAAATGATCCGTGGAAGAGCCGGGTCACTTACAACCTCTTGTGTGAGTTCAATGAAGATCATGGCCTGTGGGGAAGGAGTGCCTAACATTTTTGAGAGTAATAAGTAGCGCCCTCAGACTCAAGATCTTCCAAGGACTTGCCAAGTCTTTCATTACTATCTTTTCATCTTTTTGACAATCCCGTCCAGGGTAGCTTGCTTCCGCTCCCTCTTCTGCCCCGTTTTGCCCCTACTAGGCTCCTTCGTGGCCTCAGCCTGCTCCACTATATGCTGATCGCCATGTGGATCATCTAGCTTGATATGATCCTCACCCTGTCCCTCACGAAGCATCGCGCCGGGTGGCCCTTCCTGTCCCTCAGTAGGCCCCTCCGCGTCATCATCAAAAAGCTTGCGCCAAGTGCCGTCCAACACGCGCGGATCATCGCCATGGAGGTTGACGCGATACGCCGTTTTCAGGGCGTTGATACAGATCTCCCTGCGCTCCGCAAAGTCAAACATCGGCTTGGGATACGTTCTAAACTCGCCTTCGACGCCCGGCTCGTCGCCGCGGATCAGACAGCCGGCCTTCTTCTGGTCGGCGATGGGCGCCTTCCACGGCTCGTAGATGTATTTCTTGTCGTAGGCATGCAATTCCGGCACGTAGCGCCTCACAAACGCGCCGGTGGGATCCCACTTTTGCGGGAAGGCTATCGGGGAGTAACAGCGGTAGAACTGGCTGTAGAAGGCGACACACGCGAGCCACTGCCAGTTGCCGATGTTGCACGCCGCCTCGTGGTCGATGAGCCACTCCTCGAAGACCTGCGCGCCGCGCTCCCAGTCGATGTAGCAGCCGCCGCGCGTCAGGAAGCAGGCGACGGCGTGCCGGCCCAGATGGTGGATCCAGCCCTCGAGCCGCAGCTGGCGCATCAGCGCATCGATCCAGGGGAACCCCGTCCGGCCGTGCTTCCAGCGCAGAAACCACGCCTCGGCTTGCTTCGAGTCGACGTCGTACTCGCCGCTGATGAGGCCTGTCGACAGGTCGATGCGCGATGGCAGATGCCAGGGGACGAAGCGGCAGTGGCCGTTCCCGTACGCCTGTCCGAAGGCGTATCCGAGTGGTGCTTGTGCGCCGAAATACATGTCTCGGAAGAGAAGCTGCCCTGTCAGGCTCGTTGGCGGCTGGCTTGCCCGCTTTCCGTACCTGTCCACGACGTCCTGAACCCGCCAGAAGAACTCACGGCAGCTGAGGCTTCCAAAATGCAAGTGAGGCGACAGCAGTGTCGTCGCTTGCGGCTCGAACGCCGTCGGCGCCGTCTTGGGCTTCTCGAATGTGGCGGTGTATTCCTCGTTCGCGATGATCTCGTCGAGCATGCGCAAGGCTATCGTCTCTCCTCCACGATGTGGCGTGGTAGCAGTCTTGAGGCCCAGCTCTTCCATGCTCGGGACGGAAAAGTCACCCTGCGGACCGGCTATTGAGAAGTAGGATTCGTCTGACCGATTACGCTGGATAGAGTTGATGTCCGGTTCCTGAGTTGGCCGCTCCTGCTCGAAATCCAGCGGAGTCTCACCGGGGTCAGGAAGTGATGCGGGTGCTGGTATAGGTCTCTGGATGGCTCCGATACGTTTGCCTGCCTGCGGAATGAAGCATATGTCAGATGGTGATGCCACAACCACCGAGGAAGAACCGCACTCACATTCTGAACCTGCGTGATTGACATGGTAGGTTTATTGTGGTTCTGCTTGACCAGCTCATCGGGATCATAGAGCGTCCTGCCAACAACGCTTATGACCTCGACGCCCGCCTCCTTCGCCAGCCGCAACACATGCGTGTCTCTGTCCCGCCCATAACCATCCGTGTCTCTTTCGAAGACGAGATGTGTAATCCGCCAAGCCTTCCATAGCTTCGGAAACAGCGTTTGGGGTGCTTCACGCAGTAGGAGCAGCTTGGACTTGGGATTGAGCTTGGTTAGCGACGCCGAGAGGTCCTTTTGGCAGTCGATTCTAGGAGCGCAAGCCTGTCAGCGTCTGAAAGAAATTTCTGAGAGTGTCCGACCGCTGGACCTACAAGAACTGCCACCTATTCGGTCCCACTCGCGCACGGTAGACGTAATGAGGATCCCACGTCCAGATCGGATAGAGGCATTCGGGATTCAAGTTAATGGCAGCTTTGAGGGCTGGGGAATCATGAAGGCGCAAATCGGTGCGAAACCAGTAGATCACTCGAGGCGGCATCATTGCATGAGAGCGATCGCGAATGGCTCAGACCTGAAAATCTCAAGGGCGCATTCATGGTGGGCCAGATGGATTCGCGCTTCAGGAATAAGGGTATGGCTAAGAGTTGGCTGGGTGGCTAGGTATATATGCTTGGCAGCAGTGATCAAATCACTACTCCTACGAAAGACATCCAGGCTTCCTTCTGGATTAAAGTTAGAGTTCTCTGGACCGATGATATTTAGCCACGAGCCTATATCAGCAATACCAACTTCAAGACTAATGTATCCGCATGAAGCTCAAGTCTAAGGACGACATCAGGCAAGACCAAGAACCACCTGCCCTTCTTGGAGAATATATATCATGACCATCGGCCTTAGCTCACTGACGCACAGGTCTTGACGGCAGTCTCGGGCTACGGATTTCTCAGAATGGGACTACCTAGAGTGCTAGACTCTAGAGGACCCCTTGTTATAACATTCGCCTTTCCTAATCTCAGAGCTCGAGTCCGTCGTGTAGAAGCTTACCATTCACATTCTCCTCATCAGTGTCCAAAACATGTTACTTCAACGAGCGCTCTGCTCCACAGCACTCTTTTTAAGCGTCTTCTTCGTGCCATTGGCAATTTGCACCGCCTCCAGGTCTGCAATTCCGGGCAGCTCGCTGGAGGATCCATACTTGCACCGCCCATCTCAACTGCATACGAGAGCGACTATTGCTGCTATCGCCGAATTCAAGACGTTTGTGCATAACAACAAACCTGCTTATGATATCGGAATGACTCTGCCACCGGCCTGGAAGAACTTCTGTCTTCCGGGCGTAGTGGACTTACTTACTGCAACTTGCGCGGCAGAAGGCCTGATTACAAGGTCTCTGCCCCCCTGGATTGATGCGCATGGCGATTGCATAGTGTTGCTTCGCAGCGTTAAGCTACTAGTCGATGCTCGAAGCGCCAAAGAGATACTCCAATGCTATATCGAAGGATTACAGGCAGTATCCTGCGGCGATCCGGCTCTCTTGGCACAACTGCCGGACGAGTTTGTGAGTATCATCGCCCTCTACTCTGGTTGCCATCGAGTATATCTGACAGAACCAGATGGAAAATCCAGATTTTGATGTTCTGAAGAAGGCAGCACAAGGCGTATCCCACCCACGCGTAACTGAAGATCCATTGAGTGGGCGTAACTCGACCGAGTAGTACGTTCTCGAAAGGTCGCAGGCTTAGATCGAGATATCAACATATGCAAAAGAGATTGACGAGAAGACCGTGCGGCTATGAATTGCAGTTGCCAGGACTGAGGAAGGGAGACTGCCGCAGTACGCTGAGGAGGCCACTCTTACTCCGTCGACGCTGTAGCCTTCTGGCCAGATGGCCGCTATATGAAGATAGGCAAAGGAGATATCCCTCTTCCCTTACCTTTCATGAGTAACTCCCTTCTCAGGCAAAAGATTTATCTGCTTTCGTTAACAAACTGTCATTAAATGGATACAAATATGATCGATATTGCCGATCGGTTCCCCATACTTAGAGATACTTTTATAGTAGGTTGGAATGCTTCATAACTACTATGTACCTAAATGTTTCTAGGGATCGTTAGATCTTAGATACTAGGTAGTCATAAACCTTGAACATTTGAAGCACTTTGCGGCCTGATGGTGGCTCCATCATCGACGGAATCACAAGGGGCAGTTTCGGCAACCTGCGATCTGATTGCGCTACGCTGTAAATTGCCGACAGACTAGCAGTGGATACGAAGAACCACTTGATCTGTCGCAACTGCTGATAAAAGTCGGCGGAGCGTCATCATAACGAGAATCGCATTTCTGGAGAGCATCCAGCGGCACCAGCTTCCTGTGTCTCAGCAGCAGCTTGATACGTGCCGAAAAAGCCTGCGGAAGGACAGCCTCGCGAGAGTTAGATCCAAAAACCGCCATCTAGTAGTATACCAATCCTAAGCGCCTGTATGATGCATTTACAAAGGTGTATATTTTTCAATCTTCCCACTCCTCATCAAGCTGGTCTATCAGCCTGTTTTCGTCATCCGCGTGGCTGCTTCGACCGCGCGTGTTGCCGTTCAATGACACTCGGCTATATCCTCTCCTTCCAGGCAAGAATCTCGCGCATGAGGATGTCAAGATGACGAAGAAATCCTGTTTTAAAAAATCAGCGACGTCCAAAGATGCATCAAGTTGGCATATGGAGAGTCCATGTCGGGGATGTGCCAAGGTGCATCACTGACCATGAAGAAATTAGCGATGCCTGCCCATATGGCGTAGTTTGGAAGCTGACGCCAGCCCCGCTGATGCTTCACTGTACGCTGGTAGACACATCCACCGACCACATACACCATGATCGCGATGAGAGCACTGCAATGAATTAGCGCCGGCCATTGTGCGAGACGAGTCGGTGATTGAACTCGTCTGGTTACGGTTGACTGACATGACACCAAACACCCCGCCGGGTCCGAGCGACTGCTGTTCCACCTCAATTCCGCCGCAGGCGGCAGTAGATCGAGCTTCAAAGAAGTAGGTGCATTCGTCTGGACTCGCGGCTACGAAAGCGACGCTGGCTAGGGCGGCCAGAGGGTCCTTCTCACACAGTAGAGAGATTATGGTCGACTTTCGGCGCATGTCCGGGCTCTTGTCCTTGTCTCCTTTCTTGCCGTCCTTTTCATCCTTGTCATCCTTACCGTCATTGTCGTCTTTGTCATCATCCTTGTCGTCCTTGTCATCGTCATCATCGTCGTTGAGCTTCCTTGCCGTCAAGCTTCTGGGTTCGTGCGAGAAGAGCGACCTTTTGCTATGCGGAGAACAGGGCGAGCCGTCGGTGTAGTTGAGGACGAGCTTTCTGCCCCGGAAGACGGGCACAGAGTTCTGCTGCCTGGTAGCGATTGAGAAGAGTTAGCGGGCAATGAGACCATACTACAGTTCCGGACAAGAACTAGGCGCGCGGGGGCTTTCCACAACGAAGCCTTGGACCCCGGCTTTCCAGCAGAATCATTGATTGGGCTCACCCTATCGAGTACGTCCCTCCATCCAGCTCGTAGAATGCGCTGACATTTCTCCACAAGTCCTTGTCCACTCCGACGACGTCTTTCAGCTCCTCGACGACCGGCGCGCAGAAGTTGAGCGTAAAGTTTGCAGGGTAGTCGAAGCCTCTGGCATGCCAACTCTCTTCTCTGTCGTCCTTGTGGACCTTGGGGAGCTGAACAGATATGGGCGTGAGGTCGAAGAACTTGTCGGTGGACGGCGACCGGATGGTGCACGGTTTGGGCTGCTTCTTCTCCTCGCTGGCGCCAGCGATCGCGAGGAGAGATAGCAACACCGCGGTGATGAGGGGAAATAATTGCATGGCGTGTTGGTGAGCAATCATGTCATAACGAAGGCATGATGGTGATGAGGCCTATGATGGATTCATCGGGCGACGTGGAGCTTGAAGTCGTAACCGCGTCCAGGCGGAGTAAAGGTACAAGTCGCTCCGTACCCATCTGCAGGATCAAAGTAGGGATCCGAGGCGTCCGCAGCGGCCCGCTTTGGTCTAGTGCGCAAGCCAACGTCGCCTCAGCCGTCCTGGCATTCCATGGTGTTGAGAAACCCGTTGTGCTGTCAAAATGGTACGAAGAGTCATTCTCTTGCATCGTATTGCTGTGGTCTCTTGATAGATCGTTGTTGAGAGAGCGTTCAATGTTAACTGAATTGTAGTCCATCGAGCTTAATCCATCGCCGTACGCATACTGGGCTGCAAAGCGCTGTCAGTAATAAGGATACAGACACGAAATGCTCGTATGCTAGATTCAATATCGTATTGTGAGCATTCTGAACCCATTCACAGCATCAGAACTCTTCAATGCAGTCCCACTCTCACTAACGGATGAGCTGTTACCATCTTGAAATTTTCAGGTTAGAGTGAAGCTTTTGATTTGTGTACGGAGAACATGCTGGATTGGCGTCCCTAGCGCCAAGCTTTAAGCTCATTCTGCCCAGGTGTGGAGCTTTCCGGCTGTTTATGATGCCGTGGGCCACAGCAACATCCGATTCCTCACGTCTTTTGTGTAAATAATAAGGCCACCCATATGCGTACTTAATTCAAGCCATCTTTCCTTTTCTGCTGTTTCTGAATCAGAATCTTGCTCTTTCTTTTATGATGGGCAAAGCCTCTCCAGCCCAACCGTCGCATGGCTACGCCTTTGGTGGACCGTAAGACCCTGTAGCAACATCCTCGTGCCATATGCTGACATTTCAATAGGATTGGCGCTGCCGGCATGTCATTCGGTCTTCCGATTCTGTGTCATATCTTCGCATTCGTCTGTAACGACGTCTCCGGCTGTCCTGCACCCTCGTTATTGCACCCATCAAGCTTAACGCTCGCAAAGTTGGAGAGAGATGTAGGCTGGCCGGGTTTTGTTGGCCTGTTCAGTGTCAGGGGTACGCTAGGTGCACTAGGTATCCATTTTTGGAGTCTGCTGCTGTATCGGTTGTTGCCAGCCGAGGAGGCGCAGGGGGTGCAACTAGCATCAGGTGGAAGGCTGAAATACCGACTCAATGGTAAGAGTCAATCGCTCATGTCGTCACAGCAAGCTGACGGTACTATATACAGCTTTCAATTCCCTTGCATTCACATTGGCCGTCGTCGCGGCAGGTACAATCGCACAAGGGCCCGATTTCCCGCTTTGGACATTTCTCTACGACAACTATGTTCAGCTTCTGACGGGACACATACTGATTTCGTATGCGCTTGCGACCTTTGTGTATGTTCGCAGCTTCTCCGTGAAGCTCGGCAACAAGGAGCATCGGGAGCTGGCCCCCGGCGGTCACAGCGGCAACATGCTCTACGACTGGTTCATCGGGAGGGAGCTGAACCCGCGCATCACGTTGCCCTTCTTCGGGGAGATCGATATCAAAGAATGGATGGAGCTTCGGCCTGGTTTCATGCAATGGATCCTGCTGAACCTCGCGTTCGTGGCGCATCAATACAAGACTTACGGCCGCGTGACTGACAGCATGCTCATCGCAGCCGTCGCGCAGACGGTGTATCTGCTGGACGGCATATGGATGGAGTCTGCCATCCTGACGACGATGGACATCACGACTGACGGTTTCGGCTTCATGCTGGCGTTCGGAGACCTCGTCTGGGTTCCCTTCATCTACTCGCTCCAGGGTCGCTATCTTGCCGTCCACCCGGTGGATCTGGGATACTGGTCATTGGCCGTCATGGCCGTCTTCGGCGTGGGCTTTTACATCTTCCGCGCCACAAACAACGAGAAGAACCGGTTCCGCAACAATCCCAATGATCCCCGAGTCGCACACCTCGAGTACATCCAGACGAAACGCGGGACCAGACTGCTCACCTCTGGCTGGTGGGGCACCGCCCGCCATGTGAACTATTTCGGCGACTGGGTCATGTCGTGGGCGTACTGCTTACCTACAGGTGTAGCCGGCTATGTGATCCGCTCCCAGGAATTCAACTTGAGCAATCCGCTCTCCGGCGGGGAGAAGAGCGGTGTCGGCCGACCTGACGGGAAAGAAGTCGTACCGGGAGAAGCTGCCGGATGGGGGATGCTGATTTCCTACTTCTTCATGCTCTACTTTGCAATCCTCTTGATCCACCGTGAACGAAGGGATGACGATTTTTGCAGACAGAAGTACGGGGCTGATTGGGACAGGTACTGCAAGAAGGTCCCTTGGCGGATTGTGCCCGGGTTGTATTAGAAATGTTGACCTCGTCCGTATGAGCATGCATGGCGGAGAGCAGGAGCTGTTCGCCTACAATCTTGGTGCCGCTTACTCCGTAGATAGGGTTTGATAGAGTACATAGTATGCGAGATACAGTAGTGATAATGTAATAAGTTTCTGGCTGTATTGACAGGATCCTTCGATCTTGACTATTCGATGCTGTCCGTGAGTAAGCATGCTGAATGTACTCGTAGCATCCTTCTGACATCTTGAGGCTCTTCAGCAATATAACTTGCAGTCCTGCGTGATTTTATATTCACTTGGTCTCCACGGTCGTCCCGGGAACACCCGGGGAGCGCTAAGCCGTTCCGGTGCAAGGCCGGTCCCCCAATTTTTTTCTCGAGAGAGAGCCGGGCACGGGCGGGCGCTCGTTAAAAAGGCTGCTGGCTTCTTTCGCTCCCTACAACTTCTCCCCAGTAATCCTCCACCAACCAAACCAGACCGGATCGAAGGAAAAGAGGCCTTCATCCACCTTCAATCCTCCCCTCTCCACTCTGATCTTTCTCTTCTTTTCATAGAGCAGTGTTTTTCATCAGTCGTCGCAATGGCAAAGGGCGATGTCTTGCAGCAGGACAAGTCCGTGTTCGGCATGCCGGTAAGTTGGCAACGTACTTCTTCGCTCATGAAATCAATTGCAAATCATCAGCTTCGGGTCGCAGACCCATCGCCAGCTGTGATCGCGTCTGCTCCTAGCTTGCTGCTGTAGCTGGTGCAATGCTGGCGACGTGCTCTGTCCATCCGTTGAGGGTGTTTTTGCTTACGACAAAGATTTTCACGCAACGGCGACTTGTTCATGGCTGACAAAATGTGCTTCGCAGGGCTTCGTGGTTGACTTCATGAGTACGTCCCGATGCGTCTAAAGTTCTCTGCAGGGCATCTGCCCCTGGTCTGCTCTGATTCGCGCTTGCGAAGAAGCTTTCCAGCTTTTCCGCATGCTGTTGCTGACGCTCTCTCAGTGGGCGGTGTTTCCGCCGCCGTCTCGAAGACAGCCGCCGCGCCCATCGAGCGTGTCAAGCTTCTCATCCAGAATCAGGTAAGACTTCGAGATCCTGTGCGACGCCAATCCGCGGCACGTGTTTGTTGACAAACGATTGCAGGAGGAGATGCTCAAGTCCGGCCGGTTGGACCGTCGGTTCGCCGGCATCGGCGACTGCTTCAGGCGCACGATCGCCGACGAGGGCTTCATGTCCCTGTGGAGAGGTAACACCGCCAACGTCATCCGTTACTTCCCCACCCAGGCCCTCAACTTCGCCTTCCGCGACACATACAAGGCCATGTTCGCGTACAAGAAGGAGCGGGATGGTTACCTGAAGTGGATGATGGGCAACTTGGCTTCCGGCGGTGTATGCGACCCACATGGCTCATCTGCGATGCCGCTGACAGATTGCTAGGCTGCCGGTGCCACCTCGCTGCTCTTCGTCTACTCCCTCGATTACGCCCGTACTCGTCTTGCCAACGATGCTAAGAACGCCAAGTCCGGCGGATCGCGTCAGTTCAACGGTCTCATCGATGTGTACAAACAGACCCTGCGGAGCGATGGCATGATCGGTCTCTACCGTGGTTTCATGCCATCCGTTCTTGGTATCATCGTCTACCGTGGTCTGTACTTTGGCATGTACGACTCCCTCAAGCCGGTCGTTCTCGTTGGCCCGCTCGAGGGTAACTTCCTTGCCTCTTTCCTCCTCGGCTGGACTGTTACTACTGGTGCCGGTATCGCCTCTTACCCCTTGGACACTATCCGTCGTCGTATGATGATGACTTCTGGCGAGGTGAGATTTTAGCTCTGCCGAAAATTCACCGTAGCGTTGCTGACAACAATGACAGGCCGTCAAGTACAAGTCTTCCATGGACGCTGCGACCAAGATCATCGCCAATGAAGGTGTTCGCTCTCTCTTCAAGGGTGCCGGCGCAAATATCCTCCGTGGTGTCGCCGGCGCCGGTGTGCTCTCCATCTACGACCAAGTTCAGCTGCTGCTGTTCGGAAAGGCCTTCAAGGGTGGCTCTGGTTAAGCAAAAGTCTGCATTCCGAAGGCGATGGAGGGAAGTGCAATCATCGATCAAGAAAGGGGAAGATTGTCCCGGTTGCGGAGACCATTTGCGGCGGGATCGGGCTGTTCTGTGGCCTCTGTCTCTGCCTGTACTTTACTACCCGGTCAAACTCCCCCGTCTGTACACAAACTTGCGGCTTGCCGTTTCTTTTCCTACTCCTCCTTCTTGCTCTGGTCCAATTTGCGCCTGTTGACCTGTTTCGATCGTCTCGACCGCGTCTCTAGATGCCTTTCAGTAGCGTATTTATGGATGCGGTTGGGATGACCAAAATAATTGCATAGAATTTCTCGTTTCCTACATCGAGTTTCAACCCTAGACTCCGCGTCCAGTAACTTGCCCTCTTTCTCTCGATCAAAGTCAGCATTCCTTGTGCTACTCACGTGATCTCCAAGTGACGTCAATAAGCATTGACTCTAAAGACAACGAAATCTCTAAGGCACATGGGCGCCTAAACTGACTTCCACAGTTCATATAACTTCAACCTCTTCAAACATCCTAAGAGCAAAACATCCTAGGATCACCACAACTCAAGATGCCTCCAATTCCCATCTACACCGACCGCCCAATCAACACCAACACCACCACTGCCGCCAAACCCTCCGGCACGACACCCAGCACAGCCGCCGTCCCTCCCCATTCCTCAAGCAACCAACAACAACATCACCAACCTCCACCCACAACAACCCTTCCAACCCCCTCTCAACACCCCTCAGCAACATCTCCACCCCCTCCACAACCAGGCGCCGTCCCCACACTCCCCGCCGCACCAACATCCTCCTCCTTCTCTAACAACCCACCCCCGCCCCAACCAGCCCCAACAGCCTCCCTCTCAGGCCCGCTCCGCACCGGAACCGCGACAGTCACGCACACCGTCACGATGCAGCAACAGCCACCGCTTCCGCCGCCGACGCAGCTCTCCATGCAGCCCGTCACATCCGGCATGGCGGCGCGTAAGTCGACAACGTCTGCGACCGGGACGCTGGGACAAGCCGGGCCGGGCCCGACGACGCTGAACTATGGCCCCGTGGATAGTGGGAGTGCGGCGGGAACGCAGCGGGTGCAGATGGGGGGATATGCGCAGGATGCGGGTGCAGCGGGGCGGAACGAGGGTGAGGATGCGAGAAGTGAGAGTGGGATGTGGGGTGGTGCGATGGAGTGGGCGAAGGGAGCGGGAGCGACGCTCGGGGCGATGGAGAAGAGAGTTTGGAAGGCGATGGGGGAAAAGTGAAAAACATTAAGGGGGAAAATGGAAGGGCTAAATGATGCTGCGGACGGGAGTTGCATTCTAAAGGGTTGGCTTGTCATGGCTACGACGCAGCTATGAAGGGCACAAAAACTAAGAGGTGAATGCGGATGACCTGATGTCGCGGTAGGAGATCATTTTAAGCTCAAGTGCAAAACCAGTCATCTTTGGCTTGACTGGAATGTTATCGATGTTGGGACGTGTGTGTAAGATACATGAGAACTGCATGTGCCTGAGCAGCTGCCGAAAGAAGTCAAACCTCAAACCCCAAAATAGCTCCCTAGAGCTGCTAGACGCTTGAAGTCTGGATGTCTCTCCATCGACGAGATCATGACGTGGCGCCCACATGCCTGCAAGATGAGGCGAGTAGATGCGCAGCCAGATCATCGTCCATGTTCCCCG